>ENA-OPAC01000126-OPAC01000126.1-human-gut-metagenome-genome-assembly--contig:-NODE-126-length-42438-cov-4.036123_pt1 | contig 42438 bp, 29 predicted proteins | sample MGYA00241052_ERZ501420 | MGnify/ENA primary metagenome ERZ501420 (study PRJEB25962, sample SAMEA2042513) | human gut metagenome | biome: human gut; feature: human-associated habitat; material: faeces... | reverse complement strand
TACAAGAAGCGTTAGAAACGAACTGAGTACCCTTAACATAAGTCTTTTCGTTAACACCACAAACGAACATAGGAGTAGCATCCTTAGAAGGAGCTGACATAACTACATATTTAGCACCAGCCTGGATGTGAGCCTGAGCCTTTTCCTGAGTCAGGAACAGACCTGTAGATTCAACTACATATTCTGCACCAACTTCATTCCATTTCAAGTCAGCCGGATTCTTTTCAGCAGTAACACGGATTTCTTTACCGTTAACGATCAATTTGCTGTTTTCAACGTCAGCTTCGATAGTTCCGTTGAACTGGCCGTGCATTGTATCATATTTCAACATGTAAGCCAAGTAATCAACCGGGCACAAGTCGTTAATACCTACGATCTGGATATCGTTTCTGTTCTGAGCTGCACGGAATACAAAACGGCCGATACGACCGAATCCGTTAATACCTACTTTAATCATTGTAATAAAACTTTTTATGGGTTTATTAAAAAATTGTTCTTCTTATTTAGTCTCGGCGACCTCTTTCAAAGTCCCCTTGTTTTTCGACTGCAAATTTAGTTATGTTTTTTGTTTTCGGATGAAAATCCAATGAAAAAGTGTATCTTCTAACATAAATTAATCCTTACTTCTTTTTCTCGGAAGATTTTTTAGAAGAAGAAAATAAGTTTGTTATCTTTTTCCGGATTGTACGGATTCCCCAACTTACAACTAACGGCTGAATAACTTCCCAAGCTAATGGCATTAAGGCTTTTCCTACCGATAAATAATCTGAAAGGCCAAGAGGTGATGCTGTAGTGGGGGCAGCTTTCACTGCGGTAGCCCGCTCTGTTTCTCCTTTTTTTTGCGGCTTGGCTGGGAAGAGCAATGATGATAATCCGGAAAGCAACAGCGATCCGGCGTTTTCTTGAATATAAGTAAACGTCTTGTTTATCTTATTCTCTTGTTCCAGACAAGCTTGCTGGATACGTAGTTTGTCAGCTTGCAGCTTTTCCAGCGGTGTCTGTTGCGGATGGTTCATCGTCTTTTGTGTTTTGTTTGTCGTCGTTAGCAGCCAACGCTGCAATTACTAAGTTCAGGATTTTTGTCCGTATTTTCACTTCATTACATTTAATAACCCAAATGAGAGCTACATATAATATAGCTACTATGGCAAATCCCGAACCCTGAACATCCAATATTTCTCCCAGGAAAAATCCCAGTGCCAGAAATATAAACAGAATGGCAAAGAAGGCTAAAAACATCAAAATTAACCCGTATGAGAGAAGGCTAATTACTTTGCCAGTTCTCTCATACGTGTTTAATTTTAGTAATTCCAGTTTCAGCTCCATGTAAGCTGAAACGTCTTCTTTGAGATTCTGAAATACTTTTTCGCTGTCGTTCATTATTCAGCAATCACTTCTTCTACGGGTTTAACAGCTTCTGCTTTTCCTTCTTTGTATTTTGCCAAAGCAGAATTGAAACCTTCTTTTACCTTTCCAACTACATTATTTAGTTCGTTCAGTAAATCTTCTCTTTTATCTGTTGCTGCCAAATAACCAACTGCTGCACCAACTGCTGCGCCTACTACGAGGCCTAATAATAATTTAGAATCAACGTTTTTCATGACTGTCACTTTTTAAATGTTTATTATATAACGCCGAAAGTATGGAAAATGTTTGGATTAAGCTTGTAAAATATGTTAAATGTTTTCGGGTTTGCTAACTTTTACAGCGACCCAGTTATCTTTCTCATGGAAAGAATGATATATCAATCCGTTTTTCTCGCATTCAGCCTGGATAACTGGAATATCTTCTTTGTAGAAACCGCTCATAAAGAGGTAAGCTCCTGGTTTCATGCAGGGAACATACCGGCAGATATCGTTTAGCAGAATGTTCCGGTTGATATTGGCAAACACGTAATCGAATTGTCCGAAACGGGCAATCTGTTCGGCTCCGCCCAATGCCACTTGAATGTCTTCCGTATGGTTTAACCGGATATTTTCCAGGGCATTGTTGTAAGCCCACTCATCAATATCGATGGCAACGACTCTTCCGGCTCCTCTTAGTCTGGCAAGAATAGCCAGGACTGCCGTTCCGCAACCCATATCTAATAATTCTTTGCCTTGCAGATTCAGTTGCAGCATTTCCTGAATCATCAGGAAGGTGGTTGCGTGATTGCCGGTTCCGAACGCCATCTTCGGATCGATGATAATATTATAGGTATAACCCGGTTCATTGGGATGAAACGAAGCCCGGATGATGCATTCTTGTCCGATACGGATGGGTTTGAAATAGTTCTTTTCCCATTCCTCGTTCCAGTCTTTACTTTCGATGGGTGTACAGGTATAATGAATAACTACTTCAGGTAAAGGAAAGTCTTTCAGTTTTTCCTGGAGTGCTGGTTCCGAATAAAGCTTGTCTTGGATATAAGCTTGCAGGCCATCGGCTGTTTCTGTAAAACTCTCAAAACCGATTTCACCCAATTCAGCTGCCAGAATATCACTTACTACTGAAGGTTCAATTGCTGATTCGTAATGAAAGTTGACTTCGTAATAGTTCATATCTTGTTCTGTTTGAATTATTATTGAACAAAGATAGTCGAATTCGCTGAGGTTTTCTCGTTTTGGTAGTGGTTTATTTTAGTAGTTCAACCCGTCAAAGCTGGAGATAATCCAGCCTGTACAGGTTGAGCCATGAATTTATGTGTAGGTATTTATTGCTTTTCGGGAGGAACCGGAGCTTTATCGGGTTTCATGTTACGCTGTTGCATTTCCTGCCATTGGGTGTATTGTTCATCAGACAATATTTTCTTCAGCTTCTTTTCTTTGGTTTTCCTGGCTTTCTCCAGAACTTCTGCCTGGTCTTCATCCATTCTCGGTGGTCTTTGTGAAGGCATTCCTCCTCCAGGTCCCATGCCCATGGGCGGACGTTCTCCAGGATTTCCCATCATCGGTCTTCCGCCTTCTTCCGGACCACCGGGCATCATTGGCGGACGGTTTTGTCCGAAGCTGTTTTCTACCAGTGTTTTCTGTTCTTTGAGTATGACTTTGTATACCTTTTTATATTGTTTTTCCGTCAGGCCAAGTTCTTTTGACATTTCTTCCGTAATCCTTTTGGCTGATTTCTCGGGATTAGGAACTTCCTTAAAGGGTGCTTTCCCTTCTTCCTGTTGCGGAAACGGAGGTCGCATTTCATTGAATTCTTCTTGTGCTGTAGCGGATATCGTACAGAGGAAGAGTCCGGAAACGATCATTGTTTTGATAGTCTTGTTCATCATTTGTCTAATCTTTTATCTTTGAAAATACAAATTACCTGAAATCTGTTTTTATGCTCAAAAAGAATCGACCAAACAACCGAATTTATCTATGAATACTTTTATTTGTGTCAAAATAGATAGTTAACATGTCAATATTTAAAGTTGAGTATGGATTATTATCCGTTTCTTTGACATTATATGTACAATCTAAATCTATTATAAATGAAAAAGCAGATCATTTTGTGTGGTATGTGTTTAGCCTTGGCGGGAATGATGGGCTGTAACCCGACATCCGATTCTGTACAGGTAAATCATTTGCAGGTCGAGATGAAAAATAATCCGCAAGGTATTGATGTGGCTCATCCTCGTTTTTCCTGGCAGATACATGCCGGACAGCCGGATTTGGTCCAGACAGGTTATCGAATTCAGGTGGCGGCTTCGGCAGACGATCTGAAAGCCGGCAAGAATCTGTTGTGGGATTCGGGCGATGTCAAATCAGATCAGTCTCTTTGGATTGCGTATGCAGGAGAACAGTTGCAAGCGAAGAAACCTTATTTCTGGCGGGTAAAGGTAGATACAAATCAGGGTTCCGGAAAATGGAGTGATGTCCAGACCTGGGGCATGGCGATGCTGGATGCAAACGACTGGAAAGGGCAGTGGATTGGCGAGAATGCCTTGAGTAATCCGGGCGAGAAAGACCAGGGTGAAACAAGGTTGGCGGCCCGTTATCTGCGAAAGCCATTTCAGGTCAGTAAAGAGGTAAAACGTGCTGTGCTGTATATTTCGGGATTAGGTTCTTCGGAATCTTATTTGAATGGAAAGCGGATCAGCAAGGATGTCTTTGCGCCGATGCCTTCGCTTTATACATCGCGTGTATATTATAATGTATATGATGTCACGGATTTGTTGCAGCAGGGAGAGAATCTGTTGGGCGTCGTTTTAGGTAACGGACGTTACTTCTCGATGCGTGTTCCGGGTATGCTGACGACGGGTTTACCTTCTTTGTTGGCTCAGCTGGAAGTCGAATATACCGACGGCAGTATGGATCAGGTTGTCAGTGATACGAGTTGGAAAGTCACTTCGCAGGGACCGATTGTAGCCAACAATGAATTTGACGGGGAAGAATATGATGCCCGGAAGGAACTGAAAGGCTGGAATACTGTTTCGTTTGATGACTCGGCTTGGAAAACGGCAGATCTGATGAAAGAGCCGGGAGGAAAGCTGACGGCGCAGCCGAACCCGAACTTGGCGGTGCAGGATACGGTGGTTCCTGTAAACGTAATAGCCCGTTCGGATGGGAAGTTTATCCTGGATATGGGCCAGAACATGGTGGGCTGGCTGGGTGTTAAGCTGAAAGGCAAGGATAATCAGCCGATAACCTTCCGTTTTGCCGAGATTCTCAATCCGGATACTACTTTGTATGTGGCGAATTTGCGTTCGGCTAAGGTGACGGATATTTATACCCCGGCAGCTGATGGTGAATTCTCCTGGCAGCCGAGTTTCGTATATCATGGTTTCCGTTATGTAGAGGTAAGCGGACTGGATTATCAGCCTTCGACTACTGATTTTGCCGGTTATGTGGTGTACGACGCGATGTCTTCTACGGGTCAGTTTGAGAGCTCGAATGCGTTGGTCAATCAGATCCATAAGAATGCATTCTGGGGCATTCGCAGTAATTACCGCGGTATGCCGACCGACTGTCCGCAGCGTGATGAACGCCTGGGCTGGTTGGGCGACCGGGCTACAGGCGCCAGTGGCGAGGCTTACTTGTTCAATAACGCGCTTTTATATAATAAATGGTTGCAGGATATTGAGGATTCGCAGAATGAAGCCGGAAGTATTTCGGTGGTATCTCCGAAATATTGGGAAATATATGCCGACGATGTAACATGGCCTTCGGCTTATTTCTATGTAGCGGATATGCTTTACCGCCAGTTTGGTGATGACAGTGCGATCCGGAAACACTATCCTTCGATGAAACGCTGGATGCAGCACATGGAAGAAGTGGCGTTGAAAGACGGCGTGATTGTTAATGATACATATGGTGACTGGTGTATGCCGCCCGAAGAACAGCATCTGATTCATTCGCAGGATCCGGCCCGTAAGACAGATGGCGCGATTTTGAGTACGACGGTCTACTATGATTTGCTGAACAAGATGGTTAAGTTTGCCGAGATCTGCGGACAGACAGCTGATATTCCGGCCTACCAGAAGCTGGCTGCTGAAATGAAAGAGGCTTACAATGCCAAGTATTTCAATCGGGAGACGGCTCAGTATGGCAACAATACGGTGACGGCCAATATTCTTTCCCTGCGTTTAGGTCTGGTTCCCGAAGGATTTGAACAGAAAGTGTTCGATAATATTGTGCGCAAGACGGAAGACGATTTCGGCGGTCACGTCAGTACAGGTGTATTGGGTATCCAGCATTTGATGCGTGGTCTGACGGAATACGGACGGAAAGACTTGGCATTGAAGATCGTGACAAACGAGACATATCCGAGCTGGGGCTATATGATTAATAAAGGAGCAACGACGATTTGGGAACTTTGGAACGGTGATACGGCCGATCCTGCCATGAATTCTGCCAATCATGTGATGTTGCTGGGCGATCTGCTGATCTGGTATTATGAAGACCTGGCCGGTATCAAATGTGCCGACGATGCGCAGGCCTTTAAGAAAATCGAAATGGCTCCGGTCTTCCCGGAAGGTTTGAATCATGTCAAGGCTTCGTATGAATCGGTCTATGGAAAGATTGAAAGCGACTGGACACGTGATGGCAATCGTCTGGACTGGCGCGTGGTGGTTCCCGGCAATACGACGGCTGTGATACGGATTCCTAAAGCGTATGGCGTGAGTGTCACTTCACATCCGGGTGTTCATCAGGTAAGTAATACCGAAACTGAACTGGTTGTCGAAGTCGGCTCCGGTGAATATCGCTTTACCAGCAAATAATCTTTTTCGTCTGTAAAGGGAGAAAATAAAAAGTTCACAAGGTTCTGACTCATCCTAATGTAAAGAACCTTGTGAACTTATTTTATAATGTATATGTGTGTTTATACCTGATGTGCGTTATTTAACAAAATCCGCGCTTTGCAGATACTGGGCACTCTTCTCAACGCCTTCGAATTGAGTGCGTCCTTTCCGGTCGCCTTCCAGTTCTACATAATAACCTAAGATACCGATCTCATATCCTTTCTTGAAGATATTCGGGAAGTTCATCATACCGGAATCGCCGATGATCCAACGGTCTTTGATGTGCAATAATTTGAATCTGTCAGGATAATCTTCCAGCCATTCCAGCGGATCCTGCTGACCCATGACTGCCCAGTAAACGTCAAGTTCAAACATGACGTTGCTTGGATCGGTATTTTTCAAGAACAATTCTTCAATATAAGTACCCTGAGGTTTATCCCACGGCTTCCGGTTTGGATCCGGTTTTTCTCCGGCTTTCAATACACGCTTAAATTCATTGCTGTGATTGTGGTAGCCCCAAAGAATACCTGCGCTTTTCGTTATCTCGCCAGCCCGGTTGAATACATCGCATACGCGTTTGGCATCGTCTTCGTTTTCAATTCGGGGCAGACTCGGCTGTACCATGCATTTAACGCCCAGTTCAGCATGAATATCGGTTGCTTTCTTCCAGAATTCCTCAAATTTTGCCATGTTTTCCTTGCTGTAATCGCCCAACGACGGTGAAAGGTGTGAGCTCGTGATTTTCATTCCGGCATCATCTACCATTTTCTTATAATCCTTAGGTGCAATGAATGTGGTATTATCCGCCGAATAATCGCCAAACTTACCGCTGTCTTCCTTGTAACCGAATATTTCCAGTTCGGTAAATCCCATTTTAGCCAGACGCTGCAATCCGTTCGGCATATCTTTTAATAATTCCTGGCCTAAAGAATAGGTTTGCAATCCCATTTGTTTCTTGGCTGCAGCATTTGCTACTGATCCGGGGTTGGATAAAACTTCTGAAACTGAATTAGAAGCCAGCATCTGTTGGCTGGCCAGACCTCCTAACGTCAGGAGAGAGATGTTTTTCAAAAATGTTCTTCTGTTTGACATAGTAAATAGACTTTAAATGTTCTTGTGAAGCAAAAGTAGTGCAAATGCCAGGTCTTTCGGGTCGGTTATTCCGTTAAAATACATCATGCAAAGAGCCTTTTTATTTGTTTTTTGATTTATGTCAAGTTTTCTGTTGCTGTCTAAAAGCCGTTCTCCGACTAATAAAAGAAGGAATGCAGACTATCTTTTGCACGGTTACTGTCTTTTTGGGGGAAATTCATTAAAAATTAATTGAATCATATTTGTGAATCAATTAAATCATATTGGTAAATTGATTAATTTATATCTATGAATTGATTAATTCACTAATGTGATGCAATTAAAAATAGAAGAAGTTTAAACGAAAAAACAACACTTATTCAATTATCTATTATGAGGTTAGAATAAGTTTTTGTTACTCTTTTTGATATGTTAAATAGGTGTTTTATTACATCTTTCTTGGCATCTAATCTGTTATATAAATAATAAGATCTTATGTCTGATATAATAAATCAATGAATTATGAAGAAGTATATCGCTGAATTAGTAGGCACTATGGTCCTGGTATTGCTGGGATGTGGTAGTGCGGTATTTGCTGGTGGTGCAGCTGATACGGTGGGTGCGGGTACAGGTACAATTGGTGTGGCTTTAGCTTTCGGCCTTTCTGTTGTAGCCATGGCTTATTGTATTGGAGGAATCTCAGGTTGTCATATTAATCCAGCCATAACACTTGGTGTTTGGATGAGTGGTCGGATGGAAAGTAAAGATGCGTTGATGTATATGCTGTTTCAGGTGATTGGAGCTATCGTCGGAGCCGGAATCCTTGCTGCCTTAGTCAGCACCGGAGGCCATGCCGGACCTACGATGACGGGTGCGAATTCTTTCGATGTGGGAGAAACAGCTCAGGCGTTTTTGGCCGAGGCTGTGTTTACCTTCATATTTGTATTAGTGGTTTTGGGTGCGACTGATCAGAAACGGGGTGCCGGAAATATGGCCGGACTTGCGATAGGTCTGACGTTGGCATTGATACATATTGTCTGTATTCCTATAACAGGAACCTCCGTCAATCCGGCAAGAAGCATTGGTCCGGCGCTGATGGAAGGCGGGCAGGCATTAAGCCAGTTATGGCTATTCATCGTGGCTCCGCTGGTAGGTGCTGCCTTTAGTTCGTTGGTATGGAAGTATCTGGGCAGTGAAGAGAAAGCCTGATGCTGTAGAAATAAACAAGACAACGACTTCCGAATCTGCGCCATGCAATAGAGAAGAAAAAGAAAAACCGGAAAATAAAACCCTGAAAGTTTGTTGGTTTCATAATTAATCTCTAAATTTGCATCCGATTTTCCGCAGAGGGTAGAAAAGCAGTATCAGAAAGAATACTCACCCCCGGGACCTAACCTGTTTAAAGATAAAAAGACAGATGTACGTAGTTGTAGAAATTAACGGTCAGCAGTTCAAGGCAGAACAGGGCAAAAAATTGTTCGTTCACCACATTCAGAACGCTGAAAATGGCGCAGTTGTTGAATTCGACAAAGTATTATTGGTTGATAACAACGGCGAAGTAAAAGTAGGTGCTCCGGTAGTAGAGGGCGCAAAAGTAGTATGTGAAGTAGTTTCTCCGCTTGTAAAGGGTGACAAGGTATTGGTATTCCACAAGAAGAGAAGAAAAGGTTATCGTAAATTGAACGGTCACCGTCAGCAGTTCACAGAAGTATTGATTAAAGAAGTTGTTGCTTAACGTTTAAAAGGAGTAAGAAGAAATGGCACATAAGAAAGGTGTTGGTAGTTCTAAGAACGGCCGTGAATCAGAAAGCAAACGATTAGGTATTAAGTTGTTCGGTGGTGAAGTTGCAAAAGCAGGTAACATCATCGTACGTCAGAGAGGAACAGCTCATCATCCGGGAGCAAACGTAGGTATGGGAAAAGATCATACTTTGTATGCTTTGGTTGATGGTATCGTAACATTCCACAAAGGAAAAGAAGACCGTTCATTCGTTTCTGTAAAGGAAATCAAAGCAGAAGCATAAATATTCGGTTTAAAGAATAAAAAGAAGACTTGTCTGTTCGCAGGCAAGTCTTTTTTTGTTTAATTTTTAAATAAATCCATGCTAAGTTATATATACTGTTGTCCTTTGTTTACTTTTAGAGTTAATAATAGCTAATGTTGAAAGTGTACATGTTTAAATATATTTTTTGGGTAAAGCCTGCTGGAGAATATTATAAGCTATGAAATCAGATTTTCTATTGTAAAATATTTTATTTACAGATCTCTATTTGAAAATCATTTAATGGAATCTTGAACATATATGAATATATCTATGATTGATGATTAATATAATTTTACATCTTTAATTTGGTGCTTATTTTACCAATATTTATCTTTGTAAATCAAAATAAAAATAATGATTTTTAAAGTAAGCACGCGTTCGTATAATCTCATTTTTTTACTGTTTTAGGATTCTATGAATTGTGGAGATGTTTTTTAAGTGTATGGTCATTCCAAATCTTAAACAAATGTGGTTATAAGAGGGTAGGTCTTTCATATAAAAGTAGTAATAATTTCAATCAAATGGTTTTATCATGAACAAAAAACCTATTTTTTCAAGCTTAACTTTGTTGTCAATGATTTTGCCGACAACAGTAATGGCTTCAGGTACTTTGAATAGAGAAGCTTTTGATTTTCCTGATAGTCAGGAAAATATGGAATCTGGGGGGGTAGATCAGCAAAGTAAGAAAGTAACAGGAACAGTTGTTGATGCTGCCGGAATGCCTATTATTGGAGCGAATATCGTAGTCTCAGGTACAACTAACGGAACAATTACAGACATTGACGGAAACTTTGTTTTAGATGGGGTAGATGCTAATTCTGTACTCGTTGTTTCCTACATTGGTTATACCAATTTTGAGGTAAAGGTCGGAACACAAGACAAATTCTCGATTACGCTGAAAGAAGATTCCCAGGCTTTGGAGGAAGTTGTAGTTGTCGGTTATGGTACACAGAAGAAAGTGAACATGACTGGATCTGTATCGCAGGTAGATAGTAAAGCGTTGGAAAGCCGCCCTATCCAGAATATTTCTTCAGGTTTACAAGGTATGATGCCAGGTGTTCAAGTAACATCCGGACAAGGACGTCCGGGACAGGATGGCGCAACCATACGTATTCGAGGTGTTGGTACTTTAAATACAGCAGATCCTTATATTTTGGTTGATGGTATAGAGACTGGAACCATGAACTCGGTTGACCCGAATGATATTGAAAGTATCTCTGTATTAAAAGATGCAGCTTCAGCTGCTATCTATGGATCAAAAGCTTCCAATGGCGTTATTTTGATTACTACAAAAAGAGGAAAAACAGGAAAACCGCGTATTTCCTATAATGGATATGTCGGAGCACAAAAAGCTACAGAGTTGGTAGATCGTATGAGCTCATATGATTATGCCAGATTATATAATCAATCATTGGTAAGCAATGGACTGAATGCTCGTTTTACTGATGATGATTTGCAGAAGTTCAAAGATGGCTCTTCTCCTTATACACATCCGAATACAAATTGGTATGATGAGGCTTATCAAACAGGTATTCAGCATTCTCATAATGTGAGTGTAAGCGGTGGTACAGAAGATGTAAAGTATATGGGGTCTGTTGGTTATTTGAGTCAAACTGGTATTCTTCCGAATGCAGACAGACAGCAGTTTAACGGCCGTACCAATTTAGATATGAAGCTGAATTCTCGTTTAACGGTTCGTTTGAATCTTGCTTATATTAAAAATGATTATTCAGATCCTAACTCTTCTTATGCGGGCGGTAGTTCTGACCAGATTATTCGTCAGTTAAACCGTATGGCTCCGTGGATAGTAAATCGTTATGAAGATGGTACTTACGGAACAATTTCTGATGGAAACCCGATTGCATGGTTGGATGCAGATCAAACAGTAGATCGTAAAAATCAGAATTTCTCTGGGACATTGGCTGCAGATTATAAGATTTTAGACGGACTGGTAGCTACGGTTACAGGTTCTTATGTAAACAATCAGCAACATTATCGTGCTTTCCAGAAATATATTAAGTACAATGCCAATAAAGAGACTGAACCTAATAAATTAAATGAAAATTATTATGGTTGGCATCGGGCAACATTTGATGCGCTGTTGAATTATGATAAGTCTTTTGGACAACATAATTTGAAAGCAATGGCGGGTTGGCATACAGAAAAGTATGACTATACGGAAAATACAATGGAACGAAAGAATTTCCCGACTAATGATTTGGATGATATGAACGCTGGTGATGCAGCTACCCAGAAAAATACGGGATACACGCGTTCTTTGGCAATGATTTCCTGGTTTGGACGTGTCAATTACGATTATGCAGGAAAATATTTATTAGAAGCCAATATCCGTTCAGATGCATCTTCTCGTTTTGCCGATGGACATCGTTGGGGATACTTCCCTTCTTTTTCTGGTGCATGGCGCTTGAGTGAAGAAGGTTTTATGGAAAATGCTAAAGATTGGTTGAGCAATTTGAAGATTCGAGGTTCTTGGGGATTATTGGGTAATCAAGATGCTTTGGATGATTATTATCCTTGGATGAGTACATATAATGTAGATGCAAGTTATCCTTTAGGAGGAACATTGCAATCTGGATATTATCAAAAGTCTTATAAATTATCGACTATTACTTGGGAAAAGGCTCGTACTTGGGGACTTGGTTTGGATGCGACCATCAATAATAAGATTAATTTTACTTTTGATTATTATGATCGTAAGACAACCGGAATCATCATGGACGTTCCTGTACCTAATGAGTTCGGATTGGATGCCTATAAAGATAATGTAGGATCAATGGTCAATCGGGGTGTTGAATTGATATTGAGCTACAATAATCAATGGGGAGACTGGTCTTTTGGTGTTACTGCTAATATGGCATATAATAAGAATAAGATTTTGGATTTGGGAGGTGTTGAATCAATGGCTGATCCCAACAATGAAAATAAACGTCGAATCCTTGGCGAACGTTTAAATTCTTATTATGCATATAAGGCTGATGGTTTCTTTAGTTCGGATGAGGAAGCTCAGGCGTGGATGAATAAATATTCAACACAAGATGGTTATCCATTTGGAACGAGACAGTTTAAAGGTGGAGATTTGATTTATCAAGATACAAATGGAGATGGAAAGATGACATCTGATGACCGTACTATCATCGGATCTTCTGATCCTTCTGTTACATTTGGTTTGAACTTGAATGCAGGATATAAGGGCTTTGATTTGTCAATGGTATTTTCAGGTGCAGCTGGAGTTTATCGTTTGATCAACCAAGAAGTAACAGGCTATTTTAATGGTGATGATTCTCATCCGGCAACTGTATGGTTGGACGCTTGGACTCCGGAAAATCAGGATGCAAAAATGCCTCGTGTGGCATATTCAACTACATCTCCAAGTTTGTCTTCAAATGTTGTTTCTTCATTTTGGATACAAAATGCAAGTTATGTGCGTATGAAGAATTTGCAGTTCGGTTATTCTCTGCCAAAGAATATTATAAAGTCTGTCGGAATTGAAAATTTACGTTTCTATTATTCAGTAGAAAATCTATTTACAATTCATAATATGTTAGTTAGCGTGGATCCGGAAATTCCTGTAGAACGTGGTTCAAACTTCCCGTTGACACAAACTCATGCTTTTGGTGTGAACATAACATTCTAAGTAACGATTTATTTTATGTAAAAATTATAATTATAAGAATATATGAAACGTTTATTAGTATATATGTTAGCAGGAATGTCTTTGGTGGGGACTTCTTGTTCAGACTTTTTGGATACAGTCCCTCATGACGCCTTGTCACCTAGTACAACTTGGCAAACAGAAGCTGATGCAGAGAAGTTTTTGATTGGCTGTTATGATGGTTGGGCTGATGAATCCGGTATATTATATTGGGATTGTGGTTCTGATTTCGGATTTAACTATCATATCCATGAAGGATGGCGAAATATAGGAAATGGAAGTATGACTGCAAGTAATCAAGTAGCAGGTTATTATTCATTTAGTATGATTCGTCGTTGTAACGATTTTCTGACGAATATTGCAAATATAGAATTCTCAGAAGAGTCTAAAAAGAATAATATGATAGGGCAGGTAAAGACGATTCGTGCTTATCAGTATTTTCTGATGAATTGGATTTATGGTGGTGTGCCTATTATTGACTCTTATGAGACAGCAGAAGAAGCTCAAGTACCTCGAAATTCAGTAGAAGAAGTGAAAGACTTTATTTATAACGAATTGGATGAGGCTATTCCAATGTTAAATGATGTTCCAGAAGCAAGTGGTTATATTGCTAAAGGTGCTGCTTTGGCTTTGAATATGCGTGCTTCATTGTTTTATGGAGATTATCAGCGTGCCAAAGATGCAGCCAAGGCAATTATGGATCTGGGAATCTATGAATTGGATCCGAGTTATGAAAATCTATTTACTTTAGCCGGTCAAAATTCTAAGGAGATTATAGCATCTGTTCAGCATGATGAAAATCTATATTCAAATTGGATGATTGCAACCATGTATAATAATGCTGATGGAGGATGGTCTTCTATGGTTCCTACTCAGAACTTAGTTGATACTTACGAAATGAGTAATGGTTTGACAAAAGAAGAAGCTGGAAGTGGTTATGATAAAACACATCCGTTTGCCAACCGTGATCCACGTATGGCTATGACGGTTCTTTATCCTGGTATGGACTGGGTTGGATTAACTGGTAAAACAATATTAAATACGTTGGATGCAACTATTGATGGAGCAAAGAATCCTAACTATCCGGATGATGCAGATAATGCTTCTAAAACGGCTTTAACATGGGCTAAATATTTGAATCCTTATACGCAATATGGAGATATTTGGAGTACAAATGCTCAGCCAATAGTTTTCCGTTACGCAGAGGTTTTATTGAGTTATGCTGAAGCAGAAAATGAATTGAATGGTCCTTCTGCAGAAGTTTATAATTTATTGAATCAAGTTCGTAATCGAGTTGGTATGCCTGATGTAGATCAGAATAAATATAATAATCAAGTTAAGTTGCGAGAATTGATCAGACGTGAACGCTCCGTAGAATTAGCCGGAGAAGGTTTACGCCGTCAGGATATTATTCGTTGGAAGGATGATAGCGGAAAGATGTTAGCAGAGACAGTCTTAAATGGCCCTTTAACTCGTATTGTGGGAACTGTCAATACTTCTGAACCAGATCCGACAAAGCGTGCTACTATATCTGGAACTGCTTTGGTTGAAAATCGAGCATTCTCTCCTTACAATCGCTATTTACCAATACCGCAGAGTGCTATCGACAAGAATCCTAATTTGAAACAAAACGAAGGGTACTAATATTTTGTTTGAAATAAAGTTTTTTTAGAAAGGGATGTATTGGCAGAGCCAATATATCCTTTTCATTTGTAATGAGAAACACAATATTTTATGAAGTGTAGCAATGTATTTTATTATTGTTTGGTCTCTATTTGTATATTGTTTATAAATGGCAGTTGCAGCAATTCTTCATTAGGCCGGGAAACATTAAACATGAATACCGATTGGGCTTTTTATCGGGGTGATATAAAAGAGGGATATGCAACGGAATTGGCAGACTCTAATTGGATTCCGGTCGTATTACCTCATATTATGCAACTGGAAAAGAAACATTGCGGAGGTAATTCTATTTATGATGGTGTAGGTTGGTATCGTCGTTACTTCAAATTACCCCGAAGATATGCGGATAAACGTGTCGTGGTTTCTTTTGAAGGAGTGATGACAAACTGTGGAGTCTATTTGAACGGTAAGAAAATAACAGAGCATCATGGCGGATATATGGGATTTGTCGCAGATTTGACTGGGCAGATTAAGTGGAATGAAAATAATGTTTTGGCTGTTCGTGTTTCAGCAGAGCCGGACCCATTAACACCTCCAGGAAAACCACAAGATAAGATGGATTTTTACTATTATAGTGGAATTTACCGGGATGTAAGGATGGTTGTTACCGATAAGATATATATAACGGATCCTTTGCAAGAGGATCTAGTTGCTGGAGGTGGCCAGTTTGTAACATTTCCGGAAGTAACTCAAGATAAAGCTCAGATTCATCTTTCTACGCATATCCGAAATATAACAGATAGTGAAAAATCATTAGTTGTATGTTCTGTGTTAAAAGATTCTGCGGGATGTGTTGTTGCCAAGGAAGAAGCTCCTGTTAAGTTGGATAGATTGTCGGACCAAACTGTTGTACAAGATTTGACTGTTAAGCATCCTGCATTGTGGCATCCTTATTCTCCTAATTTATACCTGTTGCAAACCCAACTATTGTCGGGCTCTTCGGTATTGGATCAAGTAGAACAGCACATAGGAATTCGAACGATTAGATATACAGCTAAGGATGGCTTTTTTATTAATGGAGAGAAATTATATTTACGCGGGGCAAATCGTCATCAGGCATTTCCGAATGTAGGAGATGCGGCTTCTAATTCCATGCAGGAAAGAGACGTGATTGATTTGAAGCGAGGTGGTTATAATGCTGTTCGGGCAGCACATTATCCTCAAGATCCTGCCTTTTTGGAAGCTTGTGATAAATATGGATTGTTAGTAGTTGAATGTATTCCGGGTTGGCAGTTTTATAATCCTGATTCAATTTTCATCAAGCGTCTTTATCAGGTAGGGCGACAAATGATTCGCAGGGATCGTAATCATCCCTCTGTTGTTCTTTGGGAGACAGCCTTAAATGAATCAAGATATCCGGTATCTTTAGCAAAAGAAATATATGAGTTGGCACATGCCGAATATCCGGGAGATCAAATGTACACAGCCGGTGATTATTTCGGTCATGCCGAAATGGAACCCTATTATGATGTCTTTTATAAACAAGTATCCAAGTTTCCGAAGGATGGAGATGTTATGAGTAATTATCCGGAAGACTTTCTTTCTATCAAACCCTTGTTTACAAGAGAATGGGGTGATGGTGTAGGAGAAAAACCTCGTGTCAGCTTGAAGGAAAGTGAAGAAGAACAGATGCGTCAATGTCGTAGCCGAATTGAGCAATTAAATGGAAAAGGCTACTTCGACTGGTGTATGCTGGATGCGAATCCAACTATGGGAGGACATTTTGTATGGAGTTATAATGACTATGCCCGGGGTAGTCAGGATGAAACGATGTATAGCGGAGTAGTCGATATGAACCGTTATCCGAAGTTTAGTTATTATATGTTACAAAGTATGCGGAATCCTGCTATCTCGCAAGCCGGATTATATGATGGTCCTATGGTGTTTATTGCTTCCTATAATGCATCGGCCGATTTTGCTTCTTCAACGACAGACATTACTGTTTTTTCCAATTGTGAGGAAGTTCACCTTTATCGGAATGACAGATTGATAGGAACACAGACTCGAGCAGAACGAACACCTCTTTATCGTTCGATTGTGGAAAAAGGTGGTAGTCCGATGTTTGTCTTTAATGCAGGAGGTTATGAAGCCGGCACCTTAAAGGCAGAAGCTTTGATTGGAGGAAAAGTAGTAGCGACGCATCAAGTAATGACGGCAGAGAAACCGGATCATTTGGAAATAGATATAAAGACGAATGGAATAACTCCTATAGCCGATAGTTCGGATATGATCCCTGTATATGTGAAGGTATGTGATAAGAATGGTTCTCTGGTTGCAGATTCACAGCAGGAGATCAGTTTCCGAGTTTCGGGAGAAGGAAGTCTGATTGGGGATACGATTCGTCGTATAGAAATTAATCCTCAACAAGCCGAAGGCGGAATTGCTTTTGCTTTTGTCCGGACAACCAAGAATGCCGGGGAAATTATTGTAGAGGCTTTGGCTGATGGATTAGTATCAGGAAAAGCTGAAATAGAAACGATACCTAGTGATGATTCATTTTTATCGGATGGAGAACATCTCCCATTTACAGGAGGAGAAGAAGATCATGTTGTGGTGAAACCTTCTTCTTGGCAAAAACGAATCTTGGAGAAACCTCGTCTGAAGATTCAGTCTGTTCTGGTTGATAGTAGTCAGCGGGAGTATCCGCCATCTAACATAATAGACAATGACGATGCTACGTGGTGGATTGCAAATGATGATAAATGTCCGCAAGTAATCACGTTAGTATTGGATCGTGTGACGTATGTTTCAGCGAGTCGTATTTTGTTCCAAAAAGACAGTTCTTCGTATAAGCATAAGGTAGAAACCTCAAAAGACGGAGAACGTTGGGAAGTCTTGTATGAACGGGAATGTACTGGTTGGGAATTTAAACCAATGACAGTTGACCGGGAGATAAAATATTTTCGTGTTACAATCAGCGAAGTTTCGGAAGGGCGTGCTGGTTTAGGCGAAATCTCCTTGTATTAATCAAGAAATAGTCAGGTATATGAAAAAAGTATTATTGATTTTATTTGCTTTGTTTTCTACGGCAAGTCTTTTTGCCCAACAGAAGCCATTTGATATCGAACATGCTCCGGCTCCATTGTTCCGATGTCCTATCTATGATGGTCCGACAGATCCGACCTTGGAATGAGATGGATGGTATGGACGTAGAAGAGAATACCAGGAATTATCATTGGGCGTCTATTCAGATAGCAGAACTTGAATATGTAGAAGGTAAGATTGTTTGTGACAGAGACCGGTACTTCAAGAAAGTACCATCGTCAATAGAATGAAAGAAGTAATTTGCAGAAGTAACGAGAATCATTTTCAATTATAATGACGATTGTTTTTGATTCTCGTTATTTTTGATTTAGAGTTTCGTACAAACCTTTTTATGAAAATCTTCATTTAGAAATTCTTTTCGCCACATGTCTTTATCAGCTTGTCTTTCAATGAAAATTCGAAATACAGAAAAATTTTTCAAAAAAAGTTTGATTTTAGCTCCGTAGTTTTTGCTTGCTATACGTTTAGCTTATAGAAGAAAGATAAAAATGGATTTTGATTATAGCATATTGGCTAAATATTTGACCGGTCAGATTTCGGCAGAAGAATTATCGGTTATTCAGGTTTGGGCAAAGGGTTCAAGCCAAAACAAACGTATCTGGAAGGCTGTGCAGATGTTACGGATCAAAGAAAATTTTGATCATTTCAGTTCTCCCGATCAGGTGGAAAAGGCGTTATTAGCAATTGAAGAGAAGATGAAAGTCAAGAAAACGATTCCTTTATTCCGTCGTACTTGGCAATATGCTGCATCATTTCTGCTTCTGATTTCAGGTACATTAGCCTATCTTTTGTGGAATGGACCGACAGAAGAATATTTGGCATACGTTGTTGACAAAACCCAGGTTAGTAAAAGAATTTTGCTGAGCGATAGTACCGAGGTTTGGCTGAGAGGTGGAACCCGATTGCAAATACCAACTACTTTTTCGAAAGCGGAACGTAAAGCTGTTTTAGAGGGTGAAGCTTATTTTATTGTAAAGAGAGATTCTTTATCTCCATTTATGGTAAAAGCAGGTGATTCGTATATCAAGGTTTTAGGTACAACTTTCAATTTAAAGTATGATACAAAGATTCGTGAAGTTGAAGCCACATTGATCTCTGGTCATGTCATCATGCAAAACGAAGCTGAAGAAACATTGGTCGATATGTCACCTGGGGATAAAGTTACTTGGAATACAGATCAGAAAAGTATAGAGTTAGAGACGGTTGATTTGAATTTACAGGGTCTTTGGAGATATGAGCAATTCAAATTAGAAGATAAAACCCTACGGGAGATTTGCCTGTATATTGGAGAAGTTTATGGAGTGGTTGTTCATTTAGATTCTCGAGTTTCGTCTGATCCAATTAAGTATCGTTTTGTCTTCAGTCGAGGAGAGAGCATTCAAGAAGTATATGAGCATTTGAAATATGTTGCTCCTATACGGTATAAAATAAAAGATAAAGAGATAAATGTGATGATATCAAAGAGAGGATGATGTAATTAATCTAATTTAATTTAATGCCTATGGATAAATGTTTTTAGCTTCTGATAGACGAATAATAGTCTTAGTAACATATAGTATTTGTATCAATATTTATAAACAACTTAAATCAGATGGTTTATCATGAAAAAGAAACCTATTTTTACAAGTTTGGCTTTTTTATTAGCGGCCGGAATGCCGGCTATGGCAGTTTCGCCTAGAGCTTTGTCTCAATTTGTTAATTTGGAACTAGTCCATAGTAAAACAACAGTTGGTACTATTATACAAAGTATTAGCCAACAAACAGGATATGAATTTTCGTATGATGTTTCTATTCTGGATAAAGAAATTTCGAACGTTTCAGTGAATGTGAAGAATGAACGGATTGAAAACGTTCTTGACCGAGTATTTCAAGGTACAGGAATTTCGTATAAAATAGTTGATAACAGAATCTTTTTAAAAGAAAGAGGTAAAGGCTATTCTGCTGATTATTATGCAAATACGAAATTGGGGGGGGGTAAATCAACAGACTAAAAAAATTACTGGTACTGTTGTGGATGCTGCCGGAATGCCCGTTATTGGTGCGAATGTAATTGTAGCAGGTACAACGAATGGATCTATTACCGATATGGACGGGCGGTTTATGATCGAAGGTGTAGAAGAAGGAGCAAAGTTGACAATTTCATATATAGGTTATATAGACCAGACAATAACTGTTTCTGGAAAGACCGATTATGCCATAACATTGAAAGAAGATTCTCAGAATTTGGATGAATTGGTTGTTGTTGGTTATGGTGTTCAGAAAAAGGTAAACATGACAGGTTCTATTTCTAATGTGAAATCAGAAGAATTGACTGTAATACCTAATGCGAATCTATCCAATTCTTTGGCAGGACGTGCACCCGGTGCTACTATTACGGGTAATTCAGGATTGATGGGGGCTTCTTCAGAGATCCGTATGCGTGGTGGATTTGGAGACCCGTTGTTTGTCATAGATGGAGTTATCCGTGATAAAGAAGCCTTTGATAATTTGGAACCATACGAAATTGATCAGATGAGCTTCCTGAAAGATGCTGCAACAGCATCTATTTATGGTTCTGCAGCAGGTAATGGTGTTGTTTTGGTAACAACAAAAGGTGGTGTAAAGAATCAGAAGCCGGTGTTTAATTATCAAGGAACATATTCATTTAGTAAACCGACTCAAGAATTATTTGCAGATAGATGGACTGCTATTGATGAATTAGATTATCAAAATGCAGTTGCACGTTTTTTAGGAAATCCAGAACCTAATGGGGAAGCTGAATATGCTTATTTCCGTGATAATAACATTAATTATAATGTAAATGATTATATTTGGCAGAATCCTTGGAATACGAAACATTCATTAAGTGTAACGGGTGGTAGTGAAAAAGTTCAATATTATGTAATGGGTTCCTTCCTGGCAGAAGAAGGTTCGTATGTTTCTTTGGAAAATAAGAAGTTTTCATTGCGTTCTAATCTTACAGTTGAACTGAATAAGTATATTAAGATGAACGTAAATCTATCAGGGAACCAGTCAAATGATAAGCGTTTTTATTGGCCATTTAGCGATGATGATGATCAGGCAGTATATGATTTGTATCGTTGTACGTTCAATGCGTTAAAGACAACACCGTTTTATTCTTATTTAGACGGAACTCCTGCTAATGAAATTACAGAATATCCAATTTATCCAGATTATGGTTCTTGGCAAGGTTGGAATCCGGTGGATCAAGTTGTTGGTGATCGTTATTTGAAAACTCGCCGTAGAAATATGAATGGAATTGTTTCTTTTGATATCAATTTGGACTTTATTACTAAGGGCTTGAGTACAAAAGTCATGGCTAACTATATAGCTCAAGATTATTCTCGAAAAAGATATATGACCTTCCAGAAGAATTATAAATTCCAGCAAGCTGATCCAAGTGGAAATAGATTCTTACCTGGCCCATTAAATTTGAATGAATACAATACATTTAATTTCTCACAGAATTATGAAAATTTAGAGTATCGGACAAAGCAATTGTGGAGTGAACAGTTTAACTGGTTTATCAATTATAATAATACGTTTGATAAGCATGATATATCTGCAATGATGGTATTTGAGCAGGCTTCAAACGGAGGAGAATATGTAGAAGCTAAAGCTGAAGAGCCAACAACCAATATAGATCAAATGTTTGTTTACTCTCAAGATGCTGAACGTCGATGGGGAGATGCCTTAGAATATACAGGCGGGCGTTTATCTTGGATCGGACGTTTTAATTACACGTATGATCAAAAGTATATCGCTGAGTTTTCATTCCGCTATGATGGTAATACGTTATTCCCTGATGGTCATCGTTGGGGATTCTTCCCTTCGGTTTCTGCAGCTTGGCGTATAAGTCAAGAACCATTTATGGAAAGTACCTCCGGATGGTTAAGTAATTTGAAATTGCGTGCTTCTTATGGAACAACAGGTAATGATTTGGATGTTGATGGAAATGAAATTACTGCATTCTCTTATTTACAGAAATATAATTTAGGTGGAAGTTACATATTTGGTAGTAATTTAGCTAATACTATAGTTGCTGGTGCAACTCCAAATACAACTTTAACTTGGGCTACATCTTCTACTTATAATGGAGGTCTAGATTTTGGCTTCTTTAATAATCGTTTAAGTGGAACATTTGATGCTTTCTATCGTAAGGAGGTTGATATTTTAGGCTCAAGAACTGTGACTATTCCTAGCACGTATGGCCAATCATTAGCTCCAGAAAATTATGCTGAACGTTCTTGGCGAGGAGGTGAATTGGCTTTAACTTGGATGGATAAGGCTGCAGGAGGTGATATCGATTATTCTGTTTATGTAAATTTAGGTTTTGCTCGTGATCGTTGGGATGTATTGGATGAATCTGCAATTTATAAAGAAGGAGGTAATTTAGCAGATTTATCTCAAGTAGGAAAATCTGATGGTATTCTTACTGGTTTAGTCGCAGACCATTTGTTAACAGATCAAGCAGAAGTGGATGCTTTAATAGCCCAAGGTTTTAAGCAATTTGGTCGAGATCCATATTTAGGTGGTATTTTGTATAAAGATACGCGTGGAGATGGTTATACTCCAGGTCCGGATGGCAAAATTGATGGTAATGATACTTATAATTTGTTAAGCGATAATGGAACGCCTCGTATAAACTATGGTTTTGGTGGTAATATTCGTTGGAAAGGTTTTTCAGTTGATATCCATTTTCAAGGAGTAGGTAAATATGACCGTTTTGTTGGAGGTGTTGATGGAGGATTTTATCAGCATGGTGGAGCTGTGCGCCCTTACTTCCCGATTTGGACAAGTGATAAAGTTTATGATCCTGATTATAATCCCGATGGCGTTTATCCTCGTATTACAGGTAGTGGCTGGTATGAGTCAGGAGCTGGAAATACTAGTTATTGGTTACGAAATGGAGCCTATCTGCGTTTGAAAAACTTGAATATTGGTTATGATTTGCCGCAAGTTATTCTTAATCCACTGGGTCTAACGCATGCACAAGTATTTGTTAATGCAACTAATTTGTTCTGTATTTCTGCAGTAACAGAATTTTTGGATCCTGAACAAGAATATTATGACTCGTATCCTTTGATGAAAACATTCTCTTTTGGTCTTAATTTTACTTTCTAATATATTATATGAATATGAAAAAGAACAATATAAAATATACAATTTTTACTGTTGCTTTTGCTTTTTGTGGTTTTGTAACAAGTTGTGACACATTGGATATTAAAAACCTAGAAAGTTATGATGAATCGATGGTTTGGAACGATGTAAATTTGGCAACGGCTTATGTGAATAACTTGTACTCTGAATGCTTTGGCAATTGGAGTGCCAGTGCAGATAATAATTCTGATCAAATAACTGGTATCCCTTGGTATTTAGGTACTATTACTGAAACAGGAAGTAGTTATAAGAGATGGACTTATACAGAGATACGTCATATAAATGAGGCAATTAAACGATTAGAGGAAGGCTTAATTGATAAAGAAATTGCAGATGAATTATTAGGGCAAGCTTATTTTATGCGTGCTTATATGTACTATTGGATGGTTTGTTATCATGGAGGCGTTCCATATATTAAAGTCCCTCAAAATAAGGATACGGATGATTTATATGTGAAGAGAAATACCACAGCTGAGTGTTTCCAATTCATGATAGAGGACTTGGATCATGCAATCTCATTGTTACCTGCAAAAATTGCTGGAAGTTCATCTGATTATGGACGAATTGATCAGTGCTTTGCAAAGGCATGGAAAGCTAAAACTTTATTGCTGAAAGCTTCACCTCAGTTTAATCCTAATAATATGTATGAAAACGCATATTGGCAAGAAGCTTATTCGGCCGCAAAAGAAGCTTATGATTTCTGTGTTGCTAATGGAATTGCTTTGACTCCTGATTATAAGGATATTTGGCTGAAGGAACAAGGTTCAGAAGTAGTGTTTGCAGTTGTAAATTCAAATCCCAATAAAGTATCAGATTGGGAGTCAACAATTCGTCCTACTTCAGTAAGTCGTAGTACAAACAGTTCTAACCCAACATGGGAATTTGTTAAATCATTTCCAATGTTGGACGGTAAGAAATTTGATGATCCTACCGGAAAGTATTATGTTGCTAATGAAACAGAACTGTTGAAATCCTTTTGGAAAAATCGAGATCCACGCTTTGATGAAGTTTGTCTTTATAATGGAAAACTATATCCAGTTGCCGGAAAAGTCTCTGGTTATAGACAATATAATGCATTAGGAATTAGTAGTGGTGATGACCAATATGGTGTGAACCCTGCTGCTCATACAAATGCTGTAAATAATGATGTTTATAGTGGATTTTATAACTATAAGGCGGCAGATGTTTCATTAACTCAGGCAAATGTATTAACATATGATATTGATTATATATTAATGCGTTTCCCTGAAGTTATGTTTATCTATGCAGAAGCAGCAAATGAGACAGGACATTCAGATGTGGCTATTGAAATGTTAAAACAGATTCGTCAACGAGCCGGTATTGAGGCAGGTTCTGATGGATTATATGGACTGAAAGTAGGTAATAGAGAAGAGATCCGTCAAGCTATTTTGGATGAACGAAATATAGAATTATGTTATGAAGGACATCGTTTTTGGGATTTGCGTAGAACTCGTAATATGATGATGTTAGATGGATGGACCAAACATGGTTTGGAAGCTATACCTATTAATGAGGATGGCTCAGATATGGATTTGACATTGGCTAAAGCAAAAACTGATAATTTTGAATTGACAACAGGTGATTTCCGTTATGTGATACATCAGATTCCATATAATCCATCCGCTGAACGAGAATTCGTAATTGAAGAGTCTTTCTATTTCTTCCCAATACAAAAAGTTAATTTGGATGAAAATCCTAATTTGGAACAGAATAATAACTGGGGTGGAACGTTTAATCCTACTATGGAATAAGACTTTTCACTATATTTAATAAGTACGGGGAATTTGATTCAAGTTCCCCGTCTTAAATTTGTAGAATCAATACTAAACTATATAATACGATGAAAACAAAGTTATCATTATTGGCGGCAGCCTTGTTGTTTGCATTTACAACAATTCATGCGGAAAATGAGATTACTATCGGAGTGATTCAATATGATTTGAGTGATATCGATAAAAGTTTTAAGGATTTACATGATCAGGGATTTGGCTCTTGTGAGATAAATTATAAGAGTAATACATTGACGAAAGAGTTTGCGGAACAGGTAAAGGCGGCATCTAAGAAACATCAGATCAAGGTGACTACAGTTGTGGGTGTTCCTGGTTCTAAGAGTGTCTGGAATTTCCGGCAGGGACCTGCAACGATCGGTCTGGTTCCGACAGAAGAAAGAGCTGAAAAGATAAAGGTTTACCATGAAATGATAGATTTCTGTGCCATGGCAGAGGTGCCGGCTATGCATTCTCATTTTGGTTTTATTCCGGAAGATCCGTCTTCTGCCCAGTATAAAGATTTCATCAAAGTCATGCAAGATTTAGCTAATTATGCAAAAGAACGGAATGTGATGATTTACTTTGAGACTGGTCAGGAAACACCGACTACATTGATTCGTGCCATAAAAGATATAGGTACGGGTAATGTGTTTATCAATTGCGACTTAGCTAACTTATTGATGTATGGTAAAGCTAATTCTTTGGATGCTGTGAAATTGTTTGGTCCGCTGATTAAAGAGTTTCATGCTAAAGATGGAAAATATCCGGATCCGAATAATCCATATGAATTAGGAGCCGAAGTGCCAATCCCAACAGGGGAAGTAAATTTCCCGGCTGTTATTGCCGAATTAAAGAAACAAGGCTTTAAAGGTGCGGTCACTATTGAATGTGAATTAAATGGTACACGCCATGATTATGTGGTTAAAACTCGTAAATATCTGCAGGATTTGCTGGATAAATAATATATTTGACAAATTATTAGCAGATACATCAAAAATTGTACAGAATATAATTGTTAATCAGTAAAAATAGTTACTATGGGAACGAATAGAAGGGACTTCCTGAAAACCTTAGGAGGCGTGGCATTATTCACTATTGTGCCGCGTCATGTGTTAGGAAATGGTTACATTGCACCAAGCGATCAGTTGACTAAAGGTATTATTGGTACCGGTGGTATGGGACGAGGACATGTGAATTATGGTGGAACTCGTTTGGTGGCCGTTTGCGATGTTGATGAGAATCATTTGGAATTAGGAAAGAATTTGGTAAAAGAAAAAATAGCTGCTTATCATGATTTCCGTGATTTGATATTGGATCCGAATGTGGATATTGTGCATATTGCTACACCTCCTCATTGGCATGGTATTATGTCGGTTGAGGCCGCCAAAGCTGGTAAAGATATTTGGTGTGAAAAGCCTATGACAAGAACAATCGGAGAAGGAAAACGGGTGATGGAAGCTGTAAAACAGTACGGACGTATGTTCCGTCTGAATACATGGTTCCGCTTTACCGACCAATTCTATGGTTTGGGAACACCGGTAAAACCGTTGAAGAAATTAGTACAAAGCGGATTGTTGGGTTGGCCGTTGAAAGTAACGATCAGCAAGCATACGGGCTTTGACTGGAAATTCTATTGGGTAGGTAAAGAATATCTCGAACCGCAGCCTGTACCTAAAGAATTGGATTACGATATGTGGTTAGGTCCGGCTCCTTACAAACCTTATAATGCACATCGTGTTCATCAGACTTTCCGTGGTTATTGGGATTATGATGGTGGTGGTTTAGGTGATATGGGACAGCACTATATTGATCCGGTACAATATATATTGGATAAGGACAACACCAGTCCGGTGAAAGTAGAAGTAGATGCTCCTCAACAACACCCGGATGCTGTAGGTACATGGCGTTCGATTACTTATACATACGAAGACGGATGTCAGATTGTTTTGTGGGGCGGTGATTTTGGTGATCCGAATACGCCGTATATAGCAGGACCGAAGGGGAATGTTTATAAGAACTTTGTATGTGACATTCCTGATTGGGAAAAGAAATTATCAGACTATCCGGAACCGGAACCGCAGGTAACTGATTTTATTGAATGTATCAAGACTCGTCAGCCATTTGCCCTGAATGAACAGAATGGTTTCCGTTCTGCTACGATAGTAAATATGGGAGCTGTTGCTCTTCGCTTGAATCGTACGTTGGAATTTGATCCGGTGAAATTAGAGTTTATCAACGATGAGGCCGCTAACCGGTTGTTAGATCAACCGATGCGTGCACCATGGAATATTTAACCCATAAATTAAAAGCAGAAAAGATGAAAAAGGTATATATTTCAATCAGCGCCTTGTTGTTGTGTGCTAATTTATCGTTTGCTCAGACTCCGGCGAACCGAACAGCAAAGACCATTGCTGCAGACGTATTGGCTCAGATGCCAGCAGAACAACAGGCTGAATACAATAAACAAATCAGTGAACTGAGTGCAGCTGGTGAAGAAGCCGTATTTACGTTGATCAATATGATCAATGCTCCGGGTAAGGGCAGTAATGCTAAAGTAGATTATGCATTGAGCGGCTTAAGCCATTTCGTGATGGCTAAAGGTCAGGAGAATGCTCGTCAGGTAGTAGCTAAAGCTTATATCCAGGCATTGGATAAAGTAGAAGAACGGGAAACGAAAGCATTTATCATCCGACAGCTGCAAATCGTCGGACAAGATGATGCTGTCGAAGCACTTTCTGCCTATTTAGGTAATCCGGAATTGAGTGGACCTGCAGCACGGGCATTGGCCGCTATTGGTACTGAGAACGCCGGACAAGCCTTGAAAGCCGGTTTGATGCGTCGGATGGGAACTACCGAAACCCAGAAAGATATATTGGAAGCCATTGCAGATGCCCAGGTGGCAGGAACAGAAGACTTGGTTAAGACTTATATTAATAATGATGATGCAGCGACAAGAAAAGTGGCCAGATACGCTTTAAGCCGTGTTGGTTCGGCTGCTTCGTTGTCTGTATTGGCAGATGCAGCCAAGGCTGTTAATTATACGATGGAGCCAAGTGGGGCAAACGAGGCTTACATTGCGTTGATTAAACGTGTAGCGTCGCAGGATTCTAAAGCTGCGGAAAAGGCAGCTAAGGATTTACTGAAGCGGGCAACGAAGGCTGGTAAAACGCAGACTCGTGAGGCTGCATTACAGATATTGATTTCTTTAGCTGAAGATAAAGAGGCTGCTACCAAATTAGTCTTGACAGCATTGAAAGATGATTGCAAGGATTATCGGAATGCGGCATTAAGATATGCTTCTGATTTTGTAGATGAAGCTTCTTATATTGAAATAGCGAAGATGATGGCAAAGGCTAAGCCTGAAGTGAAAGTTGATGTCTTGAATTGGTTGGGCCGTGAAGTTAAGTGTCCGAAGAAACATGATACAATCCAGAAGTTGATGCTTCGCTTCGATCAATCGCTGGCTCAGGTCTTGACACAGCAGTTGAATGTAAACGACTTTGCTGTGCAACAGGCTGCGGTTTGGACAATGGTAAAAATCGGAGACAAAGGTTATATTCCTACATTGGCCAATTTGTTGACAGATTCTGATAAACAAATTGTTCTGTTGGCACAGGATGCTTTGTTGGCTTTCCCGGGAGATATAGATGATGCAGTAGCTAAAGCTATCAACAAGGCTTCGGATACAGGAAAGATTGCAGGAATGGAGTTATTGGCTGTCCGGATGGCAGACTCAAAGATCAATACCGTATTGGAACAGACAAAGTCTTCATCAGCAGAAGTAAAGAAAACAGCTTATGCTACTTTGAAGAGTGTTGTCGCAGCAAAAGACTTTACCCAGATTTGCGGTATGCTGGAATCTTCTGGTGATGAAGAAAAGGCTGATTTGCAGAATGCGGTAATTGCTTGTGTACATTATATGCCGGAAGTAGAACAGGTAGAAACGGTTACACGCCGGATGTATCAGGCTGGTAATGTAAAGAAAGATTTATATTATAAGGTATTGGCGTCAACGAATGATCCAAAGGCATTGGAGATTATCATTGACGGATGTGAAAAGAATACTGGAGCCGGAAAAGAGGCAGCTATAGAAGCTTTGTTGGAATGGAAAGGTATTGAAGCGGCCGATTATTTGTATCAGGTGGCTCAATCTGACGGCCAATTGGCTTCCAAAGCTTTGACTCGTTATGTAAATCTGGTGGCTTCGTCGGATATGACAGGCGAAAATAAGCTGCTTCGGTTGCGTAAGGCGATGGATATTGCCAAGGATAATGAAGTAAGAGGCTTGATCTTATCGAAGGTACAGGATACAGGTACGTATTTGGCTCTGTTGTATGCTGGAGAATATCTGGATGATAAGGCCGTTCAGCAACCAGCAGCCAATGCGGTGATGAACATTGCTTTGGGCCATAAGGAATATACCGGACAGAATGTAAAAGCTCTGTTGGAAAAGGTTATGCAGGTGTTGGATAATCCGGATGCTCATTATCAGAAGGAAGGTATCAAGAAACATTTGGCCGAAATGCCGGATGAAGTAGGGTTTGTTTCCATGTTCAACGGAAAGGATTTGACTGGCTGGAAAGGTTTGGTGGAAAATCCGATTGCCCGTGCAAAGATGAAACCTGCTCAGTTGGCAAAAGCTCAGGCGAAGGCAGATGAACAGATGCGTAAGGACTGGAAAGTTGAAAACGGTTGTCTGGTATTTGAAGGTTCAGGCTTTGATAACTTGTGTACCGAAAAGCAGTATGGCGACTTCGAGATGTATGTAGAATGGATGCTTGATCCGGCCGGACCGGAAGCTGATGCTGGTATTTATTTGCGTGGTACGCCTCAGGTTCAGATTTGGGATACTGCCCGGGTTGATGTAGGTGCTCAGGTTGGTTCTGGTGGTTTGTATAATAACCAGAAGAATGAAAGCAAGCCGACAAAGGTGGCTGATAATAAGTTGGGCGAATGGAATACGTTCTACATCAAGATGGTGGGCGACCGTGTTACTGTAGATTTGAATGGAGAACGGGTTGTCGATAATGTAATCTTGGAAAACTATTGGGATCGTAGCTTGCCTATTTTCCCGATTGAGCAGATAGAACTGCAGGCTCACGGTAGTAAGTGTTCTTTCCGTAATTTGTATATTAAGGAATTGAAGCGGCAGGAGCCATTCCAGTTGTCTGAACAGGAAAAGAAAGAAGGCTTCCAAATTCTGTTCGATGGTACGAATATGTACGAATGGCAGGGTAATACAGTCGATTATGTATTGGAAGACGGTTGTATCGCCATGAATCCTTCCAAGAGTTTTGGTGGAAACTTATATACGAAGAAGGAATATGCCAACTTTATCTACCGATTTGAATTCCAATTGACACCGGGTGCTAATAATGGTGTCGGTTTACGTGCTCCGCTGGAAGGCGATGCTGCCTATGTTGGTATGGAAAGTCAGATCTTGGATTGTGAACATCCGATTTATAAGGATATTACTCCGCTCCAGCATCATGGTTCTATTTATGGAATTATTCCAGCCAATGAAAATCATAAGAAAGCCATTAAGCCGGTAGGTGAATGGAATGAAGAGGAAATTGTTTGTGACGGAGATAATATAAAGGTAACGGTGAATGGTATTGTCATCGTAGAAGGCAATATTCGGGATGCCGTGAAGAACGGAACTCCTGACGGTCACGAGCATCCGGGTTTGTTCAATAAGAAAGGACATATCGGATTCTTAGGACATGGTTCTCCTGTTAAGTTCCGTAACATCCGCATTAAGGAACTGAAATAACAGTTAGTCGATACTAAGTTTGCCGGAGTTTCTGGTGGATGGGCTTTGCCTCCACAAGGAGCTCCGGCTTTTTTATATCTGTAGTTTTGGTGAACAGATCTAATGGAGGTTGGCTTTTCGAAAGGAAAGTTGTACATTTGTGCATCATCATTCTAATCTTAAATATAAATGTCTATGAAATCCGTATTGATTTTAGGAGCGGCAGCTGCTTTGTTGGCTTCTTGTTCTTCCCAGTCCAAGAAAGAAAATTCTTCTGCAGATATACAAAAACCGAATGTGATCTTTTTAGTGGCCGACGATATTGGCTTTGGCGACTTTAGTTGTAATGGTGCAACGGAAGTAAATACGCCGAATGTAGATAAGCTGGCTGCACAAGGTATTCGTTTTACGGATGCACATGCGGTTGCCGCTACCAGTACGCCTTCGCGTTATTCGCTGTTTACGGGGCATTATGCCTGGCGAAGAAATGATACGGGTATTGCTGCCGGCAATGCGGGTATGGTAATTCGTCCGGAACAACCAACTGTGGCTGACATGTTTCAGTCGTGTGGTTATGTGACGGGTGCTGTCGGTAAATGGCATTTAGGACTGGCTGATAAGACGGGCGGCCAGGATTGGAATGGCTTCATTACTCCGGGACCGAAAGATATTGGTTTTGATTATTCTTATATTATGGCGGCAACGGGTGATCGTGTTCCGTGTTGCTGGGTAGAGAATCAGCGGATTGTCAATTTGGACCCGAATGATCCGATTGATGTCAGTTATACAACCCCGTTTCCTGGAGAACCATTGGGAAAAGACCATCCGGAATTGCTGACTAAGTTGAAGCCGAGTCCGAATCACGGGCATGATCAGGCAATTGTGAACGGTATTTCTCGTATCGGATATATGAAAGGAGGCAAACAGGCTTTGTGGGAAGATGAATTTATTGCGGACAGTATCACGACGAAAGCTGTACAGTTTATCGACCGCCATAAGGATGAACCCTTCTTCCTCTATGTCGGGACGAATGATGTGCATGTGCCCCGTTATCCGAATCCTCGCTTTCAAGGGAAAAGTGGACTGGGATTACGCGGAGACGCTTTGCTGCAGTTTGACTGGACTGTAGGTGAAATCGTGAAGGCGTTGGAGAAAAATGGCCTGACTGAAAACACATTGATTGTACTTACCAGCGATAACGGTCCGGTCGTTGACGACGGATATCAGGACCAGTCTGTTGAATTGTTGGGGAATCATCGTCCATGGGGCGATTTCCGTGGTGGAAAATACAGTAATTTCGAGGCAGGAACGCGTGTGCCGCTGATTGTTGTCTGGCCGAAGCAAGTCAAGCCGGCTGTATCGGATGCGTTGGTTTCCCATATTGATTTGTATGCTTCGATGGCAAAGTTAATGGGAAAAACACTTGAAGCAGGAGCGGGCGTAGACAGCCGGGATTATCTGGATGCTTTCTTAGGGAAGGATTTAAAAGGACGTGATTATGTAGTTGAGTTTGCCGATGCTTTATCTGTTTCAGACGGTCAGTGGAAATACATTACCCCGAATGATAAACCGGCTTATAATAAACTGACGAACACGGAACTGGGAAATAGTCCGGAAGATCAGTTATATGATCTGAAAGAAGATGTAGGCGAGAAGAAGAATGTAGCCGCCGAGCATCCGGAAATAGTAGCGAAGTTAAAACAGATTCTGGAAGTGGAGACCAATAAGTAAATACATAGAAAGAAGATGATGAAGGTTTTTTTATTCTCGGTGCTGCTGGCCTGTTCCTGGCAGGCAGCAGCCTTTAGATCCATGATTCAGGAAGAAAAACGTGCTGCCGAATATGTAAATCCCTTTATCGGTGCGAGTACGAATGTCCGGGATGCCGGTGCCTATCATGGCTTGGGAAAGACAATTCCGGGAGCAACTTATCCTTTTGGATTGGTACAGCTAAGCCCGAATACGATTACCGGCGGTGATAATGGTTCGGGTTACAGTGATGAGCATGAAAGTATCGAAGGTTTTGCCTTTACGCAGATGAGTGGAATCGGCTGGTATGGCGATTTAGGGAATTTCTTGGTTATGCCAACAACCGGACCGATGCATACTAATTCCGGAAAACTGGAGAATCCGGATGCCGGTTACCGTTCGCGTTATGATAAATCATCTGAACATGCTCGGGCCGGATATTATTCCGTTTATCTGTCGGACTACCGGATTCGGACAGAAGCGACGGTAGCTCAGCGGGCAGGAATGCTTCGGTTTACTTTTCCGGAAGGAAAGGATTCACGCATTCAGATTGATTTGGCACGTCGCGTAGGCGGAACTTCTACTTGGCAGGAAATCAAAGTGGTGGATGATCATACGATTTCCGGCAAGATGATTTGCACCCCTGATGGAGGCGGTTGGGGAAATGGTGATGGAAAACCCGACTATACAGTTCATTTTTACGCGCAGTTTTCCAAACCATTGAAGAATTATGGCGTTTGGTCGGTGGCTATTCCTGAAGGACAATCCCGGAAACGGGAATTTATCGAATCGGAAGCGTTTCAACAGCTGACTGCCGGAGCCGAGATTCACCGGCAGGTTTCTTCGTTTGAGGGAAAACATCTTGGTTTCTTTACTGAGTTTGAGACAACCAAGGATGAGGAAGTCTTGATGAAAGCTGGTATCTCTTTCGTCAGCGAAGAAAATGCACGTGAGAATCTGGAAACCGAAATAGCTGATTGGGACTTCGAACGGGTATTGCAATCCAATCAGCAGGCTTGGAATGAGGCGTTGTCGAAAGTGGAAGTGGCCTCGGATGATGAAGAGTTGAAGCATATTTTCTATACGGCCTTGTATCGTACGATGATTGATCCGCGTTTGTATTCGGATGCGAATGGCGAGTATATGGGCGGAGACAAGAAGATTCATCAGACGGGTAGTTTCCAGAAACGGACGATCTTCAGTGGTTGGGATGTTTTCCGCAGCGAGATGCCGCTCCTGACTTTGATTCGTCCGGATGTGATCAGTGATATGCTCAATTCGTTGATTACGTTGGCTGATGAGAGTGGAAAAGGTTACTTGGAACGTTGGGAGTTCCTGAATGCCTATAGTGGATGTATGATCGGGAATCCGGCTATTTCTGTACTGGTTGATGCCTATAAGAAGCATATACGGAACTATGATTTGGAGAAGGCTTGGCAATATGCGGAAGAATCTTCTCGCCTGTTTGGTAATGCGAAGTATGGTTATGTGCCGGGTTCGATTTCTTCGACGCTTGAGTATGCTTATACCGAATGGTGTATGGCTGAACTGGCAAAGGCTTTGGGCAAGACTTCCGAAGAACAGCATTACCGGAAGCTGGCTAAATCGTATCAGTATATTTATGATGCCGAGCATCGCAGTTTCCGACCGAAGGATGAAAAGGGGAATTTCTTGCCTTGGCCCGAAAAAGGAAGGTTGACGGAAGGTTATGGAAGTGTCGAGTCGAATCCTTTCCAGCAAGGTTGGTTTGTTCCGCATGATATCGAAGGCCTGACTCAATTGATGGGCGGACGGGAAAAGACGATTGAAGAACTGGATTATATGTTTGCCAATACGCCGACCGACTTTCTTTGGAATCAGTTCTATAATCATGCGAATGAGCCGGTACATCATGTTCCTTTCCTGTACAATCGGTTGGGACAACCTTGGAAAACGCAGTATTGGACGCGCTTTATCTGCCAGAAGGCTTATAAGAATGAGGTGAAAGGTTTGGTGGGAAATGAAGACGTCGGACAGATGTCGGCCTGGTATGTGCTGGCATCCATCGGAATGCATCCGATCTGTCCAGGTGATACACGGATGGAACTGAGTGCGCCTTTATTCGACGAAGTAACACTTCGGCTGGCTGGAGGCAAGGTGTTTACGATCCGTATCAAAGGACAATCTCCGCAGAATACGTATATTCAGTCTGCTACACTGAACGGTAAGCCTTATACAAAATGCTATATCGATTATCAGGACGTTGTACAAGGCGGTGTATTGGAGCTTACTTTGTCCGATCAGCCCAATAAGAATTGGGGCGTAGGGGAATAAAGAGTTCCTGAATGGCTTATTGAAGAAGAAAGAATTAGAGTTTAATTCGTTTGGCGATGAAGCAGGCCTTTTTGCAATTACATCTTGCTGTTTTGTTGGCTTCTTGTTCCGGTATCTTCGGAAATCTTATTTCGTTGGATCCAGTATTGATTACGGGATACCGGATGCTGTTGGCAAGTGTGATGCTGTTATTCCTTTTGTTCATAAAGTATGGCAGGATTATCGTTGGTAGAAAAGACAGTCATATTCTGTGGCTTGGAGTGTTATTGGCTTTTCATTGGATATTTTTCTATGGAAGCATCAAGTATGCGAACGTATCGGTTGGAGTAGTTTGCTTTTGTTTGTCAGGTTTCTTTACGGCTCTTATTTCACCCTGGATAAACCGGAAGAGGATTTCGTGGGTTGAACTGTTGCTCAGTTCACTGACTTTGGCAGGTATTTCGCTGATATTCCATTTTGATGCTTCTTTTCGTATTGGTATTGTATTGGGAATTGTTTCGTCTTTGCTGTTTGCGTTCTATGCTACGTTGAACGAACGTGTTAACCAGTCGGGACAGGTTGTAAAGACAACGGCTTTGCAGATGGTAGGTGGAACTTTTGCCATAGGATTACTGCTCCCTTTTTATCATGTAAGCAAATCTTCGCTATCCTTGCTTCCCTCTTGGGAAGATCTCGTGTTTTTGATCCTGTTAGCCTTGGGGTGTACGGTCTGTATGTGTATGTTATTAAACCGGGCGCAGAAAACAATCAGTGCTTTTACCGTGAGTCTGAGTTTTAATTTAGAGCCGGTTTACAGTATTCTGCTGGCAGTTCTTTTGTTTGACGAAGATAAAATGTTGGGAACAGCCTTTTATATGGGCTTGGCACTGATTGTCCTTTCGTTGGTTCTTCAGATGGTGTATCAAAAATTCTCCTCTCAATAAAATTCATTTTTATGACTTAATAAAACAGATGATGCGAGATGCTTTGCCCTTCCTTTCATTTGTCAATGCCAATATAAACGGACTTTATTCCGATTTCCCGTTATATTTTTATCGTTTCACCCTTGTGATACGATCGTCTCACCTAGGTGGAACGATCGTTCCACAACTGTGAAGAGATCGTTCCACCCGGGTGAAACGATAAAAAATTGTCATTTAATGGATTTAGTTGACTTAAGATCTCTTTATAAATAAAAGGGGTTGACTTTAGTTTAACTTATTTATATACTGAGTTGACTCATCATTTTATGAATTTAGTTTACTAGTCGTCTATCTTCTTCCGTAGGTAGTATAAAGGAACCATAGCTTGTCCCATATTGATACTTTTATTTCGGGGATCCGATAACCTAATTTGGTCGGGTTGGAACCTTAAACTATCCATTTGCTCCACCAAGTTTGCCAAATGTATTTCTAGATCTTTCACATGTTTGAAAGTTTCTTCGGCATCGGGCACATAAAAATAGCTATGTCGACAAGTTCCATCATGGAACATCCAAATATACCATTTAATATGTTTTAAATAAGTATACTCTTCATCACTGATATTCGCGAATTCCTTTTGAAACAGTTGCTGGCAATCTCTAAACCATTTTAAAGTGCCTTCCTTTTCAAATCCCATAGGGACAATTTTTTTAGGTATTTTTTCCCGAAACTTTTCATCCTCTATTGAATAAAGGCAAACCGATTCTTTCATTTGTCGCTTTTTAAATCTTACTATTTCTTGGCCAACCGAATTCAAAGGGAAAATGTAAGATAGCGATAATAAAATTAAAAGTATTCTCATCATAGGATATTTGATTTAATTAGTAATTAATATTCATTATTATTGGGTTTAATAGGAGGATCCGCTTTCCTGAAATAGAATTCTAAAAGCTTAGGAACCAAACCTTCCTTGTATTCTCCTGGATAGCCCTGCCATTGTTTGCAGAAGCTGTTATAGGTAGCAAATTCAGAACTTGGCATACAGCCTTTTTCTGCACATTTATCAAGCCATTCTCTATAATCAGTTGCAAAAGTTGGATCTGGATAAGTCATTGTTGCCAATAGGTGAAAACCAACATTCAAGTTGTCATAAAGTATGGCTTTATTATAAGCAAAGTCATGAAAAACTTTGGCTTCAAATTCAAAATTCTTATACTTCGGATCCATGGCATTCCCATAAAAAACTTGGTGCTGTATGGCATGGATTATTTCCTCCGCTAAGAATTCGCTATTGATAGAAGACTCTGTATCAAACAAAATAGAACAATCGCTTGGATCATAACCTGCATAGGTGTCAAGAGACGGAGCCATTTTAAAGTTAATCTTAATGCTGTCTTTGACTAATCTGTCATATAGCGCAGGATATGGCTTACAAAATTCATTGAATTTAGAAATAGCATTTTCCAATAACCCCTTTTGATAAGCATTTAGATTTGAATTGGAGGCATATATTGGGGCTATTTGGGAAAAGTTAAATTCCCATTTATCGCCTACATAATATCGCTTTCCATTTCCTCCCCCGCCACTGCCTTTATCAACGGCAGTACCATATTCAGGAAACCCGCCTGCTTCATATTCTCCGGGATTTAGTTCAGGATATTCGTCCACTAAACAGGTACGGCAAGTGGTTCCCTTATACACGGTATAGGACGTACCACCAAAACTACCACCACCACCTATGGTAATATATGCATCCGTACAGATAGTGACAACTATAGGTACATTTCGCGTTGATACTCCAGCTTCCAATCTCTCGGAAGGGAATAATTCTGTTTGCAATGCATCTTCTGAACAACCTGCCATGAAAAGGATAAATATTGCCGACAGGCTTTCAAATCGGACAAGACTTTGCATTAATCCGATCCAGTGTTTGATTTTAAAAGATAGAATCATGATATTATGAAATTTGATTAACAAAGAAAACGATCCCTGTAAGGATGCGATAAAGATACAAACGGCAGATAAAATTCCACTCCTTTCTTGCTTACCTGCTTTTAAATGAAACGTTCACAAATCTAAAAAAGAAATCAGCACGATGCAATACTTTGGTTCGTATCGAACATCTTTTAACAGATATAGGAAGATTTAAAAAGTGGGGGATCAGGGAGTAAAATTTCTCAGTAGGGCTATCTGAAAGTCCCGAAAGCACGAGAAACTTTCAGCGGGGTCTTTCCCGACTTCCGGCAAGCCGTTCTTTTTTCTCTCTGGACCTTTCCCGGAATATCGGGGCACAATCTCAATAAGGTATATAAAAAACTACTATCACTGTCTTTGATACTTCGCAGTGATAGTAGCCTGATTGAATGATAGAATATTTAGTAAATAGGAGGAATCCGATTATTCCCACTCGATTGTTGCAGGTGGTTTTGAGCTGATGTCATACACTACGCGGTTGACACCTTTTACTTTATTGATGATCTCGTTTGATACCTTAGCCAGGAATTCGTAAGGCAGATGAGCCCAGTCGGCTGTCATTGCGTCCGAAGAAGTAACGGCACGCAGGGCAACTGTATTTTCATAGGTGCGTTCATCACCCATTACTCCTACCGAACGGATCGGAAGCAGAATAGCTCCAGCCTGCCAGATCTTGTCATACAAACCCCATTCACGCATCAGCGACATGTAAATATCATCGGCATCCTGTAGAATACGTACTTTCTCAGGAGTAATATCACCTAAAATACGAATACCTAAACCAGGACCTGGGAACGGATGACGCTTGATCAGATGTTCCTGCATACCCAGTTCGATACCTACCCGGCGAACTTCGTCCTTAAACAGCAGACGCAACGGCTCTACCAATTTCAGGTCCATGTTCTTAGGCAGACCACCTACATTATGATGGCTCTTGATTGTCGTTCCGGTGATAGACAAGGACTCGATCACATCCGGATAGATGGTTCCCTGTCCTAACCATTTGATATCTTTCAGCTTGCGTGCTTCTTCATTGAAGACATCGATGAAGCCCTTACCAATGATCTTACGTTTCTTTTCCGGCTCAGTAACGCCTGCCAGCTCACGATAGAATTTATCTTTCGCATTGACTCCGATTACGTTCAGACCTAAATGTTCATAATCACGCAATACGTTTTCGAACTCATTCTTGCGAAGCAGACCATGATCGACAAAGATACAGGTCAGATTCTTACCGATTGCCTTATTCAGCAACACCGCTGTAACAGAAGAATCAACACCACCCGACAAAGCCAGGATGACTTTATCATTGCCCAACTTCTCCTTCAGCTCGGCAACAGTCGATTCAATGAAGGAAGCCGGAGTCCAGTCCTTGGCACAACCACAAATATTCAGGAAGTTGTCCAATAACTTCGTACCATCAGTCGTATGGAATACTTCCGGATGGAACTGTACGCCCCAGGTCTGTTCACCTTCAATATGATAAGCTGCGTTTTGTACATCATTTGTACTGGCAATAATCTTGAAGTTGTCGGGCAACTGGGTAATTGTATCGCCGTGCGACATCCAAATTTGTGAACCCGGCTCAATACCTTTGAACAAAGGATCTTGCGGATCAATAGAAGTCAGGTTGGCCCGACCATATTCACGAGAATTGGCTGGTTCCACTTTTCCGCCAGACGAATAGGCAATAAATTGCGCGCCATAACAAATACCCAATACCGGATATTTGCCACGTATTTGGCTAAGGTCAATTTTAAAGGCACTTTCATCGTAAACAGAATAAGGACTTCCTGAGAGGATCACACCTTTTACATCTGTCGCATCATGCGGAAACTTGTTGTACGGAACGATTTCGCAGTACATATTCAACTCTCTGACACGGCGGCCTATGAGCTGCGTAGTCTGCGAACCGAAATCAAGAATAATAAGTCTTTCGTGCATGCGATTATCTTTATTAGATTGTTTGTGCAAAGGTAATAAATATTGCCGGATTAAACAGAATGGCAAACCTATTTCTTCCCTTCCGGACGTGAAAAAGCATATAGTATAATGAAATCGGAAGAAATTACCGGTCGGCTTCTGACTTTTCCTGCTATTTTTGCAGAAAAGATATTAACTAAACAATCTAAGTATCATGATACAGATGAAACCTCTTTTACTGGCTGGCATTTCCGGTTTGTTCTCGGTATTTACGCTGACAGCACAATCGTCGCCCGAAGAAATGCACGTACTGCAGAAACGAATTCTGAATGAAGGATTAATGACCCAGGTGGATCAGATGGCCCGCAAAGTGGCATCCGGCGGATTTAATGCCGGCGACGGCTATGGCGAAGTCTGGATACGCGACTATAATACCTTCATCGAACTGGCCATGGAAGTCATGCCCGACGATGCCATCCGTTCGAACCTGAACACCTTCTTTCACTTCCAGGGGAAAACCGGTGATATTGTAGACGGATTCCTCGACATCAAGAAAGCGGAAATAGGGAAAGAAGGCGGATATAAGTACCGCCTGTCGGAAACGGAGCCTCGCTTTGCTGCCCATAAGAATACGGTGGAAACCGACCAGGAGGCTTCTCTGATCCAGGCTATTTATAAATATGTAAAGCGGAGCGGCAACACGGCCTATCTGCAGACGAAGATTGATGGCAAGACCGTCATCGAACGGATGGAATGGGCGCTGGAATATCTTCTCAACGAAAAGTACAACAAGCAGTATGGCTTACTAATCGGCGCAACGACAGCCGACTGGGGCGATGTGCAGCCCGAACATCCGTGGGGCGTCGAGATCGACAAGGACACCCATTTTGCCATCGATATCTATGACAATGCCATGATGGTCCTGGCTCTGAATAATTATTTGGAGCTAGAGAACGATGCGGCCAAACGTCAGAAGTGGACACAGGTGCGCGACGAGCTGAAGAAGAATATCCGTACCCATCTGTGGGACGAAAAGAACCGCAAGTTCATTCCGCATATCTATCTCGACGGCTCTCCTTTCCCGGAAAGTTTCAATGAGAACCAGATCTATTATCACGGTGGAACCACCATTGCCATCCTGGCCGGTCTGCTCTCGAAAGAGGAAATCGAAGAAGCCAACCGGAAGATGCTCGAGAATATGAAGGCGGCTCATGCACAGACCATCGGTCTGACGATGTATCCGACGTATCCGGCCGGCTCATTCCAGAATGTGGGCATGTATCCGTATGGCTATCAGAACGGAGGCGACTGGACCTGGTTCGGCGGACGGATGATTCAGGCGCTGGTCGAGAATGGTTTTGTCCGGGAAGCCTATGACGAGATTCTTCCGATGCTCCGGCGGATTGTCGAGAATCAGGGTTTCTATGAATGGTACACACCGGGCGGCGAACCCAAAGGTTCCGGCACATTCCGGGGCGAAGCCGGTGTACTCTTTACAGCCATGAACAAACTGAAGGAATGGGCGGAAAATCAGAATGCCCAACCGTTGGAAAAGGCCCAAGGAAGCCTGGTATTGTTTACCTTCGGTCAGTCTAACTCCGCCAACCACAGACAAGGTCTGTATCAGTCACAAAAGGAAGTCTATAATTACTTCGACGGGAAATTATACCGGGCGGCTGATCCGCTGATTGGCGCGACGGGCGAAGGCGGCAGTGTCTGGACCCGACTCGGCGATAAGCTGGTGGAAGCCGGAATGGCAGAGAAAGTAACAGTCGTCCCGATCGGTGTTGGCGGTGTCCGCGTCGGTGCGTGGGCTGAAGGAGGCGAGCTGCACGACCTGCTGATCCGCACGGTTGAACAGCTGAAGAAAGACCAGATCGAACCGGATTATATCCTGTGGCATCAGGGCGAGACCGACAATATCCTGAATACCCCGAAAGAAGATTATATCCGCATGTTCGAGACAATCCGCGACGTGTTCCGCTCACGTGGCATCCAGGCGCCGATCGTCATTGCACAGGCCAGTTATCATCCGGCGTGCCTCGACGAAGACAATGGCAACAGTGCCGAAATCCGGGCGGCTCAAAAGGCATTGGCCGATCAGTATCCCGATATTTACTTAGGTCCGGATACCGATCAGCTGAACCTGCTTTGGCAGCGGGCCGACGGCATCCATTTTTCTACCAAAGGACAGGATCTGCATGCGGATATGTGGCTGGAAAGCCTGAAGCAAGTGAAATAAGCAGGGAATAATTCCCCCGACTGAAAAGGAGATATCTTCGAAGAGAAAGGTATCTCTTTTTCATTTTAAGTCCCGACTCTGGTCATTGAATCAGCTTTTATGGTAAATTTGCCGGAAAAAAGAAAGAAGATGATAGAATTACCAGACAAATGGATTGCAGGCTTGCATGCGTGGGGAATCAGAGGTGTGATGCTGCAAGTGATTATTATAGCGGCAATCCTGATAATAGCTTTTATCATGGACTATGTCTGTCGCCGCGGAATCATTCCGATGATCCGCAAAGTAGTCCGCAAGACAAGGATTGAATGGGATGACTATTTACTGAATGACAAGGTACTCGACAATACGTGTCACCTGATTCCTCCCATTGTCATTTACCTGCTGCTGCCTTTGGCTTTTACCGCGGCAACCAAATGGTTGCTATACCTGCTGATGTTTACGCAGATCTATATTGTGGTGGTGACTGTTCGCCTCATCAATTCGGTGATTTCTTCCTTATACGAGTTGTCAAACCGGAGCGACAAACTGAAAGACCGCCCGCTGAAAGGCGTCTATCAGATGTTGAAGATGATCGTGATCGGCGTGGGCGCCATCATTATCTTCAGTCTGCTGTTAGATAAAGACCCAAGCCGCCTGCTCACAGGTTTGGGAGCTTCGGCCGCCATCCTGATGCTGGTATTTAAAGACACCATCATGGGACTGGTTGCCGGCGTGCAACTGAGTGCCTATGACATGCTCCGACCGGGCGACTGGATTTCGATGCCTAAATACGGAGCCGACGGCATTGTGCAGGAAGTCACCTTAAATACCGTCAAGGTGCAGAATTGGGATAAAACCATCACCACCATTCCGCCATACGCCTTGGTCAGCGATTCTTTCCAGAACTGGCGCGGCATGCGCGAAAGCGGCGG
>ENA-OPAC01000120-OPAC01000120.1-human-gut-metagenome-genome-assembly--contig:-NODE-120-length-43440-cov-7.180224_pt1 | contig 43440 bp, 45 predicted proteins | sample MGYA00241052_ERZ501420 | MGnify/ENA primary metagenome ERZ501420 (study PRJEB25962, sample SAMEA2042513) | human gut metagenome | biome: human gut; feature: human-associated habitat; material: faeces... | reverse complement strand
TTTGGTCAATGGCTTCGCCATAAAATCAGAGTTATCATTCTTAAACAGTGGAAGAAACCAAAAAGAATATATATTAATCTACAGAAACTGAATAATAAACTCAGTTGTCACTTTACAGATGAACAAATATTTTCGGTAGCAAACACTAGGCTAGGTCTATACAGACAGGCCAATGGCCATGTAGTCAATTTTCTACTTAGTCCCAAGATTCTAGCCATTAAGAAAGAGGATAGACCAGGTTTGGTCAATCCTCTTAACTACTATCTAAGTTAGTTTGAAATTATCATATAAATGTAGCGCCGTATACGAGACCCGTACGTACGGTGCAATGAGAGGCACAGAAATAATAATTAAATCCAATATTAACATTGTTTCTTGTCTACTCTATTAATATTTATTTCTTTGTCATTACGATAAATGTCTCAGGACGTCTATCTCTAAATAATCCACAATCATAATTTCCTTCATTTTTAACTTAGTTATTTTTTTTGTGTATTCATGCTTTGATAATTGAAAAATTTATAACTCGCCAAAGTTCTCTTTGGCGTAATTATAAGAAAATATTATCTTTAAGAAATTTGAATATATAGAATGCTATTAGAATACTTGATATAATTAAAACAATGGTAAAGGAAGTGAGTATATGTCAGAAAGTGTTTTAGATTCAAAAAAGTCACTATCAATTGAAGAAAGAATAAATAAATTGCAAAAAAGAAATCTATTAATAGATGATTATGGATTACTATATGATTATATAAAAAATATTAATACTTATTATCACATTACTGGATATAGATTTCTATTGGATAATTATGATGTTAAAGAGGATAATTATTACAATCACAAAAGTACTGAGTTAATAGCTTTAAGTGAAATAGATAGAAAAATCTCTATAATGCTTTTTCAAGAAATAAGAAAGATAGAAGAATCATTAAGAACTAGATTAGCAAATCTATGTGGTCAAGATGATATGGTAACCTTCAAACTTGATAATGACAATGGATTAGCTCTATTAGATCATAATTATTGTTTGATTAATCATGTAAAAGAGAAATTTATTGCGAATGATCAATATGATAATATTTTGGGTAAGGTACTTTATGACGATATTCATAAAACAAGAGAAGAACCCGCAATTAAACATTATATAGATGAATATAATGGTATTATTCCTATTTGGGTAGCGATTAATTTTATTAGTTTTGGCACTTTAATTAAGATGATTGATTGTTTGACTACAGTGAAACTGAATGAGTTTATGGAAGGAAAACCTTATAAAAAGGTTAAAGGAGCCATGGATCCTAGTAGAACTGATTTAAAAGCTATCCACATGTTACGTAATAAAATATCCCATCATTCCAATATCTTAGGAAAACAATCTCCATATATTGTTAAAGGAAAATTTTATTCAATATATTCATTAGGATATGTTTCTATTTGTCATTGGTCCTCTTTATTATTTAAGGATAATTTGACATTATCATTAAGACAAAAAATAGAAAATATTCTTGTGGAAGTAAATAAAGAGTATAATACCACTTTCAATTTCTCTATAATTTATAATAGAAAAATCAAATAATTCTTTACATTCAAAGAAAAATAAGGTAATATAAATGTACGTTGTGAGAGGACCTGCGCGCCTCTCATTTTTTGTATTTTAAAAGGACTGAGCCCATGAAGGTTCAGTCCTTATTTCTTTGTCATCACGACATATGTCTCAGGACGTCTATCTCTGAACAATCCCCAAGATAAACGGTCTTCTTTCAATGCATCTAAATCAAACTCTCCATAAAGTATTGTCTCTTCCTGCTTTGCTGAGGCAATAATATCTCCTGTTGCATCCGCAATAAAAGAGCAGCCATAAAAATCTAAAGAAGAAGATTGTCCGGCATTTTCTTTACAGGGTTCAACTGTTTCTACTCCAATACGATTTGCAGCAACTACAGGCATTAAATTAGCGGCTGCATGACCCTGCATTACACGTCTCCAATGACTACTGCTATCAACATCTAGAATAGGTTCACTGCCAATCGCAGTATGATAAAGTAGCATTTCTGCACCCTGTACGGCCATACATCTGACTGTTTCAGGAAACCACTGATCCCAGCAGATGCCTACACCAATACAACCAAAACGTGTATCAAATACTTTAAAACCAGAATCACCAGGAGTGAAATAGAACTTCTCCTGATAAAAATGATCATCAGGAATATGTGTTTTTCTATAAATACCTAACACACTTCCATCGGCATCAATCATTGCGACAGTATTAAAGAGACGATCTATATCTCTTTCATAGAAACTCACAGGAATAACTACACCTAATTCCTTTGCGACTTCTTTAAAACGATTCACGGCAGGATTTTTTTCAAGAGGTAATGCATAATTATAATAGTCATAGCGTTTCTCCTGACAGAAATACTGACGTTCAAATAATTCAGGAAGCAGAATGATATTGGCACCATTGTCTGCTTCCTCTTTGACCATCTTTTCTGCTTTATTAATATTTTCTTGTACATCTTTACTGCATGAAAACTGTAATGCAGCAACTTTGACCTTTCTCATAAAAAAACTCCTACTTTGCAGGAATCTGCTGTGTAATACAGTGGATGATCCCTCCACCTGTTAAAATAACACGTGCTTCAACAGGGATGATGTCACGTTCAGGAAAACACTCTTTTAATATCTCTACAGCTACACTGTCATGTTCATCCCCAAACTGTGGAACTAATACACAATGATTGCCAATATAGAAATTAATATAAGCTTGCAGCTAAACGTTCTCCAACTTCTCTTGTATCTTCTCCCTCTTCAAACTCATATCCCTTTAAATCTTCTTCAGTAATACATACAGGAATATGTGAAATAGGAAGCTTATGAATTTTTATTGGTCTTCCTTTTGCATCCTTTTGACTAGATAAGATTTCATAAGCCATATGACTTCTTACATATTGTGGATCATTTTCATCATCAGTCCACGCAAGAAGTAATTCACCAGGTCTAACAAAACGATAGAGGTTATCAAGTGGTTTCATTGAATTCACATCAATTCCTACGCATTTTTCTCCTAGTAAATCCACAAGTTCAGGATTCCCTCTTCCTCTCTTGTGTCCAGGAACATCAAAAGGTACGATTCTTTTCTTTCTAAATGTCTCAATCGCTTCATAAAGCGGTGCACTCGCTTGTCTTTTTAAGTCCATAATCTCCCTTTCCTCATCATGTCTAAACATAAAAAAAGACAGATGATTATTCATCATCTGTCAAACGTGTAAAAAATGTGATACATGGTACTTTTTTTCTGTGCGAAACCAGTAGAGAATCCCTCTCTTCATATGCATAAATATAATGTCACGTACTATATTGACCGTTTCATAAGATGATGTGCTTATTTCTAAGCGACGATTGTAAAGTAATCAATTTTAAAATTTAATCTTAACGTAATCTTTTAAAAGAAAATACTGATTATCAGACACAAAATTGTTTTCACAAATAGTGCTAAGTCGATTGTTTAAGACTTTATAATTTTTTGAGAATATTATAAAATATGATAAATAATAAGGAGGAGCAATGATGATTACTATTAGAATCGCAACAGTAGAGGATGCAGAGTCTATCCAGAAGATTTATGCACCTTATGTCCTTAATACAACTATCACATTTGAATTAGAACCACCGACAGTCAAAGAAATGGCAGATCGTATCAGTCATACTTTAGAAAAATATCCATATCTAGTCGCAGTAGAAGAGGGAGAAGTTATAGGATATGCTTATGCAGGGACATTGTATGATCGTCGTGCCTATGATCATTCTGCAGAATTATCTATTTATATCGATGATAGAAAGCGTCATAAAGGAACAGGTCATCTTCTTTATAATGCTTTGATTGACTATCTTACAAGAATGAATATTACGAATCTTTATGGATGTATCACTTATCCAAATGATGCAAGTATCGCTTTTCATGAAAAATACGGTTTTAAAGAAGCCGCTCATTTCCATGAATGTGGCTATAAGTTTGATCAGTGGCTAGATGTAGTTTATCTAGAAAAGAGATTAGATAAAACGACTGAGCCATTCATACCTTTTAAAGAACTATGTTAATAAGAGAATCATTAGAAAAATGTCCAATGAATCCTAATGAAAAAAGATTGGGACAGTACTTGATAGATCAGGGCATACAACTAGAAAATGCGACAGTAAGAACAGTCGCAAAGGAAGTATTTTTAGCCCCATCGTCAGTTGTCCGTTTTGTACAGAAATTAGGATTTGAAGGATTTAATGACTTCAAGAAACAATATTTAGAAGAAATACGATACTTATCCACACACTTTCAGAAAATAGATAGTAATAGACCATTCTCCCAAAATGATAAGAATATAGTGATTGCGAATAAAGTAGGATTACTTTATGATGAAACATTGCAGGATACGATTTCTTTACTCAATCATGATACACTTCAGGAAGCCATCAATCGTATTGAAAAGAAGGAACATATTGCGATTGTCGTATCAGGTGCCCAGAAGGGAATTGCGTATACCTTTAAAGAAAAGATGATGAAAATTGGTAAGAAGGTAGATATTTTTGATAGCATGGATGAAGCTTTTTATGAAGCATGTTATTGTAGCAGCAATACATTATTTATTCTCATTAGCTATTCTGGTGAAACATCAAAATGTCTTTTTATTTGTCATAAATTAATTGAAAGAAAATTATCTTTTATTACTATTACAACCTATGGGACTAACTCTCTTTCTAGTCAGTCGGACTGCTGTTTATATGTATCCACAAGAGAAAAATTAATTGATAATTTAGGTACATTCTCTTTTAATCTTTCTTTACTTTATTTACTTGATGTTCTTTATGCAGGTTATTTTAATACAAGCTATGATGAACATTTAGAAAATAAAACAGTGACTTCTATGGAATGTGAAAACATATTTACAGACCATGGCAGAAAAACAGATAACCCAATCATCAAATAGAACAGTGTTCCTTAAAAACCTTAGAAATAAGGAACAAAAAGAGAACATTGTTGTTTTCGCTTACATTTTACTGTTTTCTTTAATTCTTTTACGTATAATGAGGTTGTCAAAGGAGGACGCAGCATGAATAAAGAAGGCGTAAAAATCGTTACTATTGGTGGAGGCAGCAGCTATACACCAGAATTAATGGAAGGGTTCATCAAGAGATATGATGAATTACCAATCAGAGAAATCTGGCTATGTGATATCGAAGATGGTAAAGAAAAACTTGAAATCGTAGGAAAAATGGCACAGAGAATGTGGGATGCATCTCCTTATGATGTAAAAGTACATCTTACATTAGATCGTAGAGAAGCATTACCAGGAGCTGACTTCGTTACTACACAGTTCAGAGTAGGTTTATTAAATGCACGTATCAAGGATGAAAGAATTCCATTTTCTTATGGAATGTTAGGCCAGGAAACAAATGGTGCGGGAGGTATGTTTAAGGCATTACGTACTATTCCAGTTATCTTAAGTATCGTAGAAGATATGAAGGAATTATGTCCTGATGCATGGTTAATCAACTTCACTAACCCAAGTGGAATGGTTACTGAATCAGTTATGAAATATGGTAAGTGGGATAAGGTTATTGGTTTATGTAACGTACCAGTAGGTGCTATGATGGATGAACCAAAAACAATCGGAAAAACATTGGATCAGTTAACTTATAAGTTTGCAGGTTTAAACCATTTCCATTGGCATAAAGTATATGATGAACATGGTCATGAAGTGACTAAAGACATCATCAATGCAATGTATGAAGGTAAAGATATGGGTATTCCAGCTAATATTCATGATATCCCATTCTTTAAAGAACAGTTATTACGTATGAATATGATTCCTTGTGGATATCATAGATATTACTATCGTGAAGAAGAAATGTTAGCACACGGTTTAAAGGAATACAATGATCCAAATGTTGGAACAAGAGGTCAGCAGGTACAGAAGACTGAACATGAATTATTTGAATTATATAAGGATCCTAACTTAGATCATAAGCCAGAACAGCTTGCAAAACGTGGTGGTGCACATTACAGTGATGCAGCTTGTGAAACAATTGCATCTATTTATGCAAATAAGTTAAGTCATATCGTTGTAACTACTAAGAATAATGGTGCAGTACCTGATCTTCCAGTTGATTGTGCAGTAGAAGTATCTTCTTATATTGGAAGTACTGGTGCACGTCCAATCGCTTTTGGTCCATTAGAACCAGCAGAAAGAGGATGGGTACAGTGCATGAAGAACATGGAATTATGTGTTGAAGAAGCTGCTGTAACAGGTGATTATGGAACTCTATTACAGGCTTTCATAATCAACCCACAGATTGTTGCTGGTACTAAAGCTAAACGTATTATGGATGAATTATTAATCGCCCATAAGAAATACCTTCCTCAGTTTGCAGATACTATTGCAAGACTTGAAGAAGAAGGCGTAACTATCAAAGATGATGTTGCAAGAGAATTAACTGAAAAAGGATTATAATATGCTTAACAGGCTCTTATGAGCCTGTTTTCTTATGTTATAATGGATTTTAGGAGGATGTAGAAATGATTAAAGAAATAGTAAAGGATAATTTTTTCTTATCTCAGGTGGCAGAAAAAGCGACGAAAGAAGATTTATATATAGGAACTGATTTAAAGGATACGCTTCAAGCACATCTTCATGAATGTGTTGGTATGGCAGGAAATATGATTGGCTATAATAAAGCAGTCATTATCTTTTTAGAAGATGAAAAGATGCATGTGATGTATAATCCTGAAATCATTAAAACAAGTGGTAACTGTCATGAATGTGAAGAGGGATGTTTATCTCATGCAGGACAAAAGTCAGTTAAACGTTATGAAACAATCAAGGTCTCTTACTTTGATGAATCATTTAAGAAGAAGATTAAAACCTTTACAGGTTTTACAGCACAGATCATTCAGCATGAATGTGATCATCTAAAAGGTATACTTATCTAGATGATTTCTCTATACAGAATAGAAAACAGGTGGAGATTATGCGTTTATAACGGCATATTTATCCACCTGTTTTTATTTTATACGTCTAATGCTTTCTTAAGCGCTTCGATACTAGAATATCTCGGAGTAGAAGGATCATTCATTATTTTTCTGCCTTCTTCAATGGTAGCAGCTGTAGTATCATTAGGTATTTCAAGTTCATTGAATATTTCTTCTTTTTGATCTGTGTAGATATTTGAATTTGTAGTTGCCATGTAGAACACCTCCATTTAAGTATATCAAATATAAGAAGCTCTATCTATGCAAAAAGGCATCCCTGAGGATACCTTTAATTATGAATTGTGAGAGCACGTGTTGCGTTCATGACTGCAAGAATCATAACACCTACATCTGCAAATATTGCAAGCCACATATTCGCAATACCAAGTGCACCTAATACTAAACAGATGAACTTAACAGCTAACGCAAAGACGATATTCTGTTTTACAATTTTTAATGTCTTAGTAGAAATCTTCATTGCAAGGGAAATCTTTAATGGATCATCATCCATCAAAACAACATCTGCTGCTTCAATGGCAGCATCACTACCAAGACCACCCATTGCAATACCAATATCAGCACGAGAGAGTACTGGTGCATCATTGATACCATCACCAACAAAGGCAAGTTTTTCTTTTTCTGATTTCTTAGCTAACAACTTTTCTACTTCTTCTACCTTATCTGCAGGAAGAAGTTCACTATGTACTGTATCAATACCAATTGTATTGGCTACAAGATCTGCAGTAGAAGCACTATCACCTGTTAACATAACAGTTTCCTTAGCCCCTAATGATTTCAAACCACTAATAGCTTCTTTAGCATGATCCTTGATAATATCAGAAATCACAATACAACCTGCATATTTGTCATCAACTGCTACATATACAAGTGTACCAGCCTTTGTATAAGCACTATAATCAATGCCTTTTAACTTCATTAATTTCGCATTACCTGCAAGAATATGATGACTATTATAGTCTGCTTCTACACCATGTCCTGCAATTTCTTGAATATGATTCACAAGTGTATTATCAATCTTCTGATTATAAGCTTTCTTTAAGCTGACACTGATAGGATGTGTTGAAGCACTTTCTGCATAAGCAGCATATTCAAGCAAGTTGTCTTTATCAAAACCTTCTGCAGGTACAACATCAGTCACTTCAAATACACCCTTAGTCAATGTACCTGTCTTATCAAATACAAAGTACTTAACATCAGATAATGTTTCTAGGTAGTTAGAACCTTTTACAAGAATACCGTTCTTGCTGGCACATCCAATACCACCAAAGAAACTTAATGGAATAGAAATAACAAGAGCACAAGGACAGCTGATTACTAAGAATGTGAGGGCTCTAAAGATCCAGTCACCGACATGAGCAGGCTGTCCCATAATAGTTAAGACAATAGGGGGAATAATAGCCAAAGCGAGCGCACTATAACATACAACAGGTGTATAATACTTTGCAAACTTCGTAATAAAGTTTTCTGTCTTAGATTTCTTCATACTTGAGTTTTCTACAAGATCAAGAATCTTAGAAACTGTTGATTCACCAAATTCTTTTGTTGTTTTAACAGTGATACGTGCTGTCATATTAATAGAACCACTATAGATTTCATCACCACAATGGGCATTACGAGGCACACTTTCACCTGTTAAGGCACTTGTATTGAGTGTTGTATCACCCTCTACAATAATTCCATCAATAGGCACCTTTTCACCAGGATTAACAATGATTTCACTACCAATCTCTACATCATCAGGATCTACTTCTTCAATCTCTCCATCCACCATAATATTGGCATAATCAGGACGAATATCCATTAAAGCGGCGATATTCTTACGACTCTTACCAACCGCAATACTCTGGAATAATTCACCAATCTGATAGAAAACCATAACGGCAGAACCTTCAAGATATTCACCAAGACACATAGCCCCGATTGTTGCAACAGCCATTAAGAAATTTTCATCAAATACCTGACCATGACTGATATTTTTAATAGATTTTCTTAAAATATCATGTCCAATCACAAAGTAGGGGATTAAATAGAGGATAAACTCGACATAGCCTGGTACAGGGACAATTGTCTTAAATACAGTAATCACAATCAATAAGACAATCGCAATAATAATTCTGTTTAAAACATTCTTTTGCTTCTTTGTCATTTCAATCACTCCTTATTAAAGGAAGATTTCGCAATCATCCTCAACAATTTTACAATTTTCTCTTGCTTTTTCCATAACTGCCTGAGGATCTACACCTTCCTCAAACTCAACCTTTAACTTTAAAGTCATAAAACTTAAAGTAGCATCCTTAACACCTTCAGTATTCTTTACTGCTTCTTCCATCTTATTTGCACAATTTGCGCAATCTACATCTACCTTATAAGTCTTTTTCATATTATTTTCTCCTTTACTCTTCAATATGATTCATTCCAATAGATAAAATACTTCTTACATGATCATCATCTAATGAATAGAAGATAACCTTTCCTTCTCTTCTAAACTTTACTAGTTTAGCATCTTTTAATACTTTAAGCTGATGGCTAATGGCTGGTTGAGAAAGCTGTAATATAGTAGCTAAATCACCTACACATAGTTCACCTTCAAATAAAGCATAGAGAATCTTGATTCTTGTAGAATCACCAAATGTCTTAAATAAATCTGCTAAATCATAAAGATATTCATCATCAGGTTGATTCTCTAAAACCTTTGAAACAACATCTTCATTCGCATTTAAGAATTCATTTCTCTTTTCCATGGCTCCTCCTCATATAAACGTTTTTACATATTTAATTATATGAATATGTTTATATGCTGTCAATAGAAAAGCCAAAGAAACAAATGTTTCTTCGACTTGGCTGTATGTATTATTCAGTTATTTCTTCAAAATCTGAAGCAGGATGTTTACACAGAGGACAAATAAAGTTTTCAGGAAGTTCTTCTCCGCTATATTCATAACCACAGATCTTACAGCGCCATTTACGCACAGGAGCTTCTTCTTTTATATGATGTTCTTTATTCATATCTTCTACAATTACATCAGCAAGAGCTTCAATTTTTTCATAATCTGCATTTTTCATACGTGATTTAATAGTGAGCTCTTCACCGATATAATTCCAAGATAATGGTTCAAGAATAGCTTTCATAGTCTTTTTAGCACTTGGTGCCCATGTACCATTTTCAATTAAAACACATGTACGATTCTGTAAAAGATGTTCTTTTATTTCTACCAATAAGTTTTGCATAGGTGTGAATAAACCCGCATTATAAGATGCACTTGCGAATACTAGATGAGAATATTTGAAACTTTCAGATAGGATATAAGATGAATCAGTTTTAGATACATCATATACTTTAATGTTGTGAATACCTTTTTCACTTAACTTACTTGCAAGAATCTCAGCTGCATTGGCAGTCCCACCATAAATAGAACCATAAGCAATCATAACACCCTTTACTTCAGGTTTATAAGCAGCCCAAGAAGCAGTATGTTCTACCATTAAGCTAATATCTTCATCCCAGATAGGCCCATGCAGTGGACAAAGCATTGAGATATCAAGAGTAGATGCTTTCTTTAAGGCATTAGTCACTTGTACACCATATTTACCAACAATATTTGTATAGTAACGTCTTGCTTCATCCCAGAATGATTCATCTAGATCCATTTCACTTGTAAACAGATTGCCATGAAGTGCACCAAAAGTACCAAATGCATCCGCACTAAATAAGATACCTGTTGTAGAATCATAAGTCATCATGACTTCAGGCCAATGAACCATTGGTGTAGTAAAAAAGCTTAATACATGATGTCCAGTTTCTAAAGTATCGCCTTCCTTGATAACTATAGTATGCTGATCTACATCAAAATCAAAGAACTGCTTCATCATTCGGAATGTCATAGTATTACCCACAATCTTTACATCAGGATAACGTATTACAATATCACAAAGTGTTGCACAATGATCAGGCTCCATATGATTGACTACTACATAATCAAGTGTTCTACCATCTAGTACATGTTCTAAATTTTCTAAGAACTGATGAGCAATCGCTGCATCTGCAGTATCTAATAAGACAGTCTTATCATCTACTAATAAATAAGAATTATAACTTACACCATCAGGAATAGGATAAACATTTTCAAATAGTTCTAAACGTCTATCATTGCCTCCTACATAATAAAAATCATCACTTATTTGTCTTACATTAAACATTCCTTTTCCTCCTACTTAAAGTGGCTCAAAATCAGATGCCGGATGTTTACAGATAGGACAGATTAAATCCTCAGGTAATTCATCACCTTCATAGACCCATCCACAAATCTTACATACCCATCCTTTTTTCTTCTTTTCTGGTTTTGGTTTCACATTCTTGAAATAATAGTCATATGTCATAGAATCATGATCATTTAAGATAACAGCATCATTAAGTTCTACAATGAACATCGTATGTGTTAATTCATCCAATGTTTCTATAACATGACCTTTCATATATGCATTCGCATATTGTGTTAAGTAAGGTAATGAGTCTTTCAAATCATACATATCAAAACCATCAAACTTATTAACCTCTTTACCACTTTGAAAACCAAACCGTTTAAAGATATCAAAAGGGCATGTGATATCAAGCACAGATAAAGTCATATTCTTTGACTTCATCAATACATCATGAGTGTAATTCGCCTTATTCACAGTCACTGCAATACGATAAGGATTACTTGTGAGCTGTACAGCTGTATTGACGATACAGCCATTAGGTTTATTACCATCATTTACACCTAATACATACAAACCATAACTGAGTTTAAATAATGCATTCTTTTCCATGGTCATACCTCCTCTTGTTTATTATAAACGTTTACACAAAAGAAAAAAACTCAGATGCGTTATTTCTGAGTTTTTGCGTGATATTTGTTTAAGATATCAGGGAATGCCTTGACTAAACGACGATGTGAATATTTCTTAATAAGATGTTCACGGTGACTATCCTTTAATTGACGTCCAATCTTAAAGATATCATCAGTTGTAATATCATTATGAATATCTAGTTCTAGTTCATCTGCAAACTTCTTAAGATCATGAGAGACTGTCTCAAGCTTTTTCGCAAGATGAGTGGCTTCAACAAATGTAGTAATTAAGTCACTTGTGAATAGTGTGATACACACAGTAGAAGCAATAACCATTGGAATATAATCATATTGAATAAGCATATGAGTCAGATGTGGCTGTACATTCTTTACTGCAGTGACAGAAAAGAAACCAAAAATAAAGAAACCTTCTAAGCAGATACGACCATTTAAATTAAATCTCATTTGAGAATAGTCCCACCATCTTGCATGGAACATCTTTTCCATGAAATAAGATGTGAGATATTCTATAAAGCATGCAACAATCGCTCCTTCTATAAAGATAAGAGACCAATCTTTAGAAATAGGAAATAAAGCACATACAACAATCGCACCTGATCCATAAATAGGAATGCAAGGACCAGTTAAGAAACCACTGTTATGTATCTTATGACCAGTGGCAATAGGGCAGATGAGTGATTCCCAGATCCACCCACAGAAACTATAGATAAAGAAGGAAATAACAAGTATTGTCCAGTTATTCGCAAATGCATCTAACATATATATTAACCTCCTCATTAACATTTCACCCATTATAGCATTATAGGAATATAGAAACAAAGAAAACTATAATTTGAGTTTAACTTATTCTTTTTATTAAGAAAAAGGGAATTAAAAGCAACTGATACATTTACGATTATAGGTGCAATAATTACAAAAAATTGGAATTAAGATGCCAGAAAACACAATTGGTTACTTTATTTTAGATAAACTGTTATAATAGAATATGTAAAGAGAGGTAAAAATAAAATGAATACAAATGATATTTTAAAAAAAGTAGACCACACATTATTGGCTCAGAGTGCCACTTGGGAAGACATTAAGGTAATCCTAGATGATGGAATCAAATATGGTACAGCACCTTGGCTGAATGTCTTGAACATACTGATGCATATCTTACTCTTAAGAATCCAGTTGATTTTCTTGTTGACAGAGATGGATGTCTCTGCATTCAGCATGTATCCAACTCAGGTGTTATGGAAGAACTCAGAGTAGTCTGCCGTGATGAGAAGGTATCAGACTATCTATGCAGTAAGGCTGGCTCACTTCGTTCCTCACTTGATCAAGAGGTGAATAATATTCCAGAAAGATTTCTAGTTGTGCTTGCCGATGCCATGTACTGGAACAGCAGAGAGAAGATTCATAGATTTCCTGCTGAGAATGAAAGACTTGAAGGTATCTATGATACCTATGATGAGGCATATAAAGTGCTTGAAGAAGCATCAAGAAGCGGTACTCCTAATCTAACAGTCGAAATCAGAAGAGAAATCCAGCCTGACAATGAAGACAGATGGTGTGGACTGATAGAACCGTCTCTAGATGTCATGACAACAGACAATCATGGCAATATCTCCGAAATAGAAACACTTCATTTTCCAGAAGAAATAGAAGTAGACAAAGTTAGAGAAAAAAGATGGAAACTTAATGAATCTTTTTCTCCAAGAAGAAGAGGTCGATAGTTATATGGAAAAGACAGCAAATCAATGGAAAAAGCTTGGCTTCGTTCTTAAGGATGGAGTAACTGGAGTTGAGCGTACTCAGCAGTTCGGTAGCAAATATACCTATTATACAGAGAATGATGTTCGTCCATTGACTGAAGAAGAGAAGCTTCAGTTAAAAGAGAAAGCAAGAGAGGAGAGAAGACTTCACAGAATCCTGTTGAAAGCCTACAAGGATTATGAGAGATTCCCTGAAGATTTGAAAGTTGATCTCCCTCTTTATTTTAATGAACAGTTTTACAAGAATCGCTATCTGCCATTCAAGGAAAAGCAGAAAGAAGTTAAAGGACTTATTGAAAAAGCATTACAGAAAGAAGCTGTTCCTTGCAGTAATCCAAGTCATATGATTGTCATTGATATTGAAACAACAGGATATGAATATCGAGATGATGTATTGCAGGTTTCCGTTATTGATGGTGACGGCAGGATACTTCTTAATTCATATGTAAAGCCTTATTACAAATCCTACTGGCACCCAGAAGCGGGGATTAGTTATATCTCCCCAGAAAAGGTGGCAGATGCCCCTGAACTCCATGAACTGATTCCTCAGCTGAAGGGAATACTTGATAGCTGTGACACCGTGATTGGATATAATACAGGATTTGTGATATCGTTTCTGAATTTTCTGGATTATTCAGGAAAAAAAGAGGAAGACGTGATGGAAGACTTTGCTCCAATCTATGGGGAGTGGTTGCCTTCATTCGAGGCACACAAGTGGCAGACTCTTGGAACATGTGCCGATTATTACGGATTTGACTGGAATTCAATGGAAGACTATGTATCTGGTTCGTTAAGAGACTGCTATGCAATCCTTCACTGCTACAGATGCATGAAGAAACAGATGAAAACAATGATGAATATGCATAAATGGGAGAAATAACATGAAAGAAATGAGTAAAACAAAAAAGATAGTTGCGGTGACAAGTGTCATCGTAGCTATCTTGATAGGAACTGTTGGAATATATTCGCTTACAAAAGAGCATACACCACAGTTTTCTTTAAAAGATAATAAGACCATTAAGTTGGAATATGGTGAAAAATATTCAACTGATGAAATGGATTTAGATTTATTAGATACAAAAAAAATGAAAGATGAAGACAAGAAGATTTTAAAAAAAGGTCTGAAAGTTAGAACTAACTTCAAATATGAAGATGGGAAAGATTATCCAACAATTGGAGATTATGAAATAACAATGCTTTTTAATGAAAAGAAACTCGTTAAAAAAGTAAAAGTTGTTGATACAACACCTCCAGAAGTAAGTACAGATTTTACTAGCATTGATATTGTAAAGGGTACAGATTTAACCAAATATGATTTCAATGGTCTTAACTTATTCAAAATTTCTGATCTTTCTCCTACTGAATTAGAATATGATTACAGTGCGATTGATGCAAATACAGAAGGAACATATGTATTAAAAGCTAATGTAAAAGATAGTTCTGGTAATCTTACAACTAAAGAATTAAGTGTAAATATTACCAAGGCACCTGAACAGAATCAGGAATTAGTAACTGAGACTATCACAAACAATGAAGGTAAAAAGATTACTCGTAATACTTTAAAAAATAAAGAGACTATGCAAGAAAAAGTTGCTCAATCAAGTTCACAGACACATTCTCACAGTGTTTCTAAGCCACAGAAGCAGAATACTTCTACTTCTTCAAATAATTCTAATACATCAACTCAAACACAATCAGTAAATCAGAGTTTTGTTGCGAATATGTCAATATCACGTCAAACAACTCAGGCAATTACTGTAGTAGGTAATGGTGGGAACTATGCTACTCTAACAGTACACACAAAACGTAATGGTGTATGGACAGAAACATTAAGATGTTCTGCAAGAGTTGGCAAGAATGGAATTACTGGAAACAAACGTGAAGGAGATGGAAAGACTCCTAGAGGAATTTATAGTTTAGGTCAGGCTTTTGGTTTGGCAGGAAACCCTGGTACATCTAGAAGCTGGCTTCAAGTAAACAATAATCACTATTGGGTTGATGATGTGAATAGCTCATACTATAACAAATTAGTAGATGCTAGTCAGACAGGTATTCAATGGAACAGTGCTGAACATCTGATCAGTTATCCTACAGCATATAGATATGCAATCGCAGTTAACTATAATACTGCTTGCACTAGAGGAGCAGGCAGTGCAATCTTCCTACATTGCTCAACAGGTAGAGCTACAGCAGGATGTATCAGTGTATCTCAAAATGATATGGTCCGCATATTAAAGATGTTACAGGGAGATACTTTGATTGGAATCTATCAGAATAAAAACAGTTTATACTAGTTTGTAAAAGAACAAAGTATATATAGAAAGGAGAAATAACATGGATAGATTAACAGATGAAGAACTCAAAGAAGTTAGAATATATCCTGTAAGGGAAAAGGTGGATATCATAACAATGCCTCAGAAGAGACAGTTGGAAGAGATCAGACGTCACCTGAAGGATGTCCTGGATTCCGATGTGGATGAAAAAGTGCATAATATCCTGTCGGTTGTGGACTATCAGAAAAGAACCACCAATTTTTCCTCAGCTAAGCAGGGCGAACACTGTATCAGAAACATCCTGATGAACTGGCAGTATGATACTATCGTATCTGTCAGAAAGAATCTCGAATCAAAAGGATATGACTATGACAGATTATGTTCTGTTATTGAAAAAAGACTTCCAACTGATGAAAAATATCTGTCAGATGAACTACTATTCATAAGAAAACATCTAAAGGATTATCTGGATTCAGATGTTTATGAACGAGCGGAAGAAGTATCTCTATATCCAGAAGATTCTGTTGAAAAATTGAAGGATAATCCTGAAGAACTTAAAGCAGAATTCAATGATATCTGCTTTGAATGGGAATATGATACAATCGAATCAGTCAGAAAGGATCTCAAGTCAAAGGGTTATGACCTTGATGGTCTTCTATCCTTGGAAATCGTAAAGGAGAAGGAAAGAAAAACAGAGAATGAAATGATTAGTGAAGGTCAGGTAAAAGAAAAAGAAGCTACTGCTGAACAGGCTGTTCCCCTCCCACCCAGAAGAAGAGGCATGAGTCGATGAAGTACATGAGTTATGCATCAGGACAGTATGTGATGTCTATTGATGAAGTAGAGGATATATCAGAAATCAGAGAGAGTGGTGTGTATGCACTTGAAGGTTATGCTCATCCTGTTGCAGTACATATCATAAAGAATGATGATACAGAAGAGACAGATGATGGTTCACAGATTTTCTACTCAGACAAGGGTATCAGATATCTTGTAAGAGAACTGAAGAATGAATTCTGTGATAGAAACTATCATCTGAACCTGGAGGGGTGCTCATGATCATTATTGATGGAAACAGATTCGTCACAACAGAAGGGGCACAGTCCTTCTATCTGGAAAGAAGAACGACTCATATTGGTGACTGGGATATATGGCTTATCAAGCAGGATGAATATTCTATTCATCTTGCTGTTCCTCCAGATGAGATGGAGAAGAATCTCTACAGACTCATCAAGAATTCAGAAACATTCCCAAAAGAAGAGGAAGAAGCTTATGAAGATATGCTCCACCAAAGCAACTACATCAGCCAGAGAATGCATGAAATAGATGAAGAAGAAAGGATCGATGCCATAGAGGACAGAGAAGAAGCTGAGATGGTAGCTTATTACTGTGCCTTATATGACATGGAGAATGGCATGTCTGAAGGAAAATCACTGGACAAGCTTCAGGATGAATATATGAGCATGCCTGAAGAGGAACTCCTATTCCAGTATCAGACAAAATATGAGGAGAAGCCTCTTCTCCATGAAACACAGGAAAGACTCAGAACTCGAACACATGGCGGTCGTGTAAGGGTGAAGGAAGAATAAATCAAGGAGGTGATTCCATGAATGATGTCAATATTATCGGTTATATCAATTCCAAGCCTTCCATGAAGCAGAAGGATGAACGAACAGTGGTTAATTTCCTTATTTCTCCAAGACACAGAAAGGATACACCAGTTGAATTCATTCCATGCGTGGTTTTTGGAAAGTATGCTGAAAGTGTATATCCATATATCCATAAGGGAGATATGATAGCAGTCAGCGGAAGACTGAGTGGCAGATTTGTCAGTGAAAAAGACAGTCTTATACGAGTAAAGGTCATTATAAACAACATTGAATTCCTGAAAGAAGGGAAGCAGTTCTCAGATGCACCAGCACCAGAAGAAACAGACGAAGAAAGTTTCACTAGCAACATTGATGAAAGAGTGATGTATGGTGCTCTCAATCGAGGAGGTGATTAATATGAATGCAACAGCATCTACACTAAGAATTCTGAATATCCCTGAAGAGACAGTCAGGATTCTTAAAAGAGATGGAATACTATCAGTAGATCAGCTTGAATCACTTTCATACGATCAGCTGAGAGGTCTTGACGGCATGTCTGAGAAGAGATGCCGTACCGTCATTATCAGAATGGCTGAGAATGATGCATATCTTCGAGAATGCGATAAGAACAGGGATACAAAAAATTACATTGTATCGCTTTTGAAGGATTATTATGAAGGAAGACTCAGAGGTATTGCATTAAGGTTCCAGTAAGATTATCATAAAATATGAAAGAAGATGCAGAAACTGTCTCAGGACAGGTGCTGCATCGTTCAGGGAAGGAGAAATAAGATATGAAAAATAAAATCAGTAAGAAGAATGCTGTAATCATTGCAGGAGCCGTTGTTGCGGTGACTGCTGTAGGTGGTGCAGCATATGCGGTGAGCGGTCCAAAGCTTGCTTTGAACAAGGAAAAAGTGACTGTAGAATACGGTACACAGTACAAGCCTGAATTAAAGGATATCGTGAAGGACTATAAGGACTTCGATAAGAAGAGTCTCAAGCTCATCAACAAGATTCCAAACGAAAAGGACAAGACATATCCAGCTGTAGGAAAGTATACCATCACAGTCAAGTATAAGAAGAATTCCTTAAAACAAAGTGTCATTGTGAAGGATACAAAAGCACCAGAAGTTGCTGTACCAGCGGATATCGAAGTATTACAGGGAACAGATCTAGCGACTTTCGACTTCAAGTCTCTTATGAATGTCAGTGATGCATCGGAAACGACTATTGATGTGGATACCAGCAAGGTGGATGTCAATACACCTGCTCAGTATGATATCAATGTAACTGTTACTGACAAGCATGGCAACAAGACTGTGAAGGCTGGCAAGGTGACTGTCACTGCGAAACCAGAAATCAGTGATGATGAACAGGTTGTACAGGAAACAGTCAAGAATTCAGACGGCACAACAGCCGTAAGAAACAGCGTACAGAAGAAATCACAGTCTTCTGGAAAGAAGGTCGTATCAAACAGTTCGAATGTGACAAGAAAGTCAACAACTTCATCACAGTCTGCCTCAAGCAACAGAACATCTACAAACAGCAAAAAGACTTCTGGAGGAAACAAGACATCTGGCTCATCAACAAAGAGCAGTGGCACATCTGGAAGCAGTAACAAGACTTCTGGAGGAAATAGGACATCTGGCTCATCCTCAAAAGGAAACAGTGCTTCAGAAAACCATTCAGGTAGTCTAACAGTACAAAAAGATCCAAATGCATATCGTCAAGGTGATGGTTTTTATAGTGAAGGTGCTGAAATCAATGGAGAAGACTTTGATAAGCTTACAGGCGGTGACTGGAAGAACTGGAATTACTAAAACAAATTAATATCTTTCCCTCAGGGAGGCTCGCTAAGGAGTTCTCCCTTTTTTCGTGCGAAAACTAACAGCAGGCATCACGCCTGACTGGTCTATATATAACCTCGCATGGCATAGAAATATGCCTCTCTAATTCGGAAAGGGATGAAAAAAATGAACCGAAATATATTGAAGAAGCTCGGTGCTGTCGCTTTATCTGCCCTCATGACGCTTGGTGTTGCTTCACAGGGTATCAATAGTGTTGAAGCATCTGGAACTTATGAGCTCAAATATTATGGGCAAAGTAAAGGATTGGGCTTAGAATGTGGAAATTATACCATCGATGGAAGAAGAGGATGGTGTATCGAACACAAAAAAGATTCACCTCAATCAGGATTTGTAAATGGAGAAATATATCATGGTACTGATGCAACATCTGCTAATATCAGAAAAATCATGTACTATGGTTGGGAAGGATTTGAACCATGGAGTGGATTGAATACCTTATCAGATGCTGAAAAAAATTCTCTTATGTCAATGTCACTTTCTTGTGCCTATTCAGGTACAAAAATAAGAAACGCAACTATCAAGAACTTCTATAACTATGCTACATCTCAGCCAGACCCACAGAATAAGAATATTCTTAAGTTTAGCAAGCAGATTGTGAATACATGGTATGACCAGAATGCGAAGGTCCAGAAGTCTGAGTCTTCCAGATTGAATGGTCCAAATGGAGCTCATGTCACAATCAATCCACAGACTAGCAAGGTAAGAGTTGTGAATGAGACTAGAGGAACCTCAGGACAGATAGTTGATGTTTATGCTGGAGATACTGTCCACTATGAGGCAGATGCAGATTACACTGGAAATTCCTATTCAGGATGGCTCAAGGGTGGATTCTCTTTTGCCCCTCTTATCGTACATAATGGGAACAGTAAGCAACAGCATATTGGTGTGTGGATTACAACAGACCCTCTTGAACCTACATGCTTGAATGCAGATTTCAAGGCTGTAGTAGGAAGTCTCAAACTTAGAAAGACAGATACAGGCGGTAAACTTCTTGATGGAGCAGTATTCCATGTATCTGGTAACGGCTATGACAAGGATGTCACAGTTGCAAATGGTGAAATCACTGTGAACGACCTTACCATCGGTGATTACACAATCACAGAAAAGACAGCACCTAATGGCTATCTTGTAAATGTTGCTCCATTCAAGACTACAGTTGTCGCAGGTCAGACAGCTGAGACTACAATCACTGATGAAGCCCCAACAGGAAAGATTTCTATCAAGAAATCAGACTCAAAGGGTAATATTCAGGGTGAAGCCTCACTTGAAGGTGCTGAATACACAGTATATGGTCCAGATGGTCAGGAAGTGGGTAAAATCACTACTGACAAGGACGGCAACGGCAGTCTAGAGAATCTTGTACTTGGTACTTACACTGTCAAGGAGACTAAGGCTCCTGAAGCATATGACTTAGACTGGAATACCTACACAGTCGAACTCACTTACAAGGACCAGAATACAGCAATCATTCTTGGCAACGTTGACTCAAAAGAAAACGTAAAAACAGGAAAGATTGAAATCAAGAAGACAGATACTGAAGGCAACCCTCTAAAGAGCGGTGAATTTGGTATCTATGCAAATGCTGATATGTATATCGGCGATACGCTTTATAAGAAAGGTCAGCTTGTTGTATCAATCAAGACTGACGACAGCGGTGTGGCAAGATCTGGTGATTTACCATACGGCTCTTATTATGTAAAGGAAATCAGTGCTCCAACTCAGGAGGCTGGAAACAGTCATAACTTCGTATTATCTGATGATACTCAGTATGTGAAGATCAATGGCAAGAATAAGACAGACTCAGTCACATTCGTTGATAAGAAGGTGACTGCAAGCAAGACTACAATCACTGGTACAGACGAAATCAAAGGAGCAGTCATGACTGTAACTGACAACGATGGCAAGGTGATTGACACATGGACTTCTGATGGAAATCCTCATTCTATCAAGGGATTACACGAAGGATGGGAATACACTCTAACAGAAACTACAGCTCCAAAGGGATACGTAAAGGCTGATTCAATCAAGTTTACAGTATCTACAGACAAGAAGGACCAGACTCTTGTCATGAAGGACAAGCAGTTTACAGCATCTAAGAAGGATGTTTCTGGTAAGAATTATGTAGAAGGTGCAAAGCTTGAAGTCAGAGATGACCAGAACAGAGTCGTTGACTCATGGACATCTACTAAGGAAGACCAATACGTAAGTGGTCTTGAAGAAGGCAAGACTTACACTCTTATCGAAGAGACTGCTCCTGAAGGATATGTAAGAGCTGACGAAATCACATTCACTGTCACAAAAGAAAAGGTTGACCAGGAAGTCAACATGCTTGATGCACAAGTGAAGGTGACTAAGACTGATGCATTGACTGGCGATGCAGTTAAAGGTGCTGAATTCACAGTATTCGACAAGGATGGAAACATCGTTGACAAGTGGACTACAGACGGCACTGCTCATGCAGTTAGCGGTTTAGATGCAGGATGCGAATATGTTCTAAAGGAGACTAAGACTCCTGAAGGATATATGACTGCTCCTGATAGATCTCTTGTTGTATCTGGTGAGCAGAATATGGATGTAGAAATCAAGGAACAGCCTGTTCTAACAGACATCGAAGTCCAGAAAGTTGATGCTCAGACTAAGAAAGTCATCAGATCAAAGGATTTTGAATTCACTATGTATTCAGATGCAGAATGCAAGAATGCTATTACAACTGTCTCAGCTGACAAGAATGCTGGTACAGCTACATTCAAGGATCTAAGATATGGTACTTACTATATCAAGGAGACTAAGGCTCCAACAGGATACTTATTATCTAAGGATGTCAAGAAGGTAGTTATTGATGACAATCTAGAAAATGTCGGCAAGACATATTCATTTATTTATCAGGATACACCTATGCCAACAACAGGCGTTAAGACTGGTGATGGTACAGATATCCAGAAGTTCACTGCTTTAACAGGCATTTCTGGTATCATTCTTCTTATCTGCGTGATTCTTATCATCAGAAAGAAGAAAAACGATCAGTAAGAGCATAATCAATGATTAAGGCTGGAGGTAATCTTCAGCCTTTTCATTATTTAATTACTAACAAATATTGATATAAGCATATGAATGAGAATTCATATGCTTATATTTCTACTTGTTGGATGAAGTAGAAAAGTAGATTGATTAGAAGGAGGAAGAAAGAAAAATGATTTTATCTACAGCTTTGACAAATCTCAAGACAGCAGTCATCATGACACCTTATGTGCTTGACGGCTTCAACAGCGGACTGGCACAGTCTACTGCTAAGAAGTATATTGACCCGATCACTACATTCCTGATGTGGGTAGTACCGCTTGTTGCAGTGATCGTATGTCTTATCTCATTCGTTAAATGGTTTGTGATGGACGAGGATGAAAAGGAAAGACACAAGCCTTTCAGAATGATTAAGAAAATCATCATCGTGACAATCATTGCAGAACTGATCACTACACTTTTCAAAATCTTTGGATTACAGTAGCAGAACACGAAGAATAAAGGAGTGATCTTATGGACGTAGTTGGTTCAATCACAGGATTTTTCAGAAGCATTCTCTGGGCAATCATCTATCTGCTCCTATGGGTAACGGATACGATATGGCAGGTGGTAATGAAGATTGCTACACTGGACTTCTTCGAGAAGGGCAATGTGGCAGAATGGTTTACAGCTATATCGGGCATTATCATCATGTTCGTGGTATTCAGGGTTGTAAAAATCATGGTTAAGTTCATGACATCAGAGGAGTACAGGACAAGACTGGACCCGATTCATCTTATCTTTATGATTGGCGTTGCATCATTCAGCATTGCATTTGCTCCAATCGGATATCAGTATCTGAATAATGTGGCAATCACATCAGTGAAGGAAATGAGTAATTTTGCTCCATCAGATGCAGATATCAATAACAGCAGAAATGCAAAGATATCAGACATACTTGTTGAAGCAAGTTCTATCAACTTGACAGGAGATTCTGAAACAGGTTCGCTTGACCAGCAGATAAAGCAACTTGATAAGGATATCGCTAGATATCAGAAGGAGATAGAACAAGCTAAAGCTGAGAAGAAGAAATCTCAGCCTGGTGATGCTGTATGGAATGGAGCAAATCAGACTATCACAAAAAATAGGGAACTCATCAAGGAGGCAGAAGCCACAAAAAAACAACTATCAGACAAAAAGAAAGGTCTTAATATCTATGACAGCAATGGATTTGATATCAACGCAGAGGATTCAGACGGGAATTATATGTATTTCTCTTCATGGACAAGCCTTTTCTTTATGATAGGTATTGCATTTTTTGGATTCAGGACTTTCCTTGGTGTAGCACTCAGCATCGGCAAGAGAAGCATCCTCATATGCATCCAGTATCTGCTTGCTCCATACGCAATTGCTTCTCTAATAGATTCAGAATCAAAGGATTTTGAGACATGGGTACGAATGATTGCAGGTAACTTCATAATCAATTTTGTACAGATATATGGATGCTATTTTGTACTGTACATGATAAACAGCAACATCATACATAATGCACTTGGCGGTGATATGGTCGGTATTCTTGCTAAGATAATTCTGCTTATTGCAGGATTCATGGCAATAGAGAACATCCCATCCTATGTTGGCAGAATTCTTGGTGGCTCATCCGCAACAGTCGGTCAGGCTTGGAATGAGGCACAAGGTGTCGGAAGAATGGGAATTGGTGCAGGTTCATTTGCAACAGGTGCAATGCTTGGCTCAGTCGGAACAGTCGCATCCATGGTTGGTGGAGGAATTGCAGGATTCAGATCAACTCAGGGTGCAGGTGCAAGAACTCTTGCCACAGCTAAGGGGTTAGCTTCTGGTGTTGCTAGAAGTGCATCAGATATTTCAGCAGGAATGAAAGGAAGAAAAAGTTCTGCTTCAATTGGAGCAGGAATACTGTCTTCTGGTGTAGGAGGCATAACTCAGGCAGTTAGAGGTACTGGTGGTCAGCAATCATCTCAAGTATCCAGCACAGGAGAAACAGGTACTCCTTCAAGAGGCGGAGGTCTTTCTACTGGTTATTCAGGAGATGGCGAATTATCGGATACACAGATAGCGGAAGCTGAAAGTGCTGGAATGGATGTTACAGGTGTGAGTCCTGAGGAGTATTATGCAGAGTCTCAATTACACGGTATCGAACAGTTAAATCCTACCGCAGAAGAAAAAGTCAAATATGAAGACAGCAATCCAGCAAGGTCAGCTGGTCAGCAGGCATATAAAGCACAGGCACAGGAGAGATTAACAGACATCTACAAAGAGAATGGACATACAACTGGTAATGTGAACAGTCAGATTAGAAATCAGAGAATAGCTGATGATACAGCAAACCATAGAAAGGAGAGATAGAAATATGGAAAAGAAAGAAGAAAGAAGATTCACTGAGGAGAAATTAGAACAGTGTCGAAAGGTTCTTGAAGATAGAGGATATACAGCCTCTCTTGATCTTGATGATTCTGATTATGGTGAACCAGACAGTATTGTGATAATTACAGAAGAAGATATCCTGAAAGGAGAGAACTGATATGGCTGTTGAAAGTAAGACTCGTGAACTGCTGGCAGATATCTTCATCAAGAGTCTTGATGAAAAGAAACTGCCCTGGACAAAAGGATGGAATACAGACCATGTTCCATTTAGAGATAAGAATTATTCGACAGGATTTCAATATAATGGCATCAATAAGGTGATGCTTGAAGTATGGGCGGAAGATAAAGGATATGCATCCAACGAATGGATGACACTGCCACAGGCAAACAAGCTTGGATTCTTTGTGCAGAAGGGTGAGCATGGAGTCCCTATCGAAAAGTTTGAATACTATGACCGCACAAAAGGAAAAGCGATGTCTATGAAGGAATATTACGAACGCAAGATGTCAGAAGATCCTGAGGTCAGAGATTCCTGCTACATGTTTATCAAAAACTATACTGTATTCAATGCACTACAGTTTCCAAAGTTAAGGGAGCAGATTGAGAAGGACCTTGCTGAGAAATACAAATCAGACGAAGAAAAGAACATCGCATATGGAAGAATATCACATCAGAAATATGCGGAATCAGTCCTTCTGGAATTCTGCAAGAATGAAGGAATCAGGATTGATGTAAGCTACACAAATGATGCATCATTCTACGAACCGAAGAATGACAAGATTGTGTTACCTGAGAGATTCAAATTTCATTCAGATGTGGAGTATGTGCATACTTTGTGCCATGAAATAGCACATTCCACTTTTAAGGATACACGACTCAACAGACCTTCATCTGCAAAATTCGGTTCACGTGATTATGCGATTGAAGAACTACGAGCAGAGATTGCCTCATCCTTCTATCTGGCTGAATTTGGACTGGTTGATGACATCCTGGATGACAGAAAAGCCTATATCCAGGGCTGGAGCGAAAAAATCAAGAAAGACCACAAGGTGCTCTTTGAAGCAATCAAGGATGCTGAAAAGATTGTAGACTATATCAAGGAGAAGGGAGGATATGACCGTGCTCTAGAGGCTGAGAAGCGCCTACAGGAGACTCGAACAGGACCTATGCCTGTTCCGCCAAGAAGAGGCAGAGGAAGATAGTCTTATTCTTCTGAGCATGGATCATCTGGAAATTGAATGAAGAATGATAAGGAAGAATATAGAACCATATATATAGGAGGAAGCAGAAACTTCCTCCTTATTAAGTATGCTGATTCAAAAAAAGAATATCCATACATGGTTTACATCGATTACGAGAAGGCTGAAGGATGGAAATGGTCTGTGAAATGCAGAAACATCAATGAGGTACGACATGTCCTTTATGACATGTATGGCAATTCAATCGAAAGATGTATGAAGCTTTCAGAACTCATCAACAGTAAAGAAGGAACATCAGAAGGATTCCTCGAAACGATGCAAAAAAGAGAAATCATCAGTGATGATATGGTATCGCCATATGCATATGGACTGGGTGTCAGAACAAAAGAAAGGCTTGAACCGCCTCTAGAAATCGTAAATCTTGAACAGACGGCAGATGAAAGCCGACATCTTGATGGAAGCAGTTATATGAGAATTATACTTGACTGGAGAACAGGGGAACTAAGAACTACCCGTGCACAGAAGGATCCAATGCTGTTCTTCCGTGAGGATTCAATTTATTGTGGTGATATAAACGAAGCCATTACGGTTGATGAACTTAAGGCGATTGTTTCAATGGGAATCAGAACATTTTCAGCAGGTCGCATCAAGAAGATGAACTATGTATTCAAAAGCTAAATAAAAAGGAGGTTCATCCTCCTAATTGATACCGCAAGTTGTCTTGCAGTATGAACTAAGTGGATGAACGAAAGGAGATACATATGAAGAAGGAATATAGGAAACCAGTCTTTTCAATCAGAAAACTTGAGGATATGACTCAGGAGGAACGAGAAGAATATGTGGCAGTCAAAAGAAAGATAAAGGAGGAAAAGAAAGATGGTATTTCAGTGTCCGAAGAACTTTAAACGAGGAAAATATCTATTTGGAAAGTACAGATGGATTGATCTCATCATCCTGTTTGGATGCGGTTGTGTAGGACTCTTCACAGCACTCGCTATAGTCAGTCTGGCATCCGCACTAAAAAGCTTTGTTTTAGGAGTGGTTGGACTTTGTGCAGGTATCCTCATCATGCTTGTGGGAGGACTGCTTACACTGCCAGTCAATCATTATCACAACATGCTGGAATGGCTCAATACAATCATTGACTTTTATGCAAGAACCAGACGATTCGTCTGGATTGGCTTCAACTGGTCAGATGATGAAGAAGAAGATACACATATGATTGAAGGAGATGACGAATTTGAAGAAGAGAAATAAGAAGGAAGGGTTTAAAAGACTCTCTCCAAAACAGATTAAGAAGCAGAAGGAAAAGGAAGCAAAGGAACTCAAGTCAACTCTTGACTGGATGGATATTGAAAGCATCTCAGCAGATGGAATAGTTCTTGCAAGAGGTAAGAAGAAAAGCTACGTGAAGGGATTTCTTATCAAACCGACAAATATCCACCTTCTTCCTGAGACAGAAACGAAGCATGCTGTGCTCATGTGTGCAAATGCACTTGATCATATGAAATATCCAGTATACTGGAAATTCATCAAGACACGTCCAGATGTCGGCGTCCAGCAACAGCGATATGCGGACATGATGAAACACGCTGATAAGCCAGCAATCAGAAACCTCATGCAGAGCGAGATAGACAAGCTTGAATGGTTTGAGGAGACACATCGAGAGATCACATTTGTGGCACTCATTCAGGCGGATGAGATAAATTTCGAGAAGACATGGCATTCTCTTGCAGAGGAATTATATAGAGCTTTTGGAAGAAAACCTGTGCCAATGCGACTCATGGATTATGAGAATCTTGTATCTCAGGAATTCGAAAACGACAATGTCAACAGATACATGACAACACAGCTTGTACTGCCTGATGTTGCAGAGCCAGAGGAAGGAGTGGAAATCTAATGAGATTATTTAATAGACGTTCTACAATTGCTCCAACAGCATTTGCAGAACATGAAGATTACATGATAAAGGGTGATAAGTTTGAAAAGGTGCTGACATTCTGGAACTATCCAACAGAATTCATCGAGGGCTATCTTGCTCCATTCCTTCTCAATTTCAACTACACTATGGATATGAGAACAGAGCAGATTGATCTGGATTATGCATCTCTTCTCAAGGGAGAAAGAAATAACCTTCAGGAAAAGCTGAACCGTTCAACAGACCCTTCAGAACAGACAAAGCTTTCTGAAAGAATCAGAGCACTAGATACTCATATCCGAGAATCCATCAGAACATCGTCCAGAACCATGAATGTAATCATAAATCTATATGTTCGTGGTGATACATTAGAAGAATGCAGTGAACGTGCCAGAGATATCAAGGCATGCTATGGCGGTCAGGAGTATCAGGTAAAGCTGAGAGGAATCAAGTTCCTACAGCAGGGACTCTATAAGCTTAATTCACCATTATTTATTGATGACGGCTTGAGAAAAGAACCGAAGTATCTGCAAGGTCAGCCGATGACAACGGCATCGGGCGCAGGATTGTGGCCATGGATTTTTGATACACTTGAGGACCCAGAAGGCACGCTTATCGGACGTGAACTCACATCGGGCGGAAAAATCATCTTTGATCAGTTCTACTACATGCATGATGTCCTTCAGGCACCGCTTGATGGACGAGTTAACGGCAACATGATTATTGTTGGTACAACTGGTTCAGGAAAATCGACTTTGATGGGACTCATAATCAAAAATCACATCATGAATGGTCGCAAGATTGTGTGGATTGACCCAGAAAACAGAAATGAACGTCTCACAAGACGTGTCGGTGGGGATTTCATCTCACTAGGAAGAAATGGTCACCTCATCAACATCTTTGACCTCAAGCCATGCAGTAGTGATGGCGACTCTTGGACAAAGAGAGAGATGTATGATACAAGACAGGCTGTAGCGAATGTCGTTGAAGAGATAAAGATAACATTAAAGATGCTTTTTGCAGATATCACTCAGAATGAACTAGCAATGCTTCCATCACTCGTATCAAAGACTTATGAGTATGTTGGTATCGACCCGACAGATGGGACATTTGAGAAGCTTACAGTCAATGCATTCCCGACATTCCAGACGTTTGCGACAGTCGTGAAGCAGGAAATCAAGAAGTACACGAAAGAGGACAGCATTGCGAATGCTTTAGAAATCTCTGCATTAAGAGCACTCAATATGAAGATGAGACATCTTACATGCTATGACGGTGTGGATGGGGAGTATGCTAAATACTTCAACGGCACAACAACAATCTCTTCTGCACTCATGAAGGACAGCACTGTACTGTCATTTGGGACAAAGGACCTATTCCAGGTTGATGATTCATTGAAGAACGCACTTCTTAGAATGATCTTCCAGTATGCATGGTCATTATGTCTTGGAAATGAGGACCAGGAATGTGTATTTGCAGTGGACGAAGAGCATATGTTCATCCAGGAACCTAAATTAGCTGAAATCCTTGCAGTATTCCAGAGACGTAGCCGTAAGTATCATACAGTAACATTGTCAAGTACACAGGAAGTCGTAGAATATACTAACCCTGCTATCTTGACTCATGGCAAAGCGATATTCAACAACTCAGCATATCAGGTGTATATGACTCTTAAGAAGAACTCAGTGTCTGAACTATCGAAGCTTACAAGTCTCTATGACTATGAGATGATGCAGATAGAAAGACAGCCAGCACATCAGGCAATCATGGTGGTAGGTAACAGACACATCCCGATTGAAGTGCTTGCAACAAGACGTGATTTACAGCTACTTGAGTAAGGAGAAGAATGAATATGAGACTCATAATCGCAGAAAAACCAGAACTTGGAAGAGCCATCGCTGATGCACTCTTTACACATCCAGAAACACATGATTCCGTGATAACTGAGGGTGATACCTCAGTTATCTGGTGCTTTGGGCATATGTTGTCACTCAAGGACCCGAAGGATATAGAAGAAGACAGATTCAGAACACTTGAACAGTTACCTATCTATCACAGGGACTGGGAAAAGGTGATCTCCTCAGGCAAGGAGAAAAGGACAAGACAGATTGGAAGCCTCATGAAGAAGGCAGATGAAATCATCAATGCTGGTGACCCCGATGACGAAGGACAGCTACTCATTGATGAACTCATTAAATACTTCGATTACAGAGGATCTGTTAAAAGAGTCCTTATCAATGACAACCTGCCAGACAAGATAAGACAGGCATTCACCAGTCTAAGAGACAACAGAGATTTTGAATCACTAGGCAGGTCAGCCAATGCGAGAGCGATGGCTGATCTGTGCTTTGGGGTGAACCATTCTAGAATTCTCAGTGCAACGATGAAAGCATCCATGAGTGTTGGACGAGTTATGACACCGACTCTTGGACTGGTAGTTGCAAGAGACTATGCAATAGAGAATCATGTGAAGCAGAAATATTATGAAAATGAAGCTGATGTAATCAGAAGAATTGAGGAGGAAAAGGTCTGGGAAAAGCCAGCATTAACCAGCATGAGCCCATTCACGCAGTGGCTGGTATGTCGATGTGAGAATTCAGGAACGCTCATGAATTTCTATGAATCAGAAGATATGGAAAGAGATCTCAATGATGGTCTGTATACGCCTGAAGACCTGGATGCTTTTGAGAATGACAGCAGAAGTCTAGATGTAGAATATGATTATGAGATAGAGAAAGAAGATGGACTTTACAGAGTCCAGTCAGATGATGCATCAATCACTATCTATGCATCTACATTATCACAGTTCAATCTGGACTGTACGCTTAGACAGGCAGAAGAGAAGCTACAGCATAAAGAACTAATGAGAAGAAGAGGAAGGGTGAGATAATATGGCAAAAGATCAAGTGCAGACTGCTAGAAGAAACGCAGTACGAGGATATCCAATCAGTCAGCTTGCTGAGGAATATGGAATGACTCTTGTAAAGAAGAGAGGAAGAAGACCTATCCTTTCAACAGTGGAACATGACTCTATCGTCATCTATGAAGATGATAACACGTATCATAGATACTCAAACGGTAATGGCGGTGATGCAGTCGCATTCATGATGGAATTCAGTGGAATTGATGAATCAGACCTGAACAAGCATGATCAGGTGAATGAATGCATCAGAATACTTGAGCAGAGACTTAAGATTAATCCAGAGCTTGCTGTACAGCAGGTCAGATATAAGAGGGAGAAGCCTAAATTCGTAATGCCTGAAAAGGCAGATACAAACAGAAAGGTAAGAGACTATCTATGCAGCACAAGAGGCATTGAAGAAAGGATTGTAGATAAGTGGATACATGAAGGACTTCTCTTTCAGGAGGCTGGCAGATTCGGAAACTGTGTTTTTGTAAGCAGAGACAAGAACGGCAAGCCAGTTTATGGTGTCAAGCGTTCAGCTGATCCAAAACGTAAATTCGTTGTCGATGTGGAGGGAAGTGACTACAGCCAAGGATTTTTTATTAAAGGCAAACTTGATTATTACACAAAAGTATCCGATAATTTTGCTTCAGAACATTCATCACTCTTTGTGACAGAAGCAGTCATCGACCTCATGTCATTGCAGTCACTCTATCTAAGACGTAGAGATTACGAACTTCGCCAGCAGGGCAAGCTTGACTGTGATCCAGAAGATTATGAAAATAGATTTCTGAATTCAAACTGGTATTCACTCAATGGATGTCGAAAATATGACGGGCTTCTCAATACAATCGCATCACATAAGGGGATTAAAGATATATTTCTTGCTTTAGATAATGACGAGGCTGGAAGAAATGCCTCAAAGGCAATCAAGGAAGAGATTCAGAAGAGATTTCCTGACAGAAAGATAGATGTATCTATTAGGGTTCCTCCGACTGAAGGACGTGACTGGAATGATGAACTCAAGGCAGGATTTTCTCTTTCAGCACGTGATGATGCACTCATGGATCTTCAGGAAAAATATGGTCGAGATGTTAATGAACTTTACCATCAGGATGAATATCGAGATGCAGTCAAATTTAGAATGTATCATCCTCGTAACAATATCCTGCCAATCAATGCAAAAGACTATGTAGAGGAGATGATTGAAGGAATTGGATACTTCACAGCTGATACGCCAGTCTTCTCCGTACTGGAGAGTGACTATGAACCTGCAAGAAAGATTACAGGCATTCCAGTAGCAGAAGCAGATAAGATACTTAAAGAAATTACCAAGCGTATTGCGAATGATGACAAAGTAGAAAGTGCAGTAGCAAGATTTAGAATAGATTATGTCATTGACGGCATGCACCGAAATTATCAGGGGGATTTCCTTCTAAAGAGCGACTGGGCAGAGAGTCCTGGTATCATAGAGCATATCAGACAGTTCAACTATAGATGCATCCATGACAGCCGTTTTGATAAGATGGACCCTAAATACAAGGATTATCTGAATTATGCATATAATCGTCTTGTTCCCTATCTGGAAAAGCACGTCCAGGTGTATGAGTTTGAGAAACTGAACGATAGAATGGCAGAAAAGGAGAAGAAGGGGGATATTCCAGATGATACTGATCCGAATTACTATCACGGATATCTTGACATAGCTGACCAGTATGCAAGCCGTGCTAAAAGACTTCTTAATGAAGGACTGGAGAGCGAAATCAGAAGGATAGATACAAGCGGAGTTGAAAGAATGATTAAGTATGGCGTTAATCCTGGCGAACTAGATATCAACTATCAGTATGTCATGGCGATTGGAGAACGAATGGAGATGGAAGATGATAATGTGAAATCATATGACATTGTCCCATCAACTGAATCAGAAGTAAAAGATGAACAGAAAGTGAATCTAAAGAATGACAGAACAGTCCAGCAGGGATATAATAGACCATATCAATCCAGAAGAAGGAGATAATGTATTTGAAGAGAGAAAGCTATGTAGAAGTGAGGCATCAGGGATGCCTCTACTCCTATTTCCATGTGGATGGAGATGATAAGAACAGATATATGTCACTTTCAGAACTTCTAAGATATCATCCCGAAGCAGTGGAATATGTAAACAATCACCGCAGATCTCTTGAAGAGGATTTTAATAATGGAAAGGTGGGAAAGAGATGAATCATGAATTAAAGGATTTACAGGAAGAATTCAGAAGACAGCTTGCGGAAGATAATACAGATGGTCTAGATATGGTCAGACTCCAGCTAAAGAAGGAGAAGAAGCTTCTATCCGACAAGCCATGTCGCACTATTGCAGACACGCTTGACATTCTCGGTCAGACTTTCAAATCTTGGAACAGGGAAGTATCAATGGGGGTTATGTTAGATGATAAATTCAGAGTCATATGTGTGCAGGTATTATCATTAGGTACAAATAATACTTCTGACTTTTATACAAAGGACCTGTATGCAGGAGTTGTGCTCTCAGATGCAAAATTCTGCGTCTTAGTGCATAATCACCCTAGTGGTGACTGCACGCCAAGCAGAATTGATAGACAGACACATGACAACCTTGTGAAGGTTGCCAAAACAGTAGGGTTTGGATATTATGATTCGATAGTGCTTGGTGCTCAGACCTACTACTCATTCAGTCAGAATCGCATCAGACCTTATCGAAGAGATAAGAATAGACCAGAATATATCGGCAAAAAGCTTGAAAGATGCACATATCCAGCAAAAAGGAGTCTGATACATTCATGAACAGTAACAACAGCATAGCAGTGAAGATAGCAGTCGCTTTCCTAGCGACTGCTATTTTAATTTGCGGAGCATTTGGAATCGGAGCTTCAACAACAGAAGCATCAGCAGGAACGATTGATGGAAGCATTATCGTGCAGTCTGCACAGATGGAAATGGAAGAATACCAGTCAAAAGGGATGAGCGGTGGAGACAAATATAGAAAGTGGCTCACAGGAAGGGCAGACGGTGCCAGCTGGTGTGCTACATGGGTATCCTATGTGCTTGTTACCAGAGTGGGATTGTCAGAATCCAGTTTCCACAAAACTGGTTCCTGTCAGGAAATGTACGATGATTTCCGAAACGGGAAGTCGCTAGGTCAGATACATGACAAGAAGTATGTGCCTTCGCCAGGAGATATCATATTCTTTGACTACAAGAATGAAGGGGAGACACACCATGTCGGTATTGTAACAGAAGCAGATAATACATCCATCAGATATATATCAGGCAACTCAGGAAGTAGACCTGGCACATGCAGAAAGTCAAGCATTGCGACTGGAAGCAGTAAGATTTATGGATTCGCAACTCTCAGCTACTCCCAGCAGTCAGGCGTGACACTAGCAGGTGGAGCGAAGAATGCGGAAAAGGTTTACTACACTCTTCTTGCCAACGGATGGACTAAGCAGTCAGCATCTGGAGTTATTGGAAATCTTCTTTGGGAGACAGGCGGTGCGAACAGCAAGAATCCTACCAATATCAGTGGTGATATCAACCCAGCTGATAAGTCAGCTACAAGACATGCAGGAAAGTTTGCTTATGGAATTGTCCAGTGGGACGAGGGGGAATCACCAGACAGAACTTCAAAGATGTTCCAGTACTGTGCCTCAAGAGGAAGAGACTGGACAGATCTTGAATCACAGGTCAGCTATATGCTCAATGAGATGGCAACCTTCAGCAAGGTGAAGAAGAACGGTGGCATACAGAAATGGAAGTCTATGACTTCGCCAGAAGAATCTGCTAAATTCGACGCAGACAACTATGAGATATGTGCTCAAAAACTCAGACCGAAGAGACAGATAACTGCCAGAGCATGGTATGAAGCATACAAGGATAAATAACACAAGGAGGAAAAGAAATGAATGCAGGTAGAATCAGATACATCATTGCAGGAACACTTGTGGTGATGCTTATCTCAGCAACATTAGGAGGATTATATATCTATCATCAAGCGGATGTAATCAGAAAGGAACAGCAGTCATCAGAAGTTTCCAGAAAGAAAAACACTTCAGACAGTCAGAAGAAGAAAGCAGACAAGAAAGCATCTACAGCAGTAACTGAAAAGAAAGAGACAGAAGACGAGGACTCTGCATATATCAATAAGAATGCTACATGGAATCTTGGTACACTTCCCGTGACAAAGATTCAGGAAGCGAATATCAGAATCAGAATAAGTCGATACATTGCACAGCAGAATCTTGGGATGATCAGAAACGCCTATCTATGGAATGACAAGGGCATCCAGAAGAATGGCACGTTGACAGAATTCTACATTATCTGTCAGCTTGAGGATGCATACTATGTGACATTCGATGTCAAGGCGGACAGCAGTACAAAGGAACTCCATGTGGACAAGGTGCTTGCAGATTATGCTTCACCAGAATCTGCACCGCCAGCAAGTGACGGCTCACATTACACAACAGATTAGGGTGGTGATTTGAATGGGAATCAAGATACATAAGCTGAGGTTCATGATCTACGGCTCCCAGCCTCCGAAAGGCTCAAGGTTCAAGAGAACTCTTGATACTGGATCACTCATAGGATATACACAGTATACCGATAGAGATGTTGCAAAAGGGAACGAGAAGAATCTTGGAAAGAGAAAGGATGGATATCTTGGATATACATCCTCTCATCACAAGGATGCGACCATATCATCCGAAGGGGTGATTGATACCAAAAAAAAGAGAGAAGAACTCTACAAGAAGATGGAAAAAGCCTTCTCTAAGAAAGGTGATATCTTCTACGAGGAAATCATATCACTTGAATCTCATGAGGAGGCTGAAAGACTCTCTCTAGGACAGAGTGGTAGGCAGTGGGAGCCTCTTCTAAATGAGGTCCTTCCAAAGATTTTTAAACACAAGGGATTCGACCCGAAGAATATGCTTTGGACTGCGGACCTTCATATAAATACTCAGCATCCTCATGTGCATCTCCTGTTCATGGAGAGGGAACATACAATGGACCGTGCCAAATTCACCCAGTCAGATATGAAATATCTGAAGAGACAGCTTCTCAGTGCATTTGAACGAAGACAGGCGTACTGTGACAGGCTGGAAGTATCGGTTGATGATGTCTTCAGGAACAAGGATCAGCAGTTCAGATATCTCATGAGTGATGTAGAAAAGTCGCTTCTTAACAAGAAGGATATCAAACTCAAGGAACTCCTTAAAGCACTTCCGACAAGAGGAAGGATGCAGTACAACTCGTACAACATGAAGGATTACAGACCACTCATTGATAACTATATAGACCATCTCATCAGAACAGACAAGAATGCGAATGCATCATTCAAAAAATTGATGGAGACTCTAGACAGGCTTGAAGCAAATATCAATGATGCTGGAAACGAGAAGATTTCTACTCTCAAGGAAGCAGAAATCAGAAAGATATATGAAAGAATCGGCAACATGATTCTTCAGAAGGCGAAAAATCCAGATTACAAGGAAATCAAGACCGTCAATAAAAGGACTGGCGAGACACAGGTCAGAAGATACAGACAGCCTCTTACAAACATATCCATAAGCAGGGCGATTGCTGATGTGGCAAATGCTCAGGAACAGGAGATGGAGGAGGCATTAGATGAATTCTATTATCGTGCGTCACATACACGAATGGTTCAGTAAAAGGAGAACAGAAAATGAACATCATAGGAATAATCATTGCAACAGTCATATGCCTATTCCTCAGTTATACAGGATTTACATGGCTTGCGAATATCCTGTATTTCAAGAGAATGAGTATCACATTTGACTACAGCCTCCTCTTCTTCAGAGGAGACATGAAGCTTTTCATCATTGCAACACTGCTTGCATTCCTTCCTATATTCTATTATGCGACAGTCAAAATTGGTGAAAAATTAATGGTGCTTGGAAGAAGTGACCGAAAGGACTTCAACAAGAAGATGAGCAAATTACATGCGAGGAAGCTTTTCCTTCCCGTCTCATTCAACAGCAGGGAGATTGTCTATCCATGGTGGGACAGACTGTATATCAGTCTCTTCCACCCGAAGAAGTATCAGATAGGGGATAAGAAGGAGTACAAAAGAGCAGGACTTCCAGTTATGTCTTCTAAGAATAGAATGTGGGTTGACTCGACAGATTCACATTCACTCATTCTTGGTACTACCAATTCTGGTAAGACAGTGACAATCATTTTACCTCTCATCAACATGGTGAGAATGGCAGGAGAATCAGCTGTAATAGTGGACCTCAAAGGTGAACTATCCCAGATGACATATGATGACTTTGTCAGAGATGGGTACAGAGTCTATATACTCGATTTCATTGACCCGCAGAAATCAGATGGATGGAACCCACTACAGATGGCAAGTGAGCACTATTACAAGGAAAAGGAGAAAGCAGATAAGAAGAAGGAGAAACTTCAGAAGATACTAGATGATGCCAGAAAGGAATATGTCAGAACTTATGGTACAGCGGAAGGATTTGATGCTTCCGCTGCACTTGGCAGGGATGAGAACGGAAATCCGTATTATGTCAATGGTGAGATAAATACATATCCAGATTACTCGGAAGCACAGTCAGTAGTTGAAGATGTAGCCAATGCAATATGTTCTGATCCTAATTCAAAGGATCAGGTGTGGAATAACTGGGCATCTGATATCCTTAAAGGGCTTATCTATCTCCTTCTTGAGGAGGGAGACCCTGAAGCAGTTAATATACCATCTGCAAAGGCTGTTCTTGATGTCGGTTCTCAGCCGTCAACGACTGATGCTCCAAACTCATATGGAGAATATCCATCAATACTTAATCAGTACGTCAAGCTGAGAAGAACGCCAAAGGATATGTCATATGTCAAGCTGAATACATATCTTGATTCAGCACCAGACACAGCAAAATCAATGCGTTCAACCTTCAATGAAAGAATTGACAAGGTTCTGCTTTCTCAGCAGGTACAGAATATCATGGCAACAAATGAAATTAACCTGCCTGACCTCGATACACAGAAGACCGTCATATTCCTGAAGGTGCATGATGAAAAGAGTACGTATTACCCTCTCGTTAATATATTCATGCAACAGCTACAGCAGTCTCTCATTGCAATAGCACGTGAGCATGAGTCACTAAGACTCAATTATCCTTTCAACTTCATCTGGGATGAATTTGGGAACTTCCCTAAGTATCCAGCTGTTACTTCACTGCTTGGTGCAGGACGTTCAAGAGGTATCAGACTGGATCTCGTTGTTCAGGGATATGATCAGCTGGAGAGTACATATGGACATGATACAGCCCGTTCCATCAAGAATGGATGTATGAATAAGATATATCTGCTTTCGTCAGATACATCAACACTTGACGAGATATCCAAGTCAGCAGGTCACAAACTGGTGAAGAAGGAAGGAAAGTATGTCAAGGAACCTATATTCACTAATGAGAGACTCAGCAAGTTCCAGTATGGTGAGATCCTATTGCTACGTCAGAAGGAGAATCCATTCTATACAAAGATGATACCGAACAACAAGTACGTGTATTACCATAACAGCAAGCATTTGTTTATAGACAACCCTAAGAAGGTAGCTGTGAAATTTGATATCTCAGCTGAATACGAAAGATTTCAGAAGACACCTGAATATAGAATAAGACTAAAAGAACTACAAGGAGGAAAATAGCATATGACAAAGGAACAGATGATCACAGCAATTAGAGAAGTGATTGAAAGATACAATATCAGTGAACAGGGATTCAATACCAGAGCCTTCAATGATAAGGCACCTGAACGAATCGAAATCAAAAAGGCAGAACTGCACTGCAATAATGATGAGAAGGTCAAGACCTGCATGATAATCAATTGTGATATCTCAGATAAGCTTGAGCCGTTCCGTTCAAAAATGAACAACTATGAAGAGATATCATTCAATAATGCAGATATCAGCAGAGCAGAATTCGTGAGTGACCAGTTCTACAAGGTAGAGTTTGAAGGCGGAAGAATCAGTGGAATATTCATCAACTGTCATTTTGACCAGGCTTTATTCAATAAAATGACATTCAGCAACGTGGCATTTGTCAACTGCTCATTTGATGATACAGTAAGTGAAAATTCAAACTATAAGAATACATACTTTATCGGCTGTCATTATCATGACCTGATTGAAAAAGGAGAAAATGATACTGATACAATGCATGAATTTCCTTTCTGCGATATACAGCCATCTCCATGTGAAGATGGCACAATCCATCATTCATCGGATGTGGATGAAAAGAATATACAGGAAGAACTAAACAATCATGATAATGAAGGAATACTTGAAGAACTAACACATGATCCAAACAAAATGTTTGAAGGCAATGATGATGAAAAAAATCAAAACGTTATAGTATTCCGCCAGCAGACGATTGATGATTATGATGAATCACCAGAAGCGGACGATTTATCTGATGGCAAAGAAAGTAATCTAGAAACAGAACATAACAGTACAGAAAATGATGAAGGAGAAGAAAACAACATGGAACAGACAGTAAAAACAGAAAAACAGACAATCGATATTGAAGAACAGACTTTTACTCAGAATGAATTTGAGAATGGTTTCAAATTCAAGGGCAAGAGATTTGACAAATGCACATTCAAGGATATCATAATCAGCGAATACCTTCCTACAGGAGCACCATTCAGTGAGTGCACATTTGAAAATGTGATCTTTGATGTGGCAGTGGCTAACATGCAGTTTGCTAACTGTACATTCAGCAATGTACTCTTCACAAAGATGGTGAAGAACGTCCTCTTTGAAGGATGCAGTATCAATTTCAGTTCAGAACAGATGAAGGAGGTATTCACAGCATGCTCATATATTGCAAGCGAAGAGAAGCGTGATGAAACAGCAGAAAATATCATCTGCGGAGAACCAAGAGTAAAGGAATTGACTGAGGAAGAGAAGCAGGCACTCATCAAGGAAGAAGTCGAAAAGCGTGTAGAAGAGGAAAGAAAGACAGCATACGATGAAGGGATGAAGGTTGGAATCGAATCAGCACATCAGGAATCAGACAGCGTCTCAAAAGAGAAACTGATGGGTTCATTGAAAAATATCTCAGAATGCATGCTTGACGTGGTTAATGAGTTTAGTTCACTTGTGGAGAAGGAAGCTGATAAGCATAAGATAATCGAAAAGGAAGTTGTCAGAGAAATGACTGAAGAAGAGAAGAAAGATATGGTAATCAGATATATTCATGACCATAGTGCTCAAGCACTCGAACTAATGACTTCTGCACAGAACTATAAGCCTGAAGAGTCTAAAACACCTGAAGAGGTTGAGTCATTTGAACCCTCTAGCGGTGAACAGTCATAAAAAATAATATATAGAGTACATGACAAAAACGGACACATGTCCGTTTTTGTCATTAAAATATAATATATTGTATAAAATGATAAGGTGATATTGATGAATAGTACGAATGGAACAGGGAAGAATGAATCAAGAAAGATACATATGATAATAAGTGATGGTGAGACACGCACCTATTATTGCAGAAGTGAACTCTATAATAAAGGATTCCGTTTCATCCGCAAGGATGAGAAATGGCATAGAGACACGACTGACCCGTTATTTGTGGAGAAGTATAGAGACTATGCAAAAAGGAATGGTCTTGCCTTCGTTGCATATGATTCCACCAGAACAAGATGCAAAAGTTATAGAGATACATTCTTTGAAGCAAACGAACCGATGATTGGAAAGTATTATGTATGTGCATACTGCTTTAAGCTTCTTAAAAAGAATGATGTGACGGTGGATCATATCATATCTGTCAATAAGTCGCAGAAGAACAAGATGGCTAACTGGCTGATGGACAGGATGGAAATCAGCAATGTCAATGATGAAAGGAATCTATGCTGTGCATGCAGGGAATGTAACTCTAGAAAGGGAAGCAAGGCAGGTCTGTGGCTGTTGAGAGGCTTTCTTGGCAAGAAGAAGCAGGTTATCTGGGGAGTCTATATTGGAACGATTGCAATGCTGATTATTCTGATAGGAACAGTGATTCAGATACTAAGCAACAGTTAGGAGGAATAAGATATGAAGACAGTATCATTCAGGGCATCTGATAATTTCATGGACAAGTATGATAAGATACTTTCCCTTGAGGAACAGGAGGAATGCCCATTAAAGAAGTCAGAGATATTTGATGAGATGATCAACCTATATTATGCAAGGAAGGTGCTTGGAGAAAATACAGAAATTCTTGGAGAAGAGATCGACATGATGATGAAGGATAATCTTTCGATGTTTTCTGAACGCATTGCAGTGATGGTCAATTCAGTGCACGGTGTAATGGATGAAATCAAGGAAAAAGTATCAGAAAAATGATTACAAAAAGAGAAAAATCATAATTACATCATGTCTACAAAAAAGTGATTATATTCTAAAGTAGAAAAACATTGGAAATAAGAAGATAAACTGCCCGTTGGGCAGTTCTACAATCCAAAGAAAGTAATCAGAATGTTTACTTTCTTTCTTATCCTGCTTAAGTTAAAATGATTACAAATAAGTTAAAAAAGTGATTACACAAAGAGGTGAAAAAGAATGTCAGTAAAAAAATCGACATGTTATAGAGTGAACGAGGAAACGAACGAAAAAATTGTTAAGCTTGCAGAAATACTCAATGTCAACAAAGGAGATGTAGTAGATTATGCAATTAATAGTTATTATTCAACAATAGAAAAAGAATCAGAAATGAAAATATACTTTGATGAGATGAAAGGTAAGCTTGATGAAATGATGAATGAAATCAAGATCATCAGAATGTATCATATCCTTGACACATTGAAGCGAAGCGACTACAGCAATATCAAAGATGTACCTTCACTCACGCTAAGATTTGATGAAGATGGCAAATACGGCAACAAGGGGGATTACGTAGTCAGGGTAGGAGATATTGATAAACTTACTGAATACCTATCAAAGACAACAAATTACTATGATGAAGCATTGAGCAAGATAGTAAAAAAGACCGAAAAAAAAGAAGAACCAAAAGACAAGTAACAGTTTTAAAAAAATATATATAGAGCACATGACAAAAACGGACACGTGTCCGTTTTTGTCATTATAAAATAATATTTTAAAATAAAACACACAGTGTGTGTTTTATTTTAAAATTCCTATAGGAGGGGTTAGTGGTGAGTCAGCAATATGAGAAATACTGCGAAAAGTATGCTTACAGCACTCAGCAGAAGATGCAGTTGAAGAAGGCGGATGATGAAGGACTGGATCTCAGCTACATGTGTGACCCACGTTATGACTGGGAGCAGATGAAGGAGATAAGACTATGTCTTTCACAGGGTATTGATCCAACGCCTTTCTGTCATCCAGATATTCCTTCGGAACAGATGAAGGGCATGCGACAGGGACTGTTTGAAAATAATGCAGTGTATGATGCTAAGCATGAAGAAGTGCAGAAAAAAAGACTGCTTAGATATATCATCGTTGCAGTCTTTTTTGCAGTGATTGTGTCAGCTTCTGCTCTATGCTTCTGGAAGAAGGATACAATCACAAATATATTTCAGAGTATACATCTGGAATTGAAGACAGATGAACTATCAATCGGTGAGTCAAAGGCAGGAAGCATTGACTATATGGATTACATCAAATCCTACAGCAGAGACTGCCATCTGACTATTCCAAAAACAAAGCTTAATAAGATGGGAACGTATAGAGTCAAGTATGTTCTTTCCAATGATATGAAGAAGATAGAGAAATATATGACAATCAGAGTATATGATGATGTGCCTCCAGTTCTGTCTCTTTCAAAGACGGATGAAAGCATTGCATATGGAGGTTCATTCAATTCAGAAGCCTACATACAGAGTGCAGTTGATAATGAAAATGGAGATATTAAAAATAGAGTAAAAACAGAAGGAAGTGTTGACTGCTCTAAGTCTGGAACGTATAAGGTAAGATATTATGTGGAGGATGATGCAGGAAACATGACTGAGAAGTTTCTTAATGTATCAGTGGCAGAAAAGCCACAGCAGATAGTCAGCCCATCAGCTGGTCAGCAGTCTGCATCGAATGGTTCTCAGCAGAGTACTCCTTCCAAGACAGGCGGTTCCAGCAGTTCCAGAAAGGTGACTGCATCTTCTAAGGTGTTTAATTTCTCATCATCAAGCGACATGAACCAGACATATAACCAGGCAGTCCAGTATGCACAGAGTCAGATTAATGCAGGTCATGCTAATGGATATAATGTTGTTCCAATTCAGGGTAGTGATGGAATATATACAGGATACAGAGTAACGTTTTCATAGAGAGGAGATATCATGTCTCTTCTCTTTTTTATTTTATATACAGCCATCATGGAGATATAATCTGCATGGATGCCTGTTTCATTCCTAATCGCTCTTTCAGTGCTTTTCGCCTTATAAGGACTGATTGTACCATTCAGTTTCTTATAGTAGTCATTAGTGATAAATTCTTTGTAAACAGGTTCTTCAGTTCCATTGGTGATGTATCCATCAATGACGGATACATCTTTACTGGTGTGCCGGGCATGGCACTAATTCAGTCGGAGATAAACCGACCACAGGTAGTTACCGCCAAGTGTAGTGAACCACAAGCCGATACCATAAAGGT
>ENA-OPAC01000117-OPAC01000117.1-human-gut-metagenome-genome-assembly--contig:-NODE-117-length-43952-cov-3.727840_pt1 | contig 43952 bp, 32 predicted proteins | sample MGYA00241052_ERZ501420 | MGnify/ENA primary metagenome ERZ501420 (study PRJEB25962, sample SAMEA2042513) | human gut metagenome | biome: human gut; feature: human-associated habitat; material: faeces... | reverse complement strand
GATGGGACGATTCCTCGCAGCCTCATGCGGTAAATACTACACACAGGTAAAGGACCTTAAATCGACAGGCGATGCCAATTATGCGATTCTGGATGGAGGAATCCACCATCTGAATTACTTTGGACAGAGAATGGCTATGCAGGTGCCACCGATTAGTATATATAGAGCTGACGAAATATATTTTGGTGAAAAATTGGGAGAAATAAAAGGAACAGCAGGTCCGATAGGAAACACATTTAATGGTTGTGAAGTATCAGAAAATGAAAAAAGAACCGAGGAAGAATTAACACAATTGCCGGACACAGACTATACACTATGCGGAAGCCTTTGTACAGTGGCAGATGTGCTGGTACGCGAGGTGAAGCTTAAGAAGCTTGAGCTTGGTGATGTTCTTGAGTTCGGGCACTGTGGCGCATACTCGGTGACAGAAGCACCGGCGCTCTTTTTGTCAAGACAGCTTCCGGCTATATATGCATATTCGAAGGAGTATGGATATGAGTGCCTGAGGGAGCATATTCATGCGGCTGAGATAAATCTGGCCGGAAAAAAATTGTAAATAAAAGCGCCATGGTAAATTGCCATGGCGCTTTTGAATATGACATAAACAAAGTCTTTTGTGGGAAGCTAAATTATTAGCCAAGCTCCTTCTCACACATATTAAGTACAGAAGCAATGGTAGTATCCATATCATAGTACTTGTACTCGCCGAGACGACCACCGAATATAACACCGGTCTCCTTATCGGCAAGCTCCTTATACTTGGCGTAGAGCTGTCCGTTTTTCTCATCGTTTACAGGGTAGTAAGGCTCATCGCCTGCCTTCCACTCAGAAGAGTACTCACGGCTGATAATAGTCTTTGGCAGATCATTTCCATCCTCATCCTTACCGAACTCGAACCACTTGTGCTCGATGATACGTGTCCATGGAGTCTCGCGGTCTGTATAGTTGACAGCGGCATTTCCCTGAAAGTTAGGAATATCGAGGGTCTCATTCTCAAAGCGCACTGAGCGGTACTCCAAAGTACCTAGCTTAAAGCCAAAGTATGCGTCAATCGGACCTGTGTATACAACCTTGTCAGCAAGAGCATCAAGCTCAGCCTTGTGCTCAAGGTAGTCGGTATTTAGTCTGACCTCAATGCCGTCGAGCAGATTCTCAACCATCTTGGTGTATCCACCGATTGGAATACCCTGATAAAGAGCATTGAAGTAATTGTTGTCAAAGGTAAGTCTGACAGGAAGACGCTTTATGATGAAAGCCGGAAGCTCCTTACAATCACGCCCCCACTGCTTCTCAGTGTAGCCCTTCACGAGCTTCTCATAGATATCACGTCCAACGAGTGAAATAGCCTGCTCCTCGAGATTTTTTGGCTCACCGGTGATTTCCTTTTTCTGCTCTTCAATCTTTGCAGCAGCCTCCTCCGGTGTCACCACACCCCACATCTTGTTGAAAGTGTACATGTTAAATGGCATAGAGTAAAGCTCACCTTTGTAGTTTGCTACAGGGCTGTTTGTGAAGCGGTTGAACTCAGCAAACTGTGTGATGTAGTTCCAGACCCTTTTATCATTGGTGTGGAATATGTGGGCTCCGTACATGTGTACATTGATGCCCTCCTGCTTTTCGGTGTAAACATTTCCTGCTATGTTAGGACGTTTGTCCACTACAAGCGCTGATTTGCCCTTGGCCTTTGCCTCGTGGGCGAAGATGGCTCCGTAGAGACCGGAACCTACTATTAAATAATCGTATTTCATTGTATTCTCCAAATTAATTTAGATAGATTTTTAAAAGAGTGATTGATTTATCAACCACTCTATTGTATAATCTACTCAAAGGTAATCGGATGTTATTCCGATTTGCCCTCAGTGATTGATTAGTATAAAGATTAGCACCCTCACTTTAGGCGGTTGGGGTGCTATTTCTTTTTGTGGTTGTCTATATACGACAATGCTGCAAAAACTACTAGTAACAATGTAAGTACTTCAATTGTATTCATAGTAACATCATCCCCCTTCTGTAAAACTAGAGGGATTTATCAGAATTAACACCCGAGCTTTTTTCGACTACCCAATGATTATATCATAGAGTATATGGGCTATCAAGGAGGCAATTAGAGAATATGAAACTACCCGGCTACTACTCCTCAGGAGAATTTGCAAAAAAAGCGCATATTACAAAAAAGACCGTCAGGTACTATGACGAGCACAATATTTTAAAACCATCCTACGTAAACGAAAACGGAGCCAGATTCTATAATGATGACGACTTTGCGCGTCTACAGCAGATACTGTTCCTCAAATATCTGGGCTTTTCCCTGGATGATATCAAGGAGATGACACTCAGAAACACGGACAGCAATGTCATGTCTGAGTCGCTTCACATGCAGCTTGGTCTCGTGGAGGAGAGGATAGAGCAGATGAAGCTTATGAAATCAGCACTGCAGGAGGCTTCAGAGGTAATAGACGAGGGGCGAAGCGTGGACTGGAGTCATATGCTGGAGCTGGTTAATATAAATGAGATGGAGCAAAAGCTAAAGCAGCAGTACAGGGATGCTTCAAATATATCAGCCAGAATCAATCTGCACAGGGATTTCTCGATTAATCCGGTGAGCTGGTTTAGCTGGGTATTTGATGAGTGCAGCTTTTTTGAGGGGGAAAAGGTGCTTGAGGTGGGCTGTGGTGATGCCTCTCTCTGGACACAGAACATAGACAGGATACCGGCAGATATGCAGATAACCCTGACTGATATATCGTATGGCATGGTAAGGGATGCGACGAGAAATGTAGGCGCAGATGACAAGCGCTTCACATATGAGGTGATGGATGCCCACAGACTGTATAAGCCGGATGCATCGTATGACTGCGTGATAGCAGACCATGTACTGTTCTATTGTGACAATCTGGATGCCGTGTGCAGTGAAATCCTAAGGGTGCTAAAGCCCGGTGGCGTGTTTGTGTGCAGTACATACAGCTCACGGCATATGAAGGAAATAAACGACCTGGTACAGCAGTTTGATGACCGTATAGAGCTGTCAGCGGAAAAGCTGTATGAGCAATTTGGTAAAGAAAATGGTGAGGCAATACTTGGAAAATACTTTGGTGATGTAAGCTGGCATGGGTACGAGGATGAGCTTGTGGTAGAAAAAGCAGAGCCTGTGATAGAGTATGTGCTTTCGTGCCACGGCAACCAGAACAGGTATATTGTGGACCGCTATAAGGAATTTGCGGCATTTGTCAGAAAGAAGACAGAGGGAGGGTTCCATATCACAAAGGATGCAGGTGTATTTATTGCACGAAAATGATTTAAAAACAGGATATTATAAGCATATATTTTGTGAAAAATGCTAAAAATATAAAAAAGTACTTGAAGGTGCCCTTGGGGCACCTTTTATAATGCAGGTAAATGATGAATCAGGTCAGTGGATTCTACAGACCGAAAGCATCAAATGCAGCACGTAGTTTCAGTTTGAAGGAGAACAACATGAAAGGTATTATATTAGCGGGAGGTTCAGGCACACGTCTTTGCCCACTCACAATGGTAACATCAAAGCAGTTACTTCCAATTTATGACAAGCCAATGATCTACTATCCTATGTCAGTGCTTATGAATGCCGGCATCAGAGATATCCTGATCATTTCAACACCACAGGATACACCAAGATTTAAGGAGCTCTTAGGAGACGGACATCAGTTTGGTGTCAACCTCACCTACGAGGTACAGCCAAGCCCGGACGGACTTGCACAGGCATTCGTTATCGGTGAGAAATTCATCGGGGATGACACAGTAGCCATGGTTCTCGGAGACAACATCTTCGCAGGACACGGACTCAACAAGAGACTCAAGGCCGCAGTTGAAAATGCCAAGAGCGGTAAGGGCGCCACAGTATTCGGCTACTATGTAGATGACCCTGAGAGATTCGGTATTGTAGAGTTTGATAAGGAAGGAAAGGCTATTTCAATCGAGGAAAAACCTGAGCATCCAAAGAGCAATTACTGTGTCACAGGTCTTTACTTCTACGATAACAATGTAGTAGAGTATGCAAAGAACCTTAAGCCATCAGCCAGAGGAGAGCTTGAGATAACAGACTTAAACAGAATCTATCTTGAGAAAAAGGCACTCAATGTAGAGCTTTTAGGACAGGGCTTCACATGGCTTGATACAGGAACACATGAGAGTCTTGTAGATGCCACAAACTTTGTCAAGACAGTCGAGACACATCAGCACCGCAAGATAGCATGTCTTGAGGAAATCGCTTACTTAAACGGCTGGATTACAAAGGATGAAGTATTAAAGACATATGAGCTCGTAAAGAAGAACCAGTACGGACAGTACTTAAAGGATGTACTTGATGGAAAATACCGCGAGCAGTTATATTAAGGAGGAAATCAAAATGACAATTATCGTAACAGGTGGAGCAGGATTTATCGGAAGCAACTTCGTATTTCACATGCTTAACAAATATCCGGATTATCGTATCGTATGCTTAGACTGTCTCACATATGCAGGAAATCTCTCAACACTTGAGCCTGTAATGGACAATCCAAACTTCCGTTTCGTAAAGGAGAGCATCACAGACCGTGACGCCGTATACAAATTATTTGAGGAAGAGCATCCTGATATGGTTGTAAACTTCGCAGCAGAGTCACACGTTGACCGTTCAATCGAAAACCCACAGGTATTCCTTGATACAAATATCATCGGAACATCAGTACTTATGGACGCATGCCGCAAGTATGGCATTAAAAGATATCACCAGGTATCAACAGATGAGGTATACGGAGATCTGCCACTTGACCGCCCTGACCTTTTCTTCCATGAGGATACACCAATCCATACATCAAGCCCATATTCATCATCAAAGGCAGCAGCAGACTTACTCGTGCTTGCTTACCACCGCACATATGGACTTCCTGTAACAATCAGCCGTTGCTCAAACAACTACGGACCATACCATTTCCCAGAGAAGCTTATCCCTCTTATGATAGCAAATGCACTTAATGATAAGCCACTCCCGGTATACGGAACAGGCGAGAACGTGCGTGACTGGCTCTATGTAGAGGATCACTGCAAGGCAATCGACCTTATCATCCACAACGGACGTGTAGGAGAGGTTTACAACGTAGGTGGACACAATGAGAAGACAAACCTTGAAATCGTAAAGATTATCTGCAAGGAGCTCAATAAGCCGGAGAGCCTTATCACATTCGTAGGAGACCGTAAGGGCCATGATATGCGTTACGCAATCGACCCTACAAAGATTCACAACGAGCTCGGATGGCTTCCAGAGACCAAGTTCGAGGACGGCATCAAGAAGACAATCAAATGGTACCTTGATAACCGTGAGTGGTGGGAGACAATCATCAGTGGAGAGTACCAGAACTATTACGAGAAGATGTACGCGAATAGATAACTGCTATTCGTAAACCTTGAAGAATCGAAATGCGTGTTGTAAGCTCGCTTACATAAGCGCATTTTGATTCTTTGAGGCTCTAGAATAGAGCAGGAACAACGTATATAAGCAATCTTAGCTGCGTAAGCAGCGGGAAAGCATGCCAAAGCATGCGGGATTGCGCATATATGTTGGGCCTGTTTACGAATATTTGTAAAAAGGAGACCCAAAATGAAAGTATTTGTTACAGGAGTTGCAGGTCAGCTCGGACACGACGTAATGAACGACCTGGCAGCACGCGGTTACGAAGGAATCGGAACAGATATAGCACCACAGTATAGCGGAGCAGACGATGGCACAGCAGTTACAACTTTGCCATATGTCTCACTCGATATCACAGACCGTGATGCAGTGGAAAAAACAATCACAGAGCTTAAGCCTGACGTAGTAGTACACTGTGCAGCATGGACAGCTGTGGATCTGGCCGAGGATGATGATAAAAAAGCAAAGGTGCATGCAATCAACGCAGACGGCACACAGAATATTGCAGATGCCTGCAAGAAGATAGATGCCAAGATGGTATATATCAGCACAGATTATGTATTTGACGGACAGGGCACCACACCATGGCAGCCTGACTGCAAGGACTATGCACCACTCAATGTATATGGACAGACAAAGCTTGACGGAGAGCTTGCAGTGGCAAATACACTTGAGAAGTACTTTATAGTGCGTATAGCATGGGTATTTGGTGTAAACGGCAAGAACTTCATCAAGACAATGCTAAATGTCGGCAAGACACACGATAAGCTTACAGTAGTAAGTGACCAGATTGGTACACCGACATATACACTCGACCTTTCAAGATTGCTCGTAGATATGATAGAGACTGATAAATACGGTTACTATCACGCTACAAACGAGGGTGGATATATAAGCTGGTATGATTTTACAAAGGAAATCTTTAAGCAGGCAGTGGAGCTTGGTCATACAGAGTATTCTGAGGACAGACTTACAGTAGCACCTGTTACAACAGCAGAGTACGGTGTGTCAAAGGCAGCACGTCCGTTTAACAGCAGACTGGACAAGAGCAAGCTCGTGGAGAATGGATTTAAGCCACTCCCTACATGGCAGGATGCGCTGCACAGATATCTGCAGGAGATAGAATTTTAGTGAGCAAAGAAGCTACGAAGTAGCGAGGTTGAGTTAGATGTTGGGATGTTCACGTAATACAAGAAAGGACATAGAAATCATGGGACAGATTAAAGTACAGAAAAACGTAGGTGGAATCGAAGGACTTTGCATCATCGAGCCTACAGTGCATGGAGACAACCGTGGATACTTTATGGAGACATACAATTCAAAGGATATGCAGGAAGCTGGCATTGACAGAGTGTTCGTACAGGATAATCAGTCATGCTCCACAAAGGGAGTGCTCCGCGGACTCCATTTCCAGAAGGAATACCCACAGGCAAAGCTTGTGCGTGCAGTAAAAGGCTCAGTATTTGATGTGGCTGTAGACTTAAGAAGCGATTCAAAGACATACGGCAAGTGGTTCGGAGTAGAGCTCACAGAGGAGAACAAGAAGCAGTTCCTTATTCCGGAGGGCTTTGCACACGGATTTTTAGTACTCTCAGATGTAGCAGAGTTCTGCTACAAGGTAACAGATTTCTGGCACCTTGGAGATGAGAGCGGCCTTGCATGGAATGATCCTGCAATCGGCATCGAGTGGCCACAGCTTGTCGGAGAGTATCCGGGAAGCGCTGACGGAAGCGGATACACACTTGAGGATGGCACACCAATCAACTTGAGTGATAAGGATCAGAAGTGGGAGACACTGGAAAACACATTTAAATTTTAAAAAAAATTATTAATTTTGTTATAATCATTGTTAAAATATTGAAAAATCAAAATCATTTGTTAAAATAGATAAGTACTATGTATTTATAGATAGAAGGAGAAACAAATGAAGAAAAAGAAAAAGGCTACAAAATGGATAATATTTGCAAGGGTATTATTGGTTTTACAGCTTATTGCTAGTGCTATGATATTTGCTATGGCTGTAAAAACAAAAATGTTACCTGCAAAGTATATCATGTTTGCAGCCGGGGGTTTATTAATTATGGAGTTCCTGGTGTTTGCACTTGTTCACTTAGGACAAAACATAATGAAACCAAAAGCGTCGGGCTATTTTAAGCGAGGATTGGGAACATTTATATCTATACTGGTTATCATATGTAGCTTATATGGCACGTCTGTGCTTAGCAAGGTGATGGGCACACTTAATGATATGACCGGAAATAAAAATGTCATGGAGGATAAGATTGTTGTCTATGTTATGAAGGATGATCCCGCTGAGACTATTGATGATGCCAAGGATTATACCTTTGCATATACTGATTCATATGGATATGAAGAGACAAAGGAAACAATAGATGATATTAATAAAAAAACAGACAGTACAATCAATACAAAGCCATATGCGTCTGCAATAGAGATGGTGGATGCCCTTTATTCGGGTGAGGTAAAGGCGATGATACTCAATACCTCATATGTATCTGTTATCACAGATACAGAGGGGTATGAAGATTTTGAAACAAAGACAAAGGTATTGTATGCTTATACTAAGACATATGAGGTTGAGAAGACAGAAAAGGATGTTCAGGTGACAAAGGAGCCGTTCGTTGTATATATCAGTGGATCAGATACCAGAAGCAAGAAGCTTGCAAAGAGCCGAAGCGATGTAAATATTCTGGCTTTTGTCAATCCTGAGAGTAGACAGGTGTTATTGTTAAATACACCTAGAGATTACTATGTTGAAACGTCGGTATCTCATGGGACAAAGGATAAACTGACACATTGTGGATTGTATGGTATAGATTGTTCAATGAAGACATTGGCTTCAGTATATGATCTGGATACAATCAACTACTATGCTCAGATTAATTTCACAGGTTTTGAGACTCTTATAGACCAAATAGGTGGAGTTACTGTGAATTCTGAACAGGCATTTAGTTCATCTATGGATTCTTACAAGTTTTCAAAGGGTCCAAATGAATTAAACGGAGAGGAAGCATTGGCATATGCCCGTGAGAGGCATAATCTTCCGGACGGAGATAATGGCAGGGGACGCCATCAGATGGATCTTATTTCAGCAGTAATAGATAAGATGACAAACAGTACGGCATTATTGACCAACTACTCCGGTATTCTTGACAGTCTTGAGGGAATGATTTCCATGGATTTTAAAAGCTCAGATATTTCATCTCTTATCAATATGCAGCTGTCAGAGGGAGGAAGCTGGAATATTAAGTCATTTGCAGTAACTGGTCAGGGTACCAAGAAAACAACATATTCTATGCCTATTCAGAAAGTTTATGTTACTATTCCGGATGAGAGCAGCGTAGAGCATGCTAAACAGTTGATACAGAAGGTTATGAATGGTGAAACAATTACAGATGATGACCTGAAGTAATTAAATAGGTCGATTTTAAAGGCTACAGTTGAGCGGAGACGCATAAACTGTAGCTTTTATTAAATTTTTGTTATAATTTTTTGAAATGTGGCAATTATATATCAAATATGGTAAAATATCATTTATGGACAAAAATAAATCGATTTCAACACAGAAAATTAACAGATGGGATGTAGGATACTTTATATTATATGGTATTGTGCTGGCAAAATGTGTATACGAGACTACTATGTTCTCGCAGCAGGTGCTGGTAGGAACCTTTAAGCTTTTTCTTGCAGCGATGGTTTTGTATACAGGAGCCAAGGTCCTTTTTTCCGGATATTACAGCAGAAAAGAGCAGCTTGCAATTGCCGTAGTTGTTCTTATATTTGGAATAGTAGGCTTACAAACCGGTTATTATGAACTGCTGCAGCCGGTACTACTTATTGCCGGGGCAAAAAATGTGAGGTTTGACAATATACTAAAGGTATATACGGCGGTGGTATCGGTCATGCTTATAGTGGCAGCTATAGCTAGTCAGACAGGTGTGATAGCGGATGTGATAGGCTATTCACCGAGAAATGCAGCGGCGGCCAGACATTCATACGGCATTATATATCCGACGGACTTTGCGGCACATGTATTTTACCTGATATTGGCGGTAAGCTGCCTTGGTATATGGCAGAGGGTTTGGGAAAACGAAAAATACAGATATCCGGCAGGGCTCAGATGGCTAATCGTAATTGTGGCAGGTGTATTTATATATATAAAAGCAGGAGCCTTTACGGGAACAGTGTGCCTGACAGGATTCCTGGTTCTGACAGGCCTGATTTATCTGCTTGAGAGGAAAAATCTGGCACGCAGGGTGTGTGAGATATTTAAATATTTGCCGATAGTGTGGGCGGGTCTGTTTTTGGCGCTGAGCTATTTTTATAGCGCGAGCAATGCTGTAATGGTTAAAATAGACACTGTACTATCTCAAAGGCTGATGGTGAGCCACAAAGTGTGGAGTGAGTATAGCATCAAGGCATTTGGACAGTTTATAGAGGAACAGGGCTGGGGAGGCATTGCAGACCCGACCGGGATAGACCCTGCAAAGTATTTCTTTATAGATGATATGTATCTTAGAATGCTGTTTGAGTATGGAATAATAGTATTTGCTGTAGTGCTTATATTATTAATAGTTATAGGTCATAGGGCAATAGGGGCAAAGCAATATGTGCTTTTTGCAGCAATAGTCATGATTGGAGTGCACTCCTTCATGGAGCATCATCTGCTCGAGGTGGCATATGATCCGTTCCTGCTTGTACTGCTTGCCGGTATAGATACTGCTGATGAGGAAAAATCCGGGAGAAAGATATGAACTCAAAAAAATGGATAATCCAGTACCTCGAGGTACTTCTTGATATAATTGTGATGTTTACATCTTATCTGATTGCAAACTGGTACAAGTTCGGTTTCTTTAGAACGGGACTTATAAACCATACAGAGCACTATCTTACACTATTTCTGGTGGAGCTGGTGGCATATGTGGTGGTACATTTTGTGGCATTTGCAGATGATAATCTGATAAACCGAAAGCTCTTTCCTGAAATATACAATGTCCTGAAGATGTATGTATATGTGGGCGCAATCACCGTCGGCTGCGTATATTTTACAAAAACAAGTGAATATTTCTCCAGAGGGCAGATGGGTATGACCTTTATACTGAGTACTATATTCACTGTGATAGTCAGACAGCTGCTGAAAAGACTGGTGACAAAGGAATATCACCGCTCGGGGGCCAATGAGAAAATCATGCTTGTCACCACATCAGACCAGGTGGAGCGAGTGATAAAAAAGATAAAGACTACAAGAAACTGGGATTTTCGTATATCAAACATAGCGATACTGGACTGTGATATGGTCGGTGAGATAGTGGACAAGATAGAGGTCGTGGCAACCGCCGATAATCTGCTTCAGGTGATATCAACAGCAGAGATAGACTCAGTGTTTGTGCATCTGCCGGACAACTATCCGTTTAAGCAGAGAGAGTTTGTTACAGTACTCAATGAGATGGGTAAGACAGTGCACCTGAATGTCAACGAGTATGAGGCCAAGGTCGGTGAGCACTATATGGATTTCCTTGGAAAATACGCAGTGGTCACATGGAAGAATAAGACATACCGTGTAAGGCATCTGCTTATTAAAAAGCTGATAGATCTGCTGTTTGGCGTGGCAGGAAGCATACTTATAGTGCCTGTGTGGTTTGTAGCATTTATGGGCAAAATAGTCACAGGCGACCATGGACCGGTGCTCATATCGCTTGTCAGAGTCGGCAAAAACGGACGAAGATTTTATTATTATAAATTCCGCACCATGTATATGGATGCGAGGGATAGATATGATAAATGGCTACTGGATGGAAAGAAGGGGAAAGATCCGAGATTTACACCGGTTGGAAGAATGCTTAGGGCATTAAGACTTGAAAATCTGCCGTCAGCCTGGAATGTGCTGTGGGGAGACATGAGCATGGTGGGAAATCCGGCTCCATCACTGCCGGAGTTTATAGAATACTCTGCATTTCACAGAAAAAGTCTATCTGTAAAGCCTGGAATCATAGGCTTCTGGCAGGTATACAGCAGGGAACACAGGCTGCTTACCGAGGAGGAGCAAAGCGAGTACGATCAGGAATATATACTGAACTGGACTGTAGGTCTTGATCTGAGGATTATTTTCAGGGCAGTATGTCCTCTGTGCAGGTCAGTGTCAAAGCGAGAGCTTGTCATGCCGGCACAGCTGGTTGATGAGATGAGATGCTTGAGCGAGCTGGTGAAGGATAGAATGCCTTTAAGCTATGACATGCAGGCATATCAGACAGCTGAAGATAGCGGAAAGCCGGTATACAGATTTATAAAGCGTCTGGTGGATATTGTTGCCTCACTGCTTGGACTTATAGTACTGTCACCGGTGTTTATCATACTCGCTGTGATAATCAGAATGAGTGATGGAGGCAGCGTGTTCTATGGGCACACAAGAGTCGGCTATAAGGGAAAGAAAATATCTGTATACAAGTTCAGGAGCATGAAGACGAACGCAGGTGATCTGGAAAAGATACTGACACCTGAACAGCTTGAGCAGTATGTAAAGGAATTCAAGATAGACAATGATCCTCGAATCACAAAAATAGGAGGCTTCCTGCGAAAGACCAGCCTTGATGAGCTGCCGCAGCTAATCAATATACTTAAGGGCGAGCTCTCCATAGTGGGACCGCGTCCAATCGTGGAGAAGGAAACCGAGATATACGGTAAGGACATCGCAAAGCTTCTGAGCGTAAAGCCGGGACTGACAGGCTACTGGCAGGCATATGCCAGAAACAATGCCACCTATGAGAGCGGAGAGCGCCAGAGGATGGAGATGTACTATGTGGAGCACTGCTCGCTTTGGATGGATATAAAGATACTTTTCAGAACCGTTTTCTCTGTAATCAGGGAGGATGGAGCACAATAATCAGAACATATGTGAGAAATATGATGAAGAAATTGGATTTAAATAGTATAACAATAAGTCTCATAATACCTACTCTCAACGCTGCAGAGTATATGCCAGGTCTGATAGATATACTGGGCAGGCAGACACGTAAGACTGATGAGATAATAGTGATAGACTCAGAATCCGAGGATGCCACAGTGCGCATGGCAGAGCAGGCAGGCTTTAGGACACTAAAGGTCAAGAGAAGCGAATTTGATCATGGTGGCACGAGAAACTATGCTGTAGCCATGTCAAAGGGTGATATAGTGATGTTTTTGTCGCAGGATGCGCTGCCTTCAGATGAACACTATGTGGAAAATATGCTGGCAGGCTTTGAAAACGAAGAAGTCGTTATGATATCAGCCAGACAGCTCCCGAGAAGGGAGGCTAAGCCTGACGAGGCATTAGTCAGGGAGTTTAATTATCCTGCGGAAAGCTTTGTCAGAAGTAAAGAGGATATACCACGACTAGGGATAAAGGCATATTTCTTCTCGGATGTATGCTCAGCCTACAGACGTGATTTCTTTGAAGGCATAGGCGGCTTTGAAAGCCCACTGCTCACAAATGAGGATATGCTGATGGCAGCCAGGGCACTTAGGGCAGGATACAAGATAGGCTATTGTGCCACAGCACAGGTGTATCACTCACACAACTATACATTTAAGCAGCAGTACAAGCGCAACTTTGATGTAGCGGTCTTTATGGAGACCTATAAGGATGAGATAAAGTGTGACGGCACCACAGGTGAGGGCATCAGGATGGTGATTTTCATAGAAAAAAAGCTCCTAAAGCAGTTCAAGATAGGAGCAGCAGTGCACTGCATATTTGACAGTGCGGCAAAGTTTCTGGGCAACAGGGCCGGAAGAAAGTGGAAGAGGAAGAATGCATAGCACAGACAAGATAGCCATTCTAATGGCTACATACAATGGAGAGAAATATATATGTCAGCAGATAGACTCTATCCTGTCGCAGACCTGCAAGGACTGGAAACTATATATACACGATGATGGCTCTACGGACAACACGATAGCTGCAGTAGAAAGCTATGTGGAAAAATACCCCGACAAGATACATCTGATAGATGGTAAATCAACCGGTGGAGCAAAATATAACTTTTTCTATCTGTTTGGTCAGGTGGAAGCGCCATACTATATGACCTGTGATCAGGACGATGTGTGGCTGGAAAAGAAGATAGAACTGACATATGATAAGATGCTGACTATTGAGGACAAAGCAGATGTTCCGTGCCTGGTATACACGGAGCTTCGCGTGGTAGATAGCGAGCTAAATACAATAGCGGACACGATGAGCGAATACCAGAGTCTTGACTGTCACAAGCGTACGATCAACCAGTTTATATTGCAGAATTCTGTGACAGGTTGTACAATGATGGTAAACAGGGCCTTAAGAGATAAGATGCTTCACATCACCGATATAGACAACACAATAATGCATGACTGGTGGGCAGCACTTGTAGCAGCACAGTTTGGTAAAACAGCATTCATAGATGAGCCCACCATACTGTATAGACAGCATGGAGACAACAGCCTGGGAGCACTTGGGATAAATAAGCTCTCATATATTGTGCGCCGTGTCTGGCAGAAAAAACAGATACAGGAGAGCATGAGGCTGGGACGGCTTCAGGCGAGAGAATTTGCAAAGACATATAATCTGCCAGATGACAGCCTGGCGGTAAGGTATGCGGCACTGGAGGGGGAATCCAGACGCGTAAGACAACGGTTTTATAAGGAAAATGATATGTATAAGACCGGGACAATGAGACGGCTGGGACAGGCTGTGTGGGGATAGGTTGACAAAGTGACTATAAACGATGTAAAATACATCGATGTAGCGTGTGAAAATAGGAAAATAGAGGAACTATAAATGAAACAGATAATTTTAGATTTGTGGACCAATAAGCGAATGGTTCTAAGTTTGGCGAAAAATGATTTCAAACAGCGTTTTGCCGGATCGTATTTTGGAATAATGTGGGCATTTGTTAACCCTGTTGTAACAATTATGCTGTATTGGTTTGTATTTACCATTGGATTCAGAAATCCACAGTCAAACGGAAGTTATCCGTTTGTTTTATGGCTGATTGCAGGACTTATACCATGGTTTTTGTTTTCTGAGGCACTTACAAGTGGAACAAATGCATTACTTGAGTACTCATATCTTGTAAAAAAAGTAGTTTTTAAAATAGACATATTGCCAATAGTGAAGATAATGTCTGCATCTGTTGTACATTTTTTCTTCCTTATAATGATGGTAATAGTTTATTGGTTTATGGGATATCCACCTTCATTATATCAGCTTCAGGTTATATATTATCTGATATGTATGTGGATGCTCTTGATTGCGTTAGTGTACGCTACAAGTGCCATTGTTCTATTCTTTAGGGATCTTGGACAGATAATAACTATATTTATGCAGGTATTTATGTGGATGACACCTATTATGTGGGATGAATCAGCATTAGGCGGAGGAAAAATTACACTGATGTATAAGCTGAATCCTATGTATTATGTGGTTAGAGGATATAGAGAGTCATTTTTGACCTATAACTGGGTGACAAATCATTTATGGTCAACAGTATATTTCTGGGGTGTAGTGATTGTTTGTATGATAATAGGTACCACTATTTTTAACAGATTGAGACCTCATTTTGCAGATGTATTATAAAGGAAAATATAATGAGCAGTATTAATAATGAAAAAGTAATAGATATAAGACACATTTCGAAGGTATATAAGCTATATGATAATCCTAAGGATAGATTACTGGATGCATTAAAGCTTACACGCAAGCAAAAATATAAGGAATACAGAGCACTTGATGATATAAGTTTCTGTGTTCACAAAGGAGAGACAGTAGGACTTATCGGTACAAATGGCGCAGGTAAGTCTACTCTTCTTAAAATAATAACAGGTGTGTTGACACAGACATCAGGAGAAGTTGAGGTTCGTGGTAAAATATCTGCTCTCCTTGAGCTTGGAGCTGGATTTAATGGCGAGTATACAGGAATAGAGAACATATATCTGAATGGTCAGATGATGGGATATACTAGGGAACAGATGGATGAAAGAATTCAGTCTATTATCGATTTTGCTGGAATAGGAGATTTTATTAATCAGCCGGTTAAGACATATTCCAGTGGTATGTTCGCAAGACTTGCATTTGCCGTTGCTATCAACGTAGATCCTGACATACTTATAGTAGATGAGGCACTTTCGGTTGGAGATATATACTTTCAGGCAAAGTGTTTCAAAAAGATGGATGAGATTAAGAAAAAGGGCACAACGGTTTTACTTGTTACACATGATATGAGTAGTGTAATAAGCTATTGTGACAGAGCGGTTATTCTGAATAAGGGGCATTACATCAAAGAGGGAAATGCTAAGGAAATGGTTGATATTTACAAGAAGATTCTTGTAAATCAATATGATGAAAATGCGACTGAGAATGGCGAAGAAAAAAAATCGGCAACAGCATATCTTAAAGAGAGTGATGGCACAGACTGGAAATCACATTTTGTTATAAATGATCAGAATGTGGCATATGGAGATGGAAAGGTCAGAATTGAGGATTTTGGACTGTTTGATGATTCTGATCGCCCAAGTAATATGCTTATGAAAAAGAATCCATTTAAGATTAAGCTTAAGGTGAGATTTTTGAAGGATGTGGAGCATCCAATATTCACGTATACATTTAAAAATGTAAGAGGAGTGGATATCACAGGAACAAACACCATGTTTGAAAGAGTTGATGTGGAGCTTGCAAAGGCTGGCGAAGTATACGAAGTGACTTTTGCACAGAAAGCCATGATGCAGGGGGGAGAATATATGATGAGCTTTAGTTGTACCGGATTTGAAAATGGAGAGTTCGTGGTACATCAGAGACTTTATGATATTACCAAGGTGGCTATTGTATCGGAACAGGACACAGTAGGATTTTTTGATTTGGATTCAAAGGTTACTGTAGAAAAATTACAGTAACCTATCGATTTGCGAAGACGAGAAATGAGTTTGCAAAAATTGGAAACATGTCGTCTTCGCAAATTTTATCAAAAGCCATGACTTCGTTAAACAACTCAACTCTTCTGGAAGAGTATGAATATGCCGGATAACGGATATTTCCAGATGAAGGAAGATGGTTATCGGAATAAATTTCAGTTGGATATTCATAATCAGGTACAGGATAATAAAATTTTTGTACAGATAATCCGTTTGAGGCAAGAGTTTTTTTGAGTCCATTTAATGAAAATGAACAAAAATGAGATTGTGTAGGGAATCCCTGAATTCCTTCAAAAAGCTTTTTACTGTTATTATCAGGAACACCTGAAAAATATTTTAGTCCATAGGTGTTTTGACATGCTATTATAATAGTTCCGTTTGGCTTCAATAATGATAAGGCTTTTGTAATATATTTATCCGATAAGGCGGCATCAAGACTTCCTATAAAAGTAATATAATCGTAGGAGTCATGAAATTCTATTTCAAGAAAATTTCCCGCATACAGAGATAAGTTTTTGAATTTATTATTACGCTGTGCGTTTGCTTCACAATAGCATTTGTTGGAATCAGTGGCTGTGACCATTTTGGTTTTGTCGCAGAAGACAGATGTAAGTATTCCGGATTGTGCACCGATTTCTAATAAAGATGCATCTTTATTGAAGGGATACCAGTCGATAATATTTTGTCTGATTGGTGAAAGATGGTGTATGTAGGCTGGCGAAGAACCGTTTTGCAGAATATCATCATAATTGGAATTTGCTAAAAATGGTGTAATCTCGGAAACAGAAGAGATTGCATCATGTGAGTCATTACCATTATAGAATTGAAAATTAATATTTTTGTTCATAATTATCACCTCGCGTTTTTATATATGAATAGTATCACAATATTAAAGGGGTATCAATGGAAAGAATCGATTATATAAAATATAGTAGAAGTAAAGCCTTGGAATATCAGACACGTACATCCATAGGATTAAAGAATGGTAAATATGTGGTAGAAAAGGCTCCTATATCAGAAAAGGCTATTGCACATATAGCGACATTTGAGAATAAGCATGACGAATTGAAAGCTGTTTATCTCAAAGCGGAGCCGGTAGAAGTTTATATGGAGGATGATAAGGCATATTTTCCTTATTTAGAGGGAAAAAATGTGTTGGATTATTTGGAAGACAGTATTTCTGATATTGATGATCTTATAAAACGTATAAAAAATTGTTTTGATTATATGTTTGCATACAATAGAGATAAAGTATGCAAATGGAAGGTGTCGGAAGAATTTGGACAGATATTTGGAAAAAGTGCAGGTGTGAACATTAAGGATGCAGAATGTGTTGCGCCGGCAAATATAGATGCAATATTTGAGAATTTTATAATTATAGATCATGAAAGGTATATAAATATAGATTATGAATGGACATTTGATTTCCCCGTGCCTATAGACTTTATAAAATATAGAACTTTGTTATATTTTTTCTCAAATAATAGAGGTTCGCTGCAAAATGCTATCAATCAGGACGACTTTTTTAAAAGATTTGGAATTGAAGAAAGCGATGCTGATATTTTTTCAGATATGGAGGAACATTTTCAAACTTATGTGCATGGTGAGGGAAGAAAATATATTTATAATTCAAATTATGCACAATATAATGTTGGATATCTTGAGAATCCTGAAAAGCTATATAAAGAAGATAAGATTAATGAGTTTGAGAAACTCTTAAAAGAAAAGGACAAGCAATATTGCAAGCTTGAAAAAGAAAATAAAAAATTGCAATATTATCTTGATGAATGTAATAAGGCAATAGTTGAGTTAAGAGATACATATTCTGTGAAAAGGAAGTTTGAATATAGAATGAATAAAATAATAAAAAAAATAATTCCAGCAAAGGCTGTAAAGGCAGCAAGGGTTTTGAAAAATGATGGAATGGCTGCACTTATTTATAAAGTAAGGAATTATAATGACACAAAGAATGCGTATGATAAGTGGATAGAAATAAACGAAAATAATGTTATGGAGACACAAAAACTTGAGTGGAATCCTAAAATATCAGTTGTGGTGCCGGTATATAATGTGGCTAGTAATATGCTTATTGACTGCATTGAATCGGTAATGAAACAGACATATACAAACTGGGAATTATGTCTTGTGGATGACTGCTCTACGATGGAAAGTGTGCGTGACGTGCTTCATTCATATGAAAACAAGAATGATTCAAGAATAAAAATAGCATATCATGATGTGAATGGTCATATTTCAAAAACAACAAATGACGGAATTGCTATGGCAACGGGTGAATTTGTAGGGCTTATGGATTGTGATGATTATCTTGCTGTAAATGCATTGTATGAGATGGCAAAGCTGTTAAATGAGCACCCGGAGTACGATTTTATTTATTCCGATGAGGATAAGGTTAATGAAGAGGGAACAGAGAGAAGAGATCCATTCTTTAAACCGGATTGGTCACCGGATACATTTATGTCATATATGTATACATGTCATTTTTCAATATTTAGAAAAACTGTGCTTGATGAACTTGGAGGAGAAAGAATTGGTCTTGAAGGTTCACAGGACTATGATCTGGTGCTTAGATTGATGGAAAAAACCATGAATATAGGCCATGTCCCTAAAATACTATATCATTGGAGAATGAGAAAAGAATCTACAGCTAATGATTTAACAGCAAAGCCATATATTATAGAATCAACTATTAAGGCAAAAGAGGATGCATTAAAGAGAAGAGGATTAAAAGGCCATCTTGAGTGCATTGAAGAGGTTACCCAGTACAGGGTAGTATATGAGCCACAGAATAATCCACTGGTAAGTATTGTGATTCCTTCAAAGGATAATTATCAGATAGTAAGGCAATGTGTAGATTCAGTTAGAAAGTATACACAGTACAAAAATTACGAAATAATAATAGTTGATAATGGAAGTTCTCCGGATAACAGAGCTTTATATGAGAAAATGTCAGAGGACAAGAAATGCGTTTATCATTACGATAGAAAAGAGTTCAATTTCTCATATATGTGTAATGAAGGTGCAAAGATAGCAAAGGGAGAGTACTTGATATTTTTAAATGATGATATTGAAATTCCGCAGAATCAGGGCGAATGGCTCCAAAGGATGCTGGGACAGGCACAGATATCATATACGGGTGCAGTAGGCGCAAAGCTGTTATATCCTGGTACGAATCAGATTCAGCATGCAGGTGTTTTAAATCTGCATATTGGACCAGGACATGCTTTCCATAAATTTGATGATAGCTTAAACTGTTATTGGGGAAGAAATATTCTTGATTATAATTATACAATAGTCACAGGCGCATGTTTTATGGTTAAGACAGATAAATATTGGGGTGTTAATGGATTTGATGAGTCTTTCCCTATTGCATATAATGATGTCGAATTATGTTTTAAGCTTGTCGAAAAAGGATATTACAATGTTCTTAGAAATGACGTGACATTGATACACCATGAATCAATAAGCAGGGGATACGATGTAAGTCCTGAAAAGGCGGAGAGACTCAGAAAAGAAAGAGAACGTTTGTATAAAGTGCATCCAAACTTTGTGGATTATGATCCGTGTTATAACCCAAATCTGACACAGGATAAGGGGGACTGTTCACTAAATCTTAATGAAAAAAGTGTATTTGCTGAAGTTGAGAAAGTGCCATATGAGCAGATTGGAAATATGAAAGAATCCAAGTCAAAATTTGCTGTTGATTCAATTTCAGAATCGGAGAATGGAATATCTATTAAAGGATGGATTTACAATAAAAAGGTTAATACACAAAAGACTCATCCTAAAGTTGCATTAATTAGTAATGATGAAAAAAAATGCTATGCTTTTTCAACAATTAAGGAATACAGGGCTGATTTAAGTAATGCATGTTTAGGAAAAGGCAGTGTATTTGCAGGATTTGTATGTGAAATATCCTTGGAAGATACTTACGGAATGCAAGGCTTGTATAGTATTGATATTTTATATAATGGAGAATTAATTGAAACGGGTAAAAAGATTACAATATAATACTCATTTAAGGAATAATAAAATGAATAAGTTTAGACGATATAGTATACTTTTTTTGATTTTACTTATATATGTATCATTGTGCTATAGTGTATATGTTGATAAGATAAAAGATAGAGTACTTTCATTTAATGAATTACAGACAGAGGCATATAACGAAATAAAAAATGGGGATGAAATAGAGCAGACTATAAAATTATATACACGTGATATAACAAAAATCACCTTGTATTCGGCCACATTTGGAGAAAAAAATGCCGGTAAGGGAAATTTAGAGTTTTCCTTAATTGATGATGAAGGAAAAACGGTATATAGTAATACAATAAAACTTTCAACAATTAAAGATAATGCTCAATTAGATATAAAATTAGATAAACCATTTTATAGAAATAATAATAAATCTTTGAGGATGGTTATGAAGTTTAATGATATGTCAAAAAATGATAAATTGACATTTTATATAGGAAATGGAGAAGCTGAACATGTAGATATCAATGGAGATGTGAAACAATTTGCTCTTCGCTATGACATAACATCCAACTCAATGGATTATTATTCAGTTGTTTGTTTGATTTGTGCAATTATAATAGGAATATTGATTATAGTAATGTATTGCTATTTGTTTATTGCAAATAAAAATTCAATCAGCATAGTTTTTTTGATTTTTGCAGTAGCAATGGGGATAGTCTATTTTGCTTTTGTTCCGGAATATGAAACTCCAGATGAATTGAGACATATTGAAACAGCATATTCTTTATCTAATAAGTTATACGGAGAAGATAAGGATGGTAATGTCTATATGAGACAAAACGATTATCGGAATCTGTATAGCAATGATAAAACAAATGTATTCCATAAAACTTTTAGTAGAGAGTATTATAATAATTATTATTATAGTTTGCTACATGATGATTATGTAGATAATACAATGATTGATACTAAAAATGCTCCATTGGATGCTAAGGCATATTTATATATGTTTTCAGGAGCCGGTATCCTTTTGGGAAGGGTAATGGGGCTAAATTCTGTAATAACATTTTTGCTTGGAGCGGTATTTAATTATTTATTTTTTATAGTGGGAGTATTTTATGCTATTAGAATGATTCCAAAAGGTAAGGCCGTCTTATGTTTAATTGCAATATTACCTATTACTATGCAACAAGCGTCGTCATATTCATACGATTGTTTTATAATAGTTAGTTCATTTGTGTTCATATCGTTATGTTTTAGAATGCTGTACATGGATTTAAAATGGTTTGATATCTGTATAATGGTAATATCTGCAATTGCAATGTCGTTGGCAAAATCAGGGGCTTATCTACCAATATTACTACTATTACTGGTTATTGTAATTTCAAAATGGAAAAATGAGAAAAAAATAGATAAAATTGGAATAGGAATTTTAGTAATTACGCTTACTTTTTTTGTAGTTAATACAGTTTTGACTTCTACAGGTGCTGTAAGCAATTTAAGTAGCAATGGTAATTTGAGCTGGATAGATGAAAAAGGTTATAGTTTAGGATATTTATTGGGGCATCCGAATAAATGGTTCGTTATTCTGTGGGAAACAATTATTAATGAAGGTGCTAATTATTTTTACACTACATTTGGAGGAGGTTTAGGTTGGTTAGACATTAATGTTGCATGGTGGGTAATTATTATATTATTTTTAGCTATAGTTGTTGTAAGCTTTTCAGAACAGGAAAACATGAAGCTTACAAAGTGGATGAAGATAGCTATACTGAGTATTTCATTTATTACTGCAGGGGTGGTATGTGGTGCACTTCTTTTGGGATGGACGCCGATAACATCAAATGTGATACTGGGAGTACAAGGAAGATATTTTTTACCATTTTTACCCCTGGTATTTTTGGGGGTACAGACAAGTGCTATTAAAATAAGAAAAGAAATGTACAATAAGGCAATTTTTACTACAATATTGATGCAACCATTTATTGTATATGCATTTATGTCAGTTAAGTAAGGATATAGGTTAATTTAGGAAGGGGTACTGTTATGAAAAAAGTTGTTTCTACAATAGTAATTTGTATGATTATGATATGTAATCTTACAGGATGTACTACGGATAAAATAAATAGTTCGTCAAATAAAACGACTATTTATTTTGTAAGACATGGTCAGACGGATACTAATGTTGAGGGATTAATGGTTGGACAATCAGGTGATCCACAGCTAACAGAGGATGGAAAAAATAATGCTTTTAAATTAGGAAAAGGATTATCGAAGATTAAATTTGATGCTGCGTACAGTAGTGACTTAACAAGAGCCTATAACACGGCTGAGTTGGTGCTAAAGGGAGCGAATGAAAGCTTGACAGTTGAAAAAGAAACTAATTTTAATGATATTTCATGGGGGGATGCAGAAGGCATGACCTGGGAAGAAATATCAAAGAAATATAATGTAGCTGATATGTCGCAGTGTTTTGGAAATATTGACGATAAAAATTTTAAATCACCAATTAATGCTGAAAGTAAATATGAGTTTTGTAAACGATTTGATAATGGTATAAAAAAGGTGCTGGATGAAAATCCACCGGGAACAAAAATCCTAATAGTAGCACATTCGTCGTTAGCTTTTTATTTACAGTCAATTTTCCCTGAAAATGATATTTCCGGGATAGATAATACCAGTGTAACAATTGTGAAATATGATTATGATAATAAAGAATTTGAGTTGAAAGATTTAAATGACACTGGTTATCTAGGACAAAATTAAGTACAGTGATTAATTATAAGGAGACTTAAATATGCTTGAACACACTTTTGCAATATGTGCTTATAAAGAAAGCGAATATCTTGAAGAATGTATACGTTCTTTAAAAAATCAAACGGTTTCTACAAACATTATATTGGCAACATCTACACCAAATAAATATATTAAAGGTCTGTGTGATAAATATCATATTGCAATGTATGTGAATAATGGTGAGCATGGAATTACGCAGGATTGGAATTTCGCATATTCAAGGGCGAAGACAAAATATGTAACAATTGCGCATCAAGATGACATTTATGAGCCAGATTATGTGGAAAATTTGCTTTGTTATATCAAAAAAGCTGGTAAACCAATTATTTTCTTTACAGATTATGGAGAACTTAGAGATGGAAAAAAGGTATATGATAATAAGCTTTTAAATATAAAGAGAATTATGCTTTTACCATTGAGACAAAAGTTATTTTGGAATAGTAAGTTTGTAAGGAGAAGGGTTTTATCATTTGGGGCTCCTATTTGTTGTCCATCTGTGACATATGTAAAGGAAAATTGTCCTGAGGTGGTATTTAAGAGTGGTTTCAGATCGGATGAAGATTGGGAAGCATGGGAGATGTTATCAAGAAGGAAAGGCGCCTTTGTGTATTGTAATAAGCCCTTAATGATGCATAGGATACATGAAGATTCAGAAACTTCTAAAATTTTAGGAGATAATGCGAGAACTGAGGAGGATTATGTAATGTTTTGTAAATTCTGGCCAAAGTTTATAGCTAAAATGCTTACTAAGATTTATGGTACCAGTGAAAAATCAAACGATTTACAGGGAGAAAATTGATGAGAAAACTTATAATTATTCCGGCATATAATGAAGGGATGAATATAGAGGCAACAGTTAAAGATATTCAGGAGAATGCATCTGATTTTGATTATGTTATTATTAATGACTGTTCAAAAGATGATACATTGGATATTTGTATAAAAAATAATTATAATTACGTTAATTTGCCGATAAACTTAGGAATAGGTGGTGCTGTTCAGACTGGGTATCAATATGCAGAAAAATATGATTACGATTTGGCAGTACAGGTTGACGGTGATGGACAGCATGATCCGGCATTTTTGAAGGTGATGGCAGATTATATGGAGAATCATGATCTTGATATGGTCATTGGTTCAAGATTTATTACAAAAGAAGGCTTTCAGTCTTCTTTTACGCGCCGATTGGGAATTAAATATTTTACGGTATTAATTAAAATTATTACAGGTAAGAAAATAACTGATGCAACTTCAGGACTTAGAATGGTAGGCAAAAAGGTTATAAAGCTGTTTGCTGACAGTTATCCAAAAGACTACCCGGAACCGGAGACAGTTGTTGCTGTTTTAAAACAAGGATATAAGGTTGAGGAAATTCCGGTAGTCATGAGAGAACGTCAGGGAGGCGTTTCGTCTATAACGATGAAGAAGTCAGTGTATTATATGATAAAAGTATCACTTGCCATATTGATGGAAGCATTGAGGGGGAAAGACAGAAAATGATGACTACAAGAATAAAAGTAATAATTGTAATTTTATTGGCTTTAGGTTTGATTAAAGTAATCAGTTTAATAAAAAAATGTGCACTGGAGTTGAAATATGCATTGACATGGCTGTTATTATCAATAGGTCTGGCATTGATAGTACTTGTACCGGGCTTGTTGAATTGGATTTCAAGTGTGTTAGGAATATATGATGCGACAAACATGGTGTTTTTTGCCGGAATTATTTTTTTGATAATTATAATTTTTGGTTTGACCATGTCATTGTCGAGAAATTCAGAAAGAGTAAGGCAGTTGGCACAATCTATAGCATTGCAGGATTATGAAAACAGAAGAAAATAAGAATATGTTAAATTTAATGTCAAAATATATGGGGAGAAAAACCACAGAAAAGAAAAATTTTATGTGGAATATGATTGGAAGCACTATATTTGCAGCAGCATCAATGCTTTTGTCACTCATTGTTATTAGAATTATGGGGGAAGACGAGGGTGGCATTTTTGCAATTGCAATAACTGTTGCCCAAATGCTAGCTTTTATAGAATATTATGAGACGAGAACATTTCTGGTGACAGATGTAAAAAATTTATATAATTTTGGGCAGTACAAGGCAGTCAAGAGTATTCTATTTATAGTAGCTGTTATTGTTGCAATTGTATATTCAATAATAAAGGGGCAGGAAAGTATACATAAAGTTATAGTGATTTTTTTGATGTGCATATACAGATATATTGATGGTTATGCGGATCTGTATGAAGGCGCCTTTCAGAAGGATGGAAGGTTGGATTTGACCGGAAAATCACAGACGTACAGAACTATAATATCAGTTGGGGTTTTATTGATATCCATAATAGTGGCGAGAAATCTGGTGATAGCACTTGTTATCTCTATAGTAGTTGCTTTGATAGGGGTATTTTTATTTGATACTTTGCCAATGAAAGAATTCAGAAACATTGCTCCGGATTGGAATATGCAGGCAATTTTAGGTATTATTAAATCTTGTTTTCCTTTGTTTCTCGGAACATTTTTATGGTCATATATATTGAGCGCTAGCAGAATAGCTGTTGATGCTAATATGGCAAGTAATTTTTCATCTTATTTTCAAGCTTTATTCATGCCAGTGTCTATAATAAATTTATGTGCAACGTTTATTCTAAAACCTGCATTAACTAGATTATCGGATGAGTATGAAAATATTGATAATGATTTCGCGTTTATAAAGTCGATAGTTGTTATTTCCGTTATAATAGTAGCATTCACTATTGTATGTATGGCAGGAGCGTATTTGTTGGGAATACCAATTTTAGAAATTATGACAGGAACATCACTAAAAAAATATAGATATATTCTTGTGTTTTTGATGGTTTCAGGTGGAATAAATTCATTGTCATATTTTAGCTATTATATTTTGACGATAATGAGAAAATCATGGTGGATATTTAGCGGGTATATTACATCTGCAATAGTTGCAAAATTCGCATCAGATTATTGTGTGAAAAGAAATGGTATAGCCGGAGCAGCAATGGGATTTTTTATAGCAGTTGCAGCATTATTGATAATATTTGCGATAGGAATAGGTAAGGATGTAATTAAAAAATTAATAAAAAAATAAACTAACAGTTTACTACAGAAGCGGTGAATCCATAGATTTATGGGGCACCGCTTATTTTGTATTAAGAAAAAATTAAGAAGTTGTTGAAAAGTATATATATATATAATATACTATTTTGGTATTTAACGAAGGAAGTATGGGGAATAAAATGAAAACTACTACTATCAGAGAATTTATTTTAAACAAACAAAAATTGTGTTTTATTTTAGCAAATATCTGCTTTACCATATTATGTGTTTTTATAATTAGCAGTGCTGTTTATGGAAATAAGCGCTTAACTATGAAAATAGATTATGGAGATACTTATTCGGATAAATATTATGCACAGTTATTTTATTCGGAAAAAGAAGATGATATGAACGAAAATGATAGTTTTAAATCATTTTTTAATAATAAAACTATTGAGTTAAAGAGTAATTTATCAGTATCCGAATACCAAAAGTATTTATTGAGACTAGATCCAACAAATTCGAAAGACAACTTTTCTATTAAAAGAGTTAAGATTATTTATAGGGGAAATGAACTTATTTCAATTAATGGCAAACAATTTGCAGACTATATAAGTGGTGCCAGAAATTCCGATATAGAGGTAAGCGGAAATGATTTAAAAGTAAGTAGTAATACAGGTGATTGTAGATTTATTTTAGACTCAAAATTTAATCAGCGGATTATTGATAAGTGCATTAGTAAAGACTTGAATTCCTTTTATGTATTCATAATTTTATATTTGGTTTTGGGATTTTTACAGTTTTTTTTGGGTAAGAAACAAGAAAGTAAAAAAACAAAATTCGTAGATAGTATTAAGATTTTACTTACAATTGTTTTGGTGGCTTTAGGAAGCTCGCTGATATATGGGGAAGCTTATTTATCTGAAAATTTTGATGACGTGCCTTTGGGGCAGTTATTATATCATTTGCATACACCATTAGATGGTACGAATACATCATCCTTTACATCGATTATTGTGTCGGTAGTCTTAATAATATTGGTATGTGTTTTAGTTGTGTTATTTGGATATTGGGGACTTGGTGTACTAAAAAAGAGAACTACATTTTTGAACTGGATGTCTTTGCTCGGTTGTATAGAAATAGCCTATTCAGTTGTACTTGTATGTTTTCATTTTGATGCAATAAACTATTTTAAATATGTAAATCAGGAAACAAAGATTTATGAGGAGAATTATGTTGATGGGCGTGATGTCAAGTTATCATTTCCAAATGAAAAGAGAAACCTTATTTACATTTTTTTGGAATCCATGGAAATGACATATGCTGATAAATCTGTAGGTGGAGCAATGCAGGATAACTATATTCCTGAATTAACAGATATTTCTAAGGAAAATGAAAGTTTTGGAATTAATGGTCAGCTAAACGGAGCATATACTGTTCCCGGAGCTACGTTCACTATGGGCGGTCTTGTAGCACAAACATCGGGCGTGCCGATTAATGAAAATATAGTAAGCAATGATTCATTGAATTCAGAGTGGAAATCTGAAAATAATTACGTGCCTGGGGTATGGAGTATAGGAGATGTCTTAAAAAAAGAGGGGTATAACCAAGAGTTTATGATTGGTTCTGATGGTAAGTTCGCTGGAAGATCATCATATTTTCACGGACATGGTGATTATAATGTTTTTGATTATTACACAGCCATTGATAGAGGATATATTGATAGTGATTATAGGGTGTGGTGGGGATATGAAGATGAAAAACTGTTTGAATATGCCAAATCAGAAATAACTGACCTGGCAAATGATGAAAAACCATTTAATTTTACGATGTTAACGGTTGATACGCATTTTACAGATGGCTATGTATGTGAATTATGCCAGAATCAGTATGATGAACAATATAGTAATGTTATTACTTGTTCAAGCAGTCAGGTTGCTGAATTTTTGGATTGGATTAAACAACAGGATTTTTATGACAATACCACAGTTGTTATTTCAGGGGATCATTTGACAATGGATTCTGATTATATAGAAAGAAATAATGCATCAGATTTTAGTAGAAGAACATATTTTACAATTGTTAATGGCGCAGCAGCAAATGAGAAACCATGTGTTAACAGAGAATATACTACGTTGGATTTGTATCCTACGACGCTGGCTGCTTTAGGAGTTCAAATAGAAGGAAATAGATTGGGATTAGGTACAAATTTGTATTCAGGTGAGAAGACTCTGGCTGAAAAGTACGGTTTAGATTATTTGAATGTTGAATTATTGAAAGATTCGAAATTATACAGGAAGAAATTGTTATATGGAAATAAATAATACATAGTAAAAGATGTTATTATATGATAATAATTCTTCTGATGAAACTGCAAAGATTGCTCAAAATAGTGGAGCTATAGTAAGACATGAGTATCAGCAAGGAAAAGGAAACGTAATAAGAAGAATGTTTGCAGAAATAGATGCAGAGTGTTACGTTATGGTGGATGGAGATGATACCTACCCAGCTGAAAATGTTAAGGATATGGTTGCCTGTGTCCTGAATAAAAAGGTTGATATGGTTGTTGGAGACAGATTGTCATCGACTTATTTTGAGGAAAATAAGAGACCTTTTCACAATTTCGGAAATAGTATTGTAAGAAAATCTATAAATGTTCTTTTTAAAAACGATATAAAAGATATAATGACAGGCTATAGAGCTTTTTCATATAGATTTGTGAAAACATTTCCGGTTTTGTCAAAGGGATTTGAAATCGAGACAGAAATGAGTATACATGCCATAGATAAGAATATGCATATTGCTAATGTGATTATAGATTACAGAGACAGACCAGCAGGCAGTGAATCAAAGTTGAATACTTATTCGGATGGTTTTAAAGTGTTAAAGACTATAGGAAGACTCTTTAGAACATATCGTCCGATGGCTTTTTTTGGAATAATTGCCTTATTTTTGATGATTATATCAGTAGGCTTTTTTATACCTGTTTTAGTGTCATATTTTAAAACGGGCTTGGTTGAGAAATTCCCTACATTGATAGTTTGCGGTTTTGTAGCTTTATCGGCAATTCAAAGTTTTTTTACGGGAGTAATGCTGAATACCATTTATGCCAAAAACCGTCAGGATTTTGAGATTGATTTATATAATGTGATGAGAGACGAAAAGAGATTACTTGAAGATGAGAGATAAAGATATTTTTGACAGAATAATGGAGTTACCTGTTATACGTATATTTAATCCGATATATACAAGGTATAAGGAAATGCTGTTATATTTATTTTTTGGTGGATTGAGCTTTTTAGTCAGTATAGGGACATATGCACTTTTTAATGTCAATTTTGGAATAAATGAGTTGGTCGCTAACATTTTTTCCTGGCTAATAACAGTTATGTTTGCTTTTTTGACAAACAGAGTATGGGTGTTTAATTCTCCGACGAAAGGAAAAATTGAGTTTATTAGACAAATGCTTGCATTTTATGGTGGACGTGTAGTTACTCTTGTCGTTGAAGAAGCGATACTTTTCGTATTTATTACATTGATGAATTTCCCGAGTATGATTATAAAAATAATTGCTCAGATAATAGTTATTGTTTTGAATTATGTTATAAGTAAACTTGTTGTATTCAACAAAGAAAGAAATAATTTATGAAAAAAAGAACATTATTAAATTACAGATGGGTGTTTGCCGCATTAGTATTTATGCTGTGTCTATTATTTAAAATTCATGGTTCTTCTATAGGCATGTATGATTACTATTTTCCAACATTATCAGATCAAAAGGAGCATGATGAATTTAATATTCTTGGAACTGACAGAAGCATAAGAACTGATGAGTGGGCTGTTCAGGTACCTACGTTTTTTTCACAGTATTATAATGATTATGATGTTACAAGTAATAGAATGAGTGTCGGTGAAGAAAATATGATACTGGATTATTTTGCACCGGTAAAATGTATCATAACTCTGGGAAAGCCTTTAAACTGGGGATATATTTTATTTGGAAATGAGATTGGATTGAGCTGGTACTGGTGTGGTCAGTTAATCCTACTTTTTATGAGTGCATTTGAGATGTTTATGATTTTATGCAGGAGAAATATAGGGGTTTCTCTTACAGGTGGATTTATGATTGCACTTTCCCCTTGCATTCAATGGTGGTTTTTACCACATATGCCAATTGTATTTTTGTATGCGATGATTCTTTTTGATATAGGATATTATTTTTTTGTTGCAAAAAGCAGGTGGATGAAATGGTTAATGACAGTTTTGGCTGGTCCCTTGGTTGTTGGTTTTGCATTTTCGCTGTTTCCATCATGCCAGTTGCCGGCGGCAATAATAGTGATTGTTATGCTTATAGCATGTCTTGTGAGGGATAAAGAATATATGGCATTTTCTGCAAAAGAGTGGTACAGGATTGTAGTACCGGTGGCTTTTGTAGGAGTATCGGGTGGGTATTTCTGTCTGAATTATATGGATGATTTAATTGCCGAGGTTAGCACGGTATATCCAGGCAAACGAATCAGTGTTGGTGGAGATGCAGGAATATCTGATTTATTTACTAATTTGTCAACTGTATTTTTACCTTATAGAGATAGTAATGTACAAAATAATTCTGAGGTGTCAACATATATACAGTTTGCACCATTCTTCTTAGGTTTATATCCGAGAATAGCTATATATTATCGCAAAAAGGGAGACAGAGATGTATATGTTGGAAGATGTATGGTTATCATGCTTTTTGTACAGATTCTGTACATGTGTATAGGATTTCCGGAATGGTTATCAAAAATAACTCAATTTAAATACGTTAACAGAATGGAAACTTCATACGGCTGGCTGGCAGCTATATTTACGGCTTGGAGTATATATGCTATTTGGAAATATAAGGGCGAAATGTTTGAAAAATGGCAGAAGATACTTTTTCCAATGGTATTTGGTATGGTATATTGTCTTTTTATAAATGAAAGCCTTATTGGTTATATATCACTTAAATTAATTTTAGCCGAGATTGTTTTTTTTGTTATTATTCTAATTTTTGTTATTAATTATAAGAAAATTGTAAGTGTGTTATTGTTGATCGGATTAATGTTTTTTGCAGGTGCAACGGTTAATCCTGTCAGGAGTGGTATTTCTCCTATAACAAATCATCCAATAAGTAAATTTGTTCAGAATACTTCTAAGAAAGATAAAAATGCCGCATGGATAACTATAGATACTAAATCTTTTACGACTAACTTTTTTATGGCAAATGGTGCAAGGGTGATAAATGCTACGAACTTTTTACCGGATTTTGATAAATGGTCTTTATTAGATAAGAATAAAAGCTATGAGGAAAGTTGGAACAGATATTCACATCAGACAGTATCATTAGTAGATGAAGATACTTATATTACTACGGAAACTAATGATGCAATACATGTTTATTTAAATCCGACTGATTTAAAAGCCCTTGGTGTTGAATATATTGTTGATTCGGATAATAAAAACGATATTACCAGCATTTTAAAGAAATATAGTATTGATGCAAAAAAAGAATTTGAGGGGGATGGGGTTAGTATATATAAAATACAAAACTAAAAAAATAGGAAAAAAGTCTTTAAACGTCTTTCCTATTGTGATAAACTATGAAATAGAAGTTTTATTACAAAGGAAAGGCGTTTTAAGATGAAAAAATTTGTAGCATTGTTGTTGACAATATCTATGTTGATTACGGCAAATACTTTTGTTTTTGCTGATTCTACAGAGACAAGCATTGGTAATGATAATTATAAACAGCAACAAGAACAAAAAGAGGAACAGGTTGTTGCTTTTTTATCAGTTGCAGATCCTTCAATTACCAAAGGTGATACAATTAAGATAATAGTTGGTTTAAAGAAAGGAACAAAGCTGACAAACGCTAAGTTGACTGTAGAAAATACAGATTTAAACAAAGAGTTTGATATTGCTGGAACGGCAACGGATGCTGGAAATATGCTATTTGAGTCTGATAAGCTTGACTCCGGATGTTACAGCGTAAGGAGTATTAAATCTGATGAGTATTCAGTAGATTTTGCAGGCATAGGAATCAAGGCACAATTTGGTGTTGACACAGTCGTTACAGATCTCAATGCTGATGCATATGCTGTTGATTCATCAGAAGATGATAATGATGAAGAAGATAGCAGCGCAGTAGTTGTAAATCCTGATGGTTCCACAAGTAGGATATCTGGAGGCACAATAGGGGAGGCGATAGAAGCAGCATCAGATGGAGTTTTACAAAGCGATATGTATCGCTCCGGTCGCAAAATAAACATTGTACTTGATCCCGGACATGGTGGAAAGGACAGTGGCGCCACGGCCAGCTTTGGAGGACGTACTTTTATAGAGAAAAATCTGAATCTTAAGATTGCGTTGTATTGCAAGGAAGAGCTTGAAAAATATAAAGGCAGTTGTAATGTTTATATGACAAGAAGTGATGATCGCTTTATTGAACTTGAAGATAGAGTGAAATTTGCAAAAGAACATGGAGCAACGGTTTTTGTTTGTATTCATAATAATTCTTCCAGCAGTGCAAGTGTTCATGGAGCAACAGTTTATTATCCAAATTCAAATTATAATCCGCAGGTTGGAGCAGAAGGCGGAGCTCTGGCAAAAGAGGTTCTTAAACAGCTTGTTAGTCTGGGATTGGCAAATGATGGAACAAGAATAAGAAATTCTGAAAGCGGAGATACCTATGCAGATGGATCACTTTGTGATTACTATAGTGTAATAAGAAACAGTAAGAAAGCTGGTTTTCCTGGAATTATTATTGAGCATGCGTATCTAAGCAATCAAAGTGATGCGTTTAATTTTCTAGGCTCTGATGCTGCATTAAAACGCTTAGGTATTGCTGATGCACAAGGAATTATTAATTATTATCATTTGACACAGATGGATTACAGCCCGGTTTTTGATGCTAAATATTATTTGAATAAATACACTGATCTTAAGAAGGCATTTGGAAATAATGAGCAGGCGGCATTAAAGCATTTTATTGATTGTGGAATGTCAGAAGGACGTCAGGGAAATGATATCTTTGATGTTCATTTTTATAAAGATAACGATGTTGATTTACAGAAAGCATTTGGAAATGATTGGTCAGCATATTATATGCATTATCTTGAATGTGGTATAGGCGAAGGCAGACAGGCAAGTGCGAAATTTGATGTAATAAGTTATAAGACGAGATATCCTGATTTGCAGAAAGCTTTTGGCAACGATTATAAGAGTTATATTGAACATTATATCAATAATGGAAGGGCAGAACATAGAGATGCAACTCCATTAAAATATAATGTCAACTTTGTAAGTGATGGAAAGGTTGTTAATACACAGAGTGTTCTTTGTCAGAGAAGTGCAGTTGCGCCGAATCTTTCTAAGGCAGGATATGCTTTGTCATGGGATAAACCATTTAATAAAATTACATCTGATATTACTATAACTGCAAAATGGAGTCCTGCAAGCTACACAGTTACATATGATGCAATGGGTGGGAAAACAAATAGTCCAAGTAAGCAGATAACATATCAGGGTGTGTATGGTGATTTAGAGACTCCGGTAAGAGTTGGCTATACATTTAATGGGTGGTTCACAGCTAAAACAGGTGGAAACCAGGTTAATAAAGATACAAAAGTAGAGATAACTTCAAATCAGACAATTTATGCACATTGGACAGCAAATCAATATAATATTAAATTTGATGCCAAAGGTGGAACGGTTAATTCAGATGGAAAATCAGTTACATTTGGAACCGCATATGGAGATTTACCTACCCCTGAGCGCGCTGGCTATACATTTATGGGCTGGTGGCTGGATTCTAGTAGTGAAGGAAAAGTTGATTCAAATACAATTGTAGATATAGCATCTGATCATACATTGTACGCACATTGGCAGGTAGATAGTGTTTCTATATCGTATAAAGCCCATGTAAAAAATCTTGGCTGGCAGCAGGTTGTATCTAATGGTCAGATGGCGGGTACAGTTGGTCGTGGACTTCAAGTTGAGGCATTGAATGTTAAACTTATGAGCAAAGAAGATTTGGGATTGATCTATTCAACTCACGTACAGGATTACGGCTGGATGAATAATTCCTTCAATGGAGAGACAAGTGGTACAACAGGGCAGAGTAAACGTGTAGAAGCGGTTATGATGAAATTAACAGGTAGCGCTGCTTCAAAGTACGATATTTATTATAGGGTTCATTCACAAAATATTGGATGGTTAGGCTGGGCAAAAAATGGTCAGCCGTCAGGAACAGCAGGGTTATCTTATAGAGTTGAGGCTATACAGATTGAGGTGATTCCAAAAGTGGATGAAGCACCATCAGCTTCATATGGTGGATATAACCAAAATGATGCAAGGGCATTCATACAAAAGTCTGGCAGTACACCTTCATTAAATACAAATGTAAGTGTTGAGTATCAGACTCATGTACAGGATATTGGATGGCAGTCCGCAAAGAAGGATGGACAGTTAAGCGGAACAACAGGCAAATCATTAAGACTTGAGGGATTAAAGATAAAGCTTAATCATCAGCTATATTCTGGAGGTATAAAATATAGCACACATGTACAGGATATTGGATGGCAGAATGCTGTAAGTAACGGACAGCTTAGCGGAACGACAGGAAAATTGTTGAGACTTGAAGCAATGAAGATTTCACTGACAGGTGAGGTTGCTAAGCATTATGATGTATATTACAGAGTTCATGCGCAGAATTATGGTTGGCTCGCCTGGGCAAAAAATGGCGAAGCTGCCGGTACATCAGGACAATCACTTAGACTTGAGGGAATGCAGATTGTTCTTGTAAAGAAAGGTGATAGTGCACCAAAGGCTTCATATAATGGGGTAGTTTCTAATAAAGATAAGGCATTTTATTAATTTGATGAAATATTGTCAGAAAAAGACCGGCTTTTCCGGCCTTTTTTTGATTTTAGGGTTTGAAAAATAAAAAAATATGGTAAAATGATTCTATACAATAAATTCATGAGAGGAGCAATATAATGTATTGAAGAAATGGAGGTATTTGTTAATGAAAAAAAGCATTAAAAAGATTTTGTGTGTACTATTGGTGATGGGACTTTGTTTTTCTTCGTATCCGGTGTATGCAACTGAACAGAGGGTAAATGTTGCAGACAATATACATAATGGAACAGAGGAGACAAAAGGAGATGGGAATATTGATTCCGCAGGACAGACTGATGTAAATGAAGGAGTTATGGCTGATACGAATCTCAAACCACAGGAAGATGTTCCATCCGGTGTTAATAATAGTGAATCCACAGGAAACAATTCTGAGGAAAAGATTTCCGCAGATTCTGTTGATGGAGAATTTTCAGATGATAATGTGGACGGTGAGGAAGATGATCAAGCTGAGATAGCAAGAGAAACTGATGAAATACCGGAAAATACTGAGGCGGAGAGTTACGATATTACAGAAAAGCAGGATGAGCATCTTATTGTTAATTATGCCACACATGTACAGTATATAGGTTGGCAGGAACCGGTCACAGATGGTGAGACTGCGGGAACAACAGGAAGAGCTCTTCAGATGGAAGCGATGAAAGTATCGCTGGACAACACGACTTCGTATACCGGTGGTATTTCATATTCAGCGCATATACAGAATATAGGCTGGCAAAATCCAGTTGCTGATGGTAATGTAGCAGGGACAACCGGTAGAATGCTTCGAATAGAGGCTGTTAAGATAGAGCTTACAGGTGATATAAGAAATTATTTTGATGTTTATTACAGAACACATATTGCAGATGTAGGCTGGATGCCGTGGACATTAAATGGTCAGATTTCAGGCAGTGTTGGTCTTGCTGACAGAGTGGAAGCGATTGAGATTAGAATTGTTAAAAAGGATGATCCTAATAAGCCTGAAATTACAACGCAGAAGAGTTATTTACAGGGATTGTCAAATAATATGCTAACATATTCAACTCATGTACAAAATATTGGTAATACAGCCTGGGTATCAGGTGGTAATGTTACAGGTACTACAGGTCGTGGCTTAAGAGTTGAAGGAATAAACATTAATTTGAATCAGGATAGTGCAAATGCTTTATCCGGTACTATCAAGTATAGAACTCATGTTCAGGATATTGGTTGGACTGAGTGGAAAATCTTAGGACAGTACAGTGGTACTTCCGGTAGAGCAAAGAGAGTAGAGGCAATAGAAATTAAGCTGACCGGACAGCTTGCAACATTTTATGATATATATTATAGTGCTCATATTCAGGATTATGGATGGTTAGGATGGGCATCAAATGGGCAGGCATCAGGTTCAACAGGTATTTCTTATAGAATGGAAGCTTTAAGAATTAATCTTGTAAGAAAAGGAAATTCGGCACCTGGAAATACATCTGATTATTATAAAAACAAACCGGTTTATACACCTACACCTAAACCTGCACCAATAGATGCTATGTCACAGAATGCACAGGGAAGAACCAGTGCAACAAGCTGGCTTATTATGACAGATACATCTAAATGTCAGGTGGGGGTTTACAGTGGTAGTTATGGTCATTGGAACAGAGTGTTTTTGTGGTCATGCGGTCCTGGAAAGGCATCTACACCTACTGTAAAGGGAGAGTTTAAAATATATGGAAGAGGCAAGTCTTTTGGAAGCAGAACATATACATGCTGGTATTATACACAGTTTTACGGCAATTATCTGTTCCATTCAGTGCTTTATGAGCATGGAAGCATGACTCGTATTCAGGATGGAAGATTAGGCAAACCGGTATCACATGGTTGTGTAAGACTTGATATTAATAATGCAAAGTGGTTGTATTATAATATTCCTAATGGCACGAAGGTTGTGATTTATTAGTTACATTGATAATTGTATTTTAATTAAAATCCCGCTATACTATGTTCTATAGTATAGCGGGGAATTTAGTATATTAAGGAGAAAACATAATTTTACAATGAAAAAATGTAGTAAAAGGATTTATTGGATAGATGGATTAAGAGGTTTTGCGTGTTTGATGATTTTTTCTGTTACATCATATATATTTATGAAGGCTTATAGTGTGTCGGGGCGATATCAAATGTCGGCAGGTGTTTCGTTTCTTATATCGTTAGTGTTGATTATTTTGTTGGCATGGTTGTTTAATAAGTATGTTGAAAAGGCATGTGGAAAACTTATTGGAATTGTAGTGAAGTGGATTTATGAGACTGAGAAAAAATAAAAGATAAAACAAATGGAAAGAAATACTTTGCTAAATAATAATATTTTGGAAAATGAGGAGGATTGTTTATATACTGCTCTTTTATATATATAACAATAAACATAGGTGATTTTGAGCGATATTTTAGATTTAATGATGATTGGGGAACTCAAAGAGGAATTGTTTGGATATGGTGTGCATATATGAGCCTATTACAAATCCTTATCTGTGGGTTTTAATGGCATTTGCTTGCAGACCATATGAAAACAAGTTAAAATATTGAGTATCGGTTAACACTACAGAAGCACTCGTTTGTCAGCTTATGGTAGGAATTGATTTCTGAAGAAAATAGTGTATTAACATAATTACCACAGAGGACACAACATGCAAACCAACACCACACGAGACAAAACAATTGATTTCATAAAGGGCATCCTTATTTTATTTGTGATTTTAGGTCACACTACATTGGGCCTGACAGACATGTATTCATTTGATGATACAATGAATGGTATTGCAAATGTAATATACAGCTTTCACATGCCTTGCTTTATCGCAGTTTCAGGCTTCTTATACAGTGAATATGTAGGGAATGTTTCACAAGGCATTTTTAGCCGGATATGTCATAAAGCATTTAATATCCTTCTGCCTTACGTGATGATTTCAGTTATTTATTGGATTATTAAATTTGCCCTTTCAAATTTGATAAGGGAGCCGGTTGCCGTTAGCAGCCTGATAAGCATACCGTGGAAGCCGATAGAGTTTTTATGGTATTTATACGCACTGTTTCTCTTATATTGTGTTGCGTATATGGTTGATTATGTGTTTGCGAGGCTTCTGCCACATTTTAATTATAAAATGGAGCTTTTATTTGTGCTGTTTTTAATAATTGCTTTGACATGCTATGGCAGCTTTCACTATGTGGGCTTTAACTACATAGCCGGCTTTCAGATGTACTTTTATCTGGGATGCCTGATTAAGAAGTGGCTTGATAAACTGGATAATAGATATGCTGTGCTGAGCCTTGCCGTTATGAGTGTGCTTGTTGAGTCGTCCGGCATAGTATTACAGGATGACATGAGCAGCAATCCCCTGTGTAGCAGTCTGTTTGAGCGGTTTACCGCCTGTATAGTGACAGTATTTATATTTGCAGTAAGCTATTTTTTATCAGGGTATTGTGATTTCCCTAAATGGTTACAGACTATCGGCCGTGACAGCATGCCGTTTTATGCGATGAATGTGATATTTGTAGGTGGAATCAGGATTATATTGAACAGGGCCGGTATAACCAATATGGTGTTGCAGTGTATATGCGGATTTGCAGGAAGCACTGCTATATGCTGGATATTGTATGAATGTATTATAAAGAAAATCAGGCTTATCGATTTTATATTCTACCCTGGTAAACAGCTTCATATCAGAAAATGACAAATAGAAATCAGGGTGTTGTTTTTTAATACTAATTCGATATACTATATAGTGTTTGTTGAAGAAAAATATCAAAATGAATAGTTTCAATAGAAAAGGAAACCCCATGAAATTTATTAAAATCTCTGCATTTGCAATAGTCCTCCTATTGCTCATGCAAATAGTATCAAAGGCATTTATTGCCATTGACAGCAGCGATATTGAAAATATATATGGCTTTTACGCAGAGCCAGAGAACAGCCTTGATATGGTCATGATTGGACCAAGTGAGGTATACACGGGCTATGCGCCGGCTCTGGCGTGGGAGGAGTATGGCCTTAAGTCGTGCAATCTTTCAATAGGAGCTGTGCCATGCAATATGTACAAGTCCACCGTCACGGAGATTGTGAAGAGACAGAAGCCGAAGCTTCTTGTAATCAATGCTTCTGCATTTAGTCAGGGCAATTGGAATCTGACTGATGAGGTTTATCTGAGAAAGTGGATTGACAATATACCTATGTCACAGAACAAGCTTGACACGGTAAAGACTATTCCTAAAAATATCAATAAGGATGATGAAAAGGTGAAGGATAACATATCGGATACCCTTTATTTTCCATTGGAGAAGTATCATGGCAACTGGAAGGACCCTGAGGCGGTGTATACCTCATTTGTCACTCGCGCCTATATGAGGCTCAGCGGTGGAGGCTATCTGAAGGGCTTTTATTCAAAGACAGGCATCACCGGAGGAAGAGATAATCTGGCAAATATCGGACAGCCTACTAAAGAAGCCTATGTGCTGACTGATGAGTGCAGGGCATATCTTAAGGAGCTGCTTTCGTACTGCAATAAGCTTGGCATAGAGCATGTACTTTTGCTGCAGCCACCTCATGAGACACAGGCGGCTGATAAGTCGGGTCTTGAGCAGATTGAAAGTATAACGAAGGAGTATGGATACGATTTTCTTGATCTGAGTACTGATTATGAGAGCTCTGTAGGGATAGATGATTCCCATGATTTCGCAGATTTTGAACACCTGAATGCCTATGGTGCCCAAAAGCTTTCGTCATATATTGGCGATATGGCTGTGAATCAATATGGTATAAAGTCTGATACGGCAAAATCAGAGCTTTCAAGATGGAAAAAGTCTGTGAAGAGGACTAAAAAAGCTCTGAAAATGGCAAGAGAATATACTGACAGAGGAGAGGCACAGGTGGTTGGAGAGTATGAGGCAGCCAAATAAGTGAAGCTGCCGGGTAATTAAGCGTTGCAGAATGGTATTATTTAGTGGCATTGATTCGGGCTTTGATGAGCCTTATGCCTTCCCACACCATCTCGTCACGCATCAGTACAAGCAGCACCATATAGACTATAAATCCGGTCACAATCATAATCATTGTGTGCATGAAGCTGACTGACAGCCTTGCATCCATGAGCAGCAGTACTATAAGCATACAGACTGCTGATATGAGATATTTCCACGATAGAGAAAATATTTTCGGGATGCTAAGCTCATTTCGTATGAAGTAAAGCTGAACGGCAGTTATTATTACCTCCGAGATGACAGAGGCTATGGCTGCACCGTATGAATAGAGCTGATGTATGAGAATCATATTCATGACAAAATTGGCTGCGGCTCCGATACACACTGAGCGTGTCAGCAGGCTTTCACGCTTGGTAGTTACCAGATATTGTATACCGATTACATTGCTTAAGCCTATAATCGGCAACAGTGTAGCCATTATCATGATGAGATATGGTACCTTTTCATATCCAGGACCGAAAAACCATGGCGAGAAATTGCGTGCGATGCCTATCAGGCCAAAGCATAGGGCAAGACCTATAAACCAGACGAATTGAAAGCTCTTATAAAGGAGGGCTTTTACTTCGTCTTTTTTATTTTCACTGAAGGCTCTTCCTATTCTTGGAAGCATAACAGTACCTAGTGAGGTTACGAGCATGAGCACCATTTTGGATATCTTGTTGGCTTGCTCATAGTAGCCGTTTTCTGTCATGCTGCCGGTTATGTTGTTGAGCATGGTTTTGTCAAGCGCTGTGTATATGGTTGTCGCTATAGTAGGTACAAATAGTGTGAGAGTAGCCCTTAGATGAGAGAATGGCTTAAGTTCCTTAAGCTTTGGTCTGTCAACATATTGAGGCAGGTAAAACCAGATGGATATATTGGCAAAAAGCTCTAATAGACATATTCCTGCCACATATATGAGCAAATCACTCTCTGAGCGTACGGCGATGAAGATAAAAGCAATGTTTATGATTTTAAAAATCACGTTTCGACCGACTATTTTGCCAAATTCCTCAAGTCCCTGAAACAGCCAGGAGATATCAGAAGCAACTGATATCAGGTACACGGCTTCAATCAATAGCAGGTGCTTTTTGAGCGGTGAGTGCCCAAATGCAAGTGTGAATACCATATATGCACACAGACACACAATCACGCTGATGACGGATAGAAGCTCTATCTCCCAGAAGGTTTTGGTGCGTTTTGCTCTGTCCTCCTGCAGGTATGATATTTCCCTGTTTCCGTAGTTTACAGTGCCCAGTGCGGCAAACATGATAAAGTATGATACCAGTGAGTAGGTATAGCTGTATGCACCTATTCCGTCTGCCTTAAGCACCCTCGAGAGGTACGGCGCTGTGATAAGCGGTGTGATCAGTGTGAGTATCTGGTAGCTCACATTATATATGTAGTTTAGTTTTATACTCTTGTTTTTTTGTGTTTTCTTTTTCATGCAGATATCATATCACATATTGACTTATTTTGGCTATGCAGTTATTATATAAAAATCGCAAATTAACATTACTATCAACTTACACGTATATAATCCGACAGGATAATAAGTACTGTCACATAGGTGGAAATATGGATAATATTATAATACGAAACAGGAAAGAGGAGTTTAAGGAGCTTGTTTTATACACGGTTTTTGGGAATATGACCTTTGTAATAAGCATAGGCTCGTATGCCATTTTTAATGTATTTTTTGGAATCAATGAGCTGATTGCAAATGCACTGGCGTGGGTATTTGCGGTACTTTTCTCATATGTTACCAACAAGAAGTGGGTGTTTAAGGTTGCAACACCGACAAAGACGGCATTTTTTGTACAGATGTTTGCTTTTTTTAGTGGCAGATTTATTACGCTTGTCATGGAAGAGACTATTATCTTTGTTTTTATAACACTTTTAGCGTATCCAAGTATGTGGGTGAAGCTGGCGGCACAGGTAGTGGTTGTTGTACTAAATTATGTGATAAGCAAGCTGTTTGTATTTAAGAATCATTAGAATATGAATATTTAATAAAATAATAAGAACTATAATTAATGTGGTATGATATAATGAGTATATATTTTGTTTGAAGTATATTTTAATATATTTTATGAGAAGTTGATTTATAAGGGCGATAAAAGCTGTAAATATTTTGCAGTGTGGGGTAAAAGGAGAAAGTCCTATATGAAAAATAAGAATTTTAACATAAATAGTAACACTAATGATGGCAGTAAAGTCAACGATAACAACACTAATCATAAAGGTGTAACAAAATATGACGGCCCTGAAAAACCTGATGCTTATATGGGAAATGACAGACAGTGGGTTGTGAGAGCTTTTTTGCTGGCATTTATAGATGTATGTATTATGGCGGTGTCATTTTTCTTTGCTTTAATGATAAGATTTGAGTTCGCGTATTCACATATTCCGGATTTATATCTTGCAGGTTATATAAAGATAGTGCCTGTTTTTGTGGCAATTGCTTTGGCTGTGTTTTATATTTTCAGGCTGTACCACAGTATATGGCGCTTTGCGAGCATCAATGAATTTATTCATATTATTGGTGCCTTTCTGGTGCTTGCGGTTGTGAGCGTTACTATTCATGAGGTTTATGAGATCAAGATGCCGTATGCCTTCTGGATTATCGGACTGATGCTCAGCTTTGCACTTTGTACAGCATGCCGTTTTGCGTACAGATTTATCAGAACCGGTCAGAAGATGCTTGAGCAGAGAGGCTTCGCAAACGGTGATGAGAAGGTCATGATTATAGGAGCCGGAAATGCGGGCAGGATGCTTATCAGGGAGCTTATCATGAGCTCACATCTGCACACAAAGGCCTGCTGCATCATAGATGACAATCCGGCGAAGCTGGGACGCTTTATAGACGGCGTGCCTATTGTCGGCAACAGAAATGACATTCCAGAGATGGTTGAGAAGTATGATATCACGAAAATTGTGTATGCTGTACCTTCTACATCCGGTAAGGACAGGAAGGATATACTCAATATTTGTAAGGATACCGGCTGTGATGTGTCTGTGGTTCCGGGAATCTATCAGATGGTGGACGGAAGAGTGTCGGTTTCCAATCTGCGTCCGGTAAGCATTGAGGATTTGCTGGGCAGAGATCCGGTTGTTGTGGATAATGACGGTATTCATTCATTTTTACAGGGCAAGGTGGTTATGGTTACAGGTGGCGGTGGCTCCATAGGTAGTGAGCTTTGCCGTCAGATAGCCAGAGAGGACCCGAAGCTTCTTATCATTTTTGATATTTACGAGAATAATGCATACGATATACAGCAGGAGCTGAAGCGCAAATATCCTTATGTAAGGGTGGAGACGCTGATTGGCTCGGTGCGCAATACTAACAGGCTGCACTATGTATTCCAGACATATCATCCGGAGATTATTTATCATGCGGCAGCACATAAGCATGTACCGCTGATGGAGGAGAGCCCGAATGAGGCAATAAAAAACAATGTGCTTGGCACATTAAAGCTCTCAAGGATTGCAGCAGAGTACCATGTGAAGAAGTTCGTGCTTATCTCTACGGATAAGGCGGTTAATCCAACCAATATCATGGGTGCATCAAAGCGTCTGTGTGAGATGGTTATACAGATGATGAACAGGCAGACTGAGACTGATTTTGTCGCTGTGCGTTTTGGAAACGTGCTTGGCAGCAATGGTAGTGTTATCCCGCTGTTTAAGAAGCAGATAGAGGATGGCGGTCCTGTTACTGTGACGGACAAGCGTATTATCAGGTATTTTATGACAATTCCGGAGGCCGTGGCGCTTGTGCTGCAGGCAGGACTCTATGCTCACGGAGGCGAGATTTTCGTGCTCGACATGGGCGAGCC
>ENA-OPAC01000116-OPAC01000116.1-human-gut-metagenome-genome-assembly--contig:-NODE-116-length-44090-cov-4.137300_pt1 | contig 44090 bp, 31 predicted proteins | sample MGYA00241052_ERZ501420 | MGnify/ENA primary metagenome ERZ501420 (study PRJEB25962, sample SAMEA2042513) | human gut metagenome | biome: human gut; feature: human-associated habitat; material: faeces... | reverse complement strand
CACGCCGATGGTACTGCGTAACAGTGGGAGAGTAGGTAGCCGCCGTTTTAGAAAGAGAGAGCCGGTTCAACATCTGTTGGATCGGCTTTTTTCTTTTACTAAAGTATTCTTTTTGCCACATAAAATATACAAATTCTACCTGAATCGCAAAAAACTTCTTTAAAAAGTAGGAATAAGCCATATTTTTATTATATTTGTTAAGGAAATGCGATTGATGGATTCTTATGAGCAAAGGCGGTAGAAGTCTGATATACTATCTGGTCATGTTACTTGTGTTTGGCGGGTTAATGTATTTTATCATTAAAGAAGGTGAAGCTCGTCAAATACAGGACGCTATTGCTGTAACGAATGAGGCTCCTCATAATCTGAAGGAAGGTTTTGCTGTCTTTAAGGGGTTGCTCATGCATCATGTCGAATCTTCGATTGGAATTCTTCTGTTACAGATAATAGTTATTTTGATAACTTGCCGTTTGTTTGGCTGGTTATTTGCTAAAATGCAGCAGCCAACAGTCATCGGAGAAATTGTGGCAGGTATCGTGCTTGGTCCTTCGGTATTGGGACATGTCCTGCCTTCTGTTTCTGCTTTCTTATTTCCATTGGATTCTTTGCAGAATATAAATATGTTGAGTCAGTTTGGGCTTATCCTGTTTATGTTTGCTATTGGAATGGAATTAAATATTACAGAAGTAAGGCAGAAATTAAAGGAAACAATTCTGATTAGTCATACCAGTACGATCTTCCCTTTCTTCTTGGGAATGGTGACAGCTTATTTCTTATATACAAAGTATGCGTATGAGAGCACTCCTTTCCTTTCTTTTGCTCTGTTTGTGAGTATAGCGTTAAGTATTACAGCTTTCCCGGTTTTAGCCCGTATTATTCAGGAGAAAGGATTAACGAAAAGTCATTTAGGAACAATATCCTTGGCGAGTGCCGCGAATGGAGACATTACGGCCTGGTGCTTGTTGGCTGTAGTTGTAGCCATAGCTCAGGCTGGAAGCATGTTGAGTGCCATTTATAACATCGGTTTTTCGTTCATATATTTGCTGTTGATGTTTACTGTGGTCAGACCTTTCTTGAGGATGATCGGACACATATATCATAATAAGGAAGTAGTAGATAAAGGACTTGTTGCTTTTATGTTCCTTTTATTAATAATTTCTTCCTATTTGACGGAAATCTTAGGCCTTCATGCTTTGTTTGGAGCTTTTGTCGCAGGAGTTGTCATGCCTGACAATATCAAATTCCGGAAGATTATGACAGAGAAAGTGGAAGATGTTTCACTGGCATTGTTCCTGCCTTTATTCTTTGTTTCTACAGGACTAAGAACGGAAATAGGATTGTTGAATAGTCCGGAATTGTGGTATATGTGTGGAATCTTTATATTGGTTGCGATCATAGGTAAGTTTGGAGGATCGTTGGTGGCAGCTCGTTTTGTGGGAGAAACATGGAAAGACAGCCTTTATATCGGTGCTTTGATGAATACAAGAGGACTCATGGAGTTGGTGGTGCTTACTATTGGTTACGACATGAAAATTCTGACACCTCCAATCTTTGTCATGTTGGTTTTAATGACGTTGGTAACGACGTTTATGACGACACCGTTGATTTCGTTTATCCAATTCTGCTATCAAGTTTTTGGTAAATATAAATCGCATAAAGTGGAATGGCAACAACCACAACCGGGTGTTTTCAAGGTATTACTTTCTTTTGGGCGTGCCAGCAATGGACAAGTCATGTTGGATGTAGCTCATCAGATGTTTGCGCATACGAAGGATAAGCTGGAAATAACGGCTCTTCACTTGACTGTCGGTTCGGATGTGAATCCGTTGCATACGGATAATTTTGAGGAAGTCAGTTTTGGCCCTATATTATATGGTGCACAGAAGTTGAATATTCCTTTAAAGACACGCTATGAGGTTTCGAATAATGCTGGACAAGATATTTGTGAGATTGCCAATAAGGAAGGATATGACTTCTTATTGGTTGGAGCCGGAATTTCTTTGAGTGATTTGCCAAACGATATTGCGGCCAATCAGTACCGGAATTCTTTCTATGATAAATTCCTGCGCCATTTTAAAGCTCCGGAATCGTGGTTTTATCCGGGAGAATTATTGAAGGATAAAACGAAGATGTTTATTGAGCAGAGCTTGTGTCCGGTTGGTGTTTTTGTCAATCGTAAATTCGTTAAGGCAAGTAATACATTAATTGTTATTCATTTTGCAGAGGATTTGTTCTTGCTGAATTATGCTGATCATCTGAAACAGACGACTGATTCAGATCTGACAATTCTTAATCTGCTGCCAAACGGAGCCAAAGATGCGGATATTGTTTCTCAAAAGTTATTTGAATATACCGAATTGCAGCATAAGGGTTCTTTATGTAGTGGAAACAAGCTGACGCAAACAGTTTTGTCTGCCTATAATTTTATGCTGATCAGTTATAATACCTGGAATTTGGTTTCAGAAGTAGCCAATGAAGAATTGCAGAAGATGCCGTCAACTTTGATTTTGAGCAAGTAACTGTAGACATATATAAATGGAAAAGCGAATGGATGAAAGTTTTTACTTTGTCCATTCGCTTTTTCTGTATAAGTCAGTAATAGGAAATATTATTTCCCGTGTTCTGACAAATATCTTTCTGCTTCGATTGCAGCCTTACAACCGCTTCCTGCTGCTGTAATAGCTTGGCGATAATGTGGATCAGCTACGTCACCGGCTGCAAAAACTCCAGGTACTTTCGTCCGTGGTGTGCCGTCGATCGTTTTGATATAGCCTACTTCATCGGTTTCAATCCATGGCTTGAAGATATCTGAGTTAGGTTTATGACCAATCGCTAAGAAGAAACCATCGATGGCAATATCAACCAATTCTTCGTCCGATTCACCTTTGCGTTTTACCAGATGAGCGCCTTCTACACCGTTTTCTCCAAACAGACCTAATGTGTTGTGCTCGAACAACACGGTAATGTTGGGAGTCTTGAATACTCGTTCCTGCATGACTTTGGATGCACGCAGATAGGGTTTGCGGACAATCAGATATACTTGTTTGGCTAAGCTTGCTAAATAAAGTGCTTCTTCGCAGGCTGTATCGCCTCCGCCTACAACTGCTACGTTCTTTTTGCGGTAGAAGAAACCGTCACAAGTAGCGCAGGCTGAAACACCCATGCCAGCATATTTAGCCTCATCGGGTAAACCCAAATATTTGGCTGTCGCTCCGGTACTGATGATTAAGGTTTCTGTTTCGATCACCTTTTCTCCATCAATCGTAACTTTATACGGCGCTGCCGATAAGTCGGTTGCCGTAGCAATGCCCATACGAATATCTGCACCGAAACGCTGTGCCTGCTTCTTCAAGTCTTCCATCAACTGCGGACCTGTTACACCTTCTGGATAACCGGGGAAGTTTTCTACTTCGGTTGTAGTAGTTAACTGGCCTCCCGGTTGAATTCCTTCGTATAAAACCGGTGCTAAATTAGCACGTGAAGCATAAATAGCTGCTGTATATCCGGCCGGTCCGGAACCTATGATCAGGCAGCGAACTTTTTCATTGTTTGTATCACTCATTGTAATATACTTTTTATTTGTTATTCTGAATTTATCGCAAATCTATTACTTCAGCATCCGGATAATCGGACTCGTTGAATGAGAAAAATGAATCGGCTTGGTTCTTGCCTGTTTCCCATTTGCTGATATAGATGCTGACTGTCGCTTTGTTTTTATCCGAAATGGTAATGGCTGCCGGAATATTACTCATCTTTTCGATTTGCAAATCGATTTGCTGGATGTCACTTTTCTTTTTCGGTATCAACGTAATATCATAAGCCGATTTGGCTTGTCGCGTTGTGCTGGTCCCTTTGTATTGTACCGAAAATCCTTTTTTATATTGCCGAAGCAAAACTGCCGGATTGGTTAATTGCAATTCGTCTCCGCTTGGCGTACTGACGTTTACTTCTTCGTTGCGCATAACATATACCCATTGCGTCTGTCCGTCGTACCAAGTAATCATATCCGGTGTTTCCAACTTGAATTTATCACCTTTCATTTCAATGATTCCTTCAAAACTTTCCGAAATATTTTGTTGCGGAACAACCGAATGGATGGCGAAGTTGGCTTTTATTCCATTGGACTGTTCATACATTTGGGCAGCTTTGTCCAAAATGGCCTGTGCGTCTTGTGCTTGTGCTTTACCGGTAAAACCGATAAGTATCAAACAGCAAATCCATGTAAAATAGCTTCGTATTTGCATCATATCTTTTTTTCTTTCCGGACAAAGATAGTACAAAAATTCGAGTGAACAAGGCTTTAGTAATGCATCCAGGCTGATTACGATCTCCTTGTCTCTATTCATATCGAAATCTCGCTACTCGTGGAGAAGAGACAAGAAGTCAAACCTTTCCCTACATTTAGGAAAAAGAATCTGAATCTAGTATGAAAGTCTTGTTATTCCTATTACTTTCATCTGCAAAACTCGTTACTTTTTAATTTTTTGACAGTAGTCGTAAAGCTTTTCCATATATGTGCTAAAGCTTTTTGACGAATGTAATAAAGCTTTTCGACATCTGTCAAAAATATAAAATATAACGAGAAATGAATTAGAAATAAACGAGAGGAAAGTTTGGTTCTAAGGAATAATCCATTAAAAAGGATATTTAATCAAATTAATCTATTTTGTTTTTGTCCATGTCAGTTTTTATGTATGGCCTAAACGTGTTTGGAATTGTTGGTTTACGCGTATATACAAAAAAAGCCACTTCCCAACGAATCAGGAAGCGGCTTTAACAACTGTTCTTAAATTTTATTATGGAATCAAATTATGCTTTTTGAATACAGTATGGATGGCCTCTAAAGCACGGTCCAATTGTTCTTTTGTATGGGTAGCCATCAACGAGAAGCGGATTAACGTATCTTCTGGAGCGACTGCCGGAGAAACAACCGGGTTCACGAAAATACCTGCTTCAAACAATTCCTTCACAATCAGGAATGTCAAGTCGTTGTTACGGATGAACAACGGGATAATTGGTGTTTCTGTGCGACCAATTTCACATCCCATGTTGCGGAAACCGTCCAGTGCATAGTGTGTCAGCTTCCACAGATGTTCGATACGTTCCGGTTCGTTCAGCATAATATCCAGAGCTGCACCTGCTGCTGCGGTAGCGGCGGGCGTATTGCTGGCGCTGAAGATGTAAGAACGTGAATTATGACGTAAGTAATTGATAGTATCTTTATCAGAAGCAATGAAACCACCGATAGAAGCCAGCGACTTACTGAAAGTACCCATAATCAGGTCTACGTCGTCTGTTACTCCGAAGTGATTACAAGTTCCGCGACCGTGATCACCTAATACACCAATACCATGAGCTTCATCTACCATGATGCTGGCGTTATACTTTTTGGCCAATGCTACAATTTCCGGCAATTTGGCGATATCACCTTCCATACTGAATACACCGTCCATAACGATCAACTTGATCTTGTCCGGTTCACATTTCTGGAGCTGTTTTTCGAGTGACTCCATGTCGTTGTGCTTGTATTTCAGCTTGGTTGAAAAAGACAACCGGTGGCCTTCGATAATAGAAGCATGATCCAGTTCATCCCATAAAATGTAGTCCTCACGACCAGTCAAACAAGATACGACACCCAGATTTACTTGGAATCCGGTTGAATACACAATCGCGTCTTCTTTACCTACAAAATCAGCCAGACGTTTTTCCAACTGAACATGTAAATCCAGTGTTCCGTTTAAGAAACGAGAACCTGCACAACCCGTACCATATTTCTTAATGGCTTCGATAGCAGCTTCTTTTACTTTCGGATGGTTGGTTAATCCTAAATAAGCATTTGAACCAAACATCAATACTTTCTTACCACTGATAGTAACTTCGGTATCTTGATCACTTTCAATCATTCTGAAATACGGATAGATACCGGCAGCCATGGCTCGCTGCGGTGCATCGTACTTAGCTAGTTTCTCTTGTAATAGTTTCATATTTAATGAAGAGAATTTTTGTTTTTATCTTCTCAAATGTTTCTTTAAAAGAACTCTTTGATTAAATTCGCTCTTTCTTTCACCTTTTTATCAGCCGCAAAAGTAGTAATTTTTTTACTTCTTCAATCTAAATAACTTAAAAGTTTTGCCAAAAGCATTATTTTTGCTGCGGAAATATATTGAAATCTCGAAAAAAACTGATTAAATGAGGGTGCAAGCAATAATAAACCCGATATCTGGGGTTGGGTCGAAGCGAAAGATTCCGAAGATGATAGAAGTGATGTGTGCAAATGCTGGTTATGATTTATCGCTTGCGTTTACTGAATATGCCGGGCACGCCAGTTTTATCACCCGTCGGGAAATAGAGAGGGGCGCGGATTGTATCATTGCAGTAGGAGGCGACGGAACGGTCAATGAAATAGCCCGTTCGATGATTCATACGAATGCTACATTGGGAATTATCCCGATGGGGTCGGGCAATGGACTGGCCCGCGAGTTGCATATACCGATGGATCCGAAGAGGGCATTGGAAGTAATCAGCCGGGGGAAAGAGACCGTTATTGATTGCTGCCGGGCAAACGACCGGGCCTTTTTCTGTACTTGTGGCGTCGGCTTTGATGCCGCAGTCAGTCAAAAATTTGCTGGCCAAAAACGACGGGGTTCTCTTACCTATATAAAAAGTACGATAGAGGAATATTTAAGCTATAAACCGGAAGTGTACGATCTGCTGATTGATAATTGCCAGGTGAAGGAGAAGGCCTTTTTAGTGGCTTGCGGCAATGCCTCGCAATATGGAAACAATGCCTATATTGCACCGCAGGCCAACATTCAGGATGGGCAAATGGATGTTACCATACTTTCGCCCTTTACTCCGATAGATATTCCGGCCTTGGCCATCCAGTTGTTTACCAAGCAGATTGATAAGAATAGCAAGATCAAGACGATGAAGGCGCATTCTTTATCCATTATTCGGAATAACCCAGGCGTCATGCATCTGGATGGTGAGCCCGTCATGGCCGACAGCCGGATTGATATTTCCATGATTCCGCATTCTTTAAAGGTATTTACTCCCGAAACAGTGTCTTTACGCAAGGAAGTTCATGAACTTTTCGGTGAGATATCCCGTTTTATGGATAAGCGGTTGCCTTTTATCTTCCGATAATCGCGGACCGCAAGGAAAATCAGAAAACAGAAAAGCTTTTGTCTTTCTCTAATTAATGTCAAAACGAATTGCCTGAACGAATTGTTTTCAAGGCAAATCGATTATTATCAAAGATGAATTGAGTATATTTGCACGCAAACAATAAATTACGAATGAAATACAATACACAAGAAAAGCGATTGGCTTTGCCTGAATATGGTCGTAATATCCAGAATATGGTGGATTATTGTGTAACCATAAAAGATCGGGAAGAAAGAAAACGATGTGCGAATGCCATCATCAACGTGATGGGAAATATGTTCCCTCATCTGCGGGATGTAAATGACTTCAAGCATATATTATGGGATCATCTGGCCATCATGTCTGATTTTAAGCTGGATATTGATTATCCGTATGAAATTGTAAAAAAGGAAGAGTTGTTTACACGTCCGGAACGGATACCTTATAATAATTCACGGATTCGTTATCGCCATTACGGTAAGACGTTGGAACTGATGATCCGGAAGGCTACCGAATATCCGGAAGGTCCGGAAAAAGACCAGTTGGTAAGACTGCTGGCTACTCAGATGAAAAAGTCATTTCTTACCTGGAATAAGGAAAGTGTAGATGACCGGAAAATATTCAAGGACCTCGATGAATTATCGGGTGGAAAGATAATCTTGGATGAAGAGGTTCATAAACTGACTGAAAGTCGTGAAATATTAGCCCGTAATAATAATAAGAAAAATAATTTCTCGAGGAAAAACAGATGAGTTCGTTTGTCATAGAAGGAGGACATAAATTGTCGGGTGAAATTACTCCGCAGGGTGCCAAGAATGAAGCCCTGGAAGTGATTTGTGCCGTATTGCTTACCCCTGAAAAGGTCACGATACACAATGTTCCGGATATACTGGATGTCAATAATCTGATCCAGCTTTTGCGTGATATGCGTGTAAAGGTGGAACACCCGGCAGTTGGTACCTATACTTTTCAGGCAGATGATATTGATCTGGAATATTTGCAGACCGAAGAATTCTTGCGGAAGAGCGCCTCATTGCGTGGCTCGGTTATGGTCGTTGGTCCGTTGGTGGCCCGTTTCGGGAAGGCCATGATTCCGAAACCCGGAGGAGATAAAATTGGTCGCCGGCGTCTGGATACGCACTTTGTCGGTATCCAAAAGTTAGGAGCTACATTCACATACGATCCGGACCGTCGGGTGTATGAAGTGGAAGCCAAGCATCTGAAAGGAACCTATATGCTGTTGGATGAAGCCTCCGTAACCGGAACAGCCAATATCCTGATGGCAGCTGTACTGGCAGAAGGAACAACAACGATTTACAATGCTGCCTGCGAACCTTATCTGCAGCAGTTGTCTGCTATGCTAAACCGGATGGGAGCCCGGATTTCCGGAGTTGGCTCCAATTTATTGACGGTAGAAGGTGTTCGGGAACTGCATGGCACAGAACATACCATTCTTCCGGATATGATTGAAGTAGGAAGTTTTATCGGAATGGCAGCCATGACAGGATCGGACATCCTGATCAAGAATACGGGATATGATAAATTGGGAATCATACCTGATTCGTTCCGCAGATTGGGTATTACCGTGGAACAGAAGGGGGATGATATCCATATACCGACACATGATTCCTATGAGATTGATACCTTTATTGACGGGTCAATCATGACGATAGCAGATGCTCCGTGGCCGGGCCTGACTCCTGATTTGCTGAGTGTCTTCCTGGTTGTTGCCACACAGGCTGTAGGAAGTGTATTGATTCACCAGAAGATGTTCGAGAGCCGTTTGTTCTTTGTCGACAAGCTGATTGACATGGGAGCACAGATTATCTTGTGTGATCCGCACCGGGCAACTGTCATTGGTCTTGGGAATCGCTTTAAGCTCCGTGCCGCTACCTTGGTTTCGCCGGATATCCGTGCCGGTATTGCTTTGCTGATCGCGGCAATGAGCGCGGAAGGTACAAGCACAATTCATAACATCGACCAGATAGATCGCGGCTACCAGGATATTGACAAGCGGTTGAATCAGATTGGTGCACGAATTACACGATTGTAATGAGAATGTTGATATGATTAAGTCAGAAGAAGTTTTTAAGATAGGGCAATTTACCAAACCACATGGAATCAAAGGCGAGATTACTTTGGTGACGGATTGTGATGTGTTTGATGATACAGACGATCCGTATATTATATGTGACATGGATGGGATTCTGGTTCCCTTTTTCCTGGAAGATTACCGGTATAAGGCGCAGTCTACTATGTTGTTGAAACTGGAAGGTGTCGATACGGAAGAAGCCGCCCGCGAATTCTCGAACCGGGATGTCTATTATCCGTTGGATCTGGTAGATGAAGATGAATTGCTGGGTGATATGACCTGGGATAATTTTATTGGTTTTACGGTGATTGATGAAAAAGCCGGCAAGTTGGGGGAAATCTCTGATGTGGATGAATCGACGGTCAATGTCTTGTTGCAAATCAATTACCAGGGTAAAGAGCTGTTGTTGCCGGCAGCCGAAGAGCTGGTAAAGCATATTGATTTTGACAAGCGCGAATTGTTTGTCGCATTGCCGGAAGGTTTGCTGGATTTGTAAAGAAAAACGGCTATGAAGTGGAATAAACGCAAACGAAATACGAATAAATTATCTTTTTGGAAACGGATCCGTTTTAAGTACAAGCTTTCTTTCATTAATGAAAACACCTTGGAGGAAGTCTGGTCTTTCCGATTGTCTCAATTATCCGTATTTATATCCTTGGGAGTATTTGCCTTTTCCCTGGTTGCGTTTACGGCGTTGATCATTATTATGACGCCCATTCGAAATTATCTGCCCGGTTATCTGGATGTTGAAGTCCGTAAGGAAATTGTTCAGAATGCGTTGCGTGCGGATTCATTGGAACGGATGATCGAGATCCAGAATTTATATCTGAAGAATGTAACGGGCATCATCAGTGGTACCATTGAACTTGACTCCATTCGGGAGATCGATTCGTTGGCCCGGATTGATGCAGATTTTGAGATTCCACGGAGCCCGGAAGAAGAAGAATATGTAAAGAATTTTGAGCAGGAAGAGAAATATAACTTAGCTGTTCTGAATACAAACCCGTTGCCTGTTGATGGATTATTCTTTTATAAGCCGGTGAATGGTATGATCTCCTCGCATTATCAGGCCGACATACATCATTTTGGAGTGGATATTGCTGCTGCTCCCAAAGAAAGTGTATTGGCTACTTTAGACGGGACGGTGATGTACGCCGGTTATGATCCGAACCAGGGAAATGTTATTCAGTTGCAGCATAAGAATGGATTTGTTTCTGTATATAAGCATAATGAATTGCTGTTGAAAGAACCAGGAGAACAGGTGGTGGCAGGCGAAGCCATTGCGTTGGTGGGTAATACTGGGAAATTATCAACAGGTCCTCATTTGCATTTTGAGTTATGGTATAATGGAAAGCCGGTTAATCCGGAAGATTTCATTGTTTTTTAGTAAGTAAGTTTCATGAAACGACAATTAGCTATATTAGGTTCAACAGGTTCGATTGGGACACAGGCGCTTGAGGTAATTAGTGAACATCCTGATCGTTTCGAAGTCTATGCATTGACAGCCAATAACCAGGTGGACCTTTTGATCAATCAGGCACGTAAATTCATGCCGGAAGTGGTGGTAATCGCCAACGAACGAAAATATCCGGAGCTGAAAGAGGCTCTGGAAGACTTGCCTATCAAAGTCTGGGCCGGATCGGATGCTATTGCGCAGGTGGTTCAGGCAAAACCGATTGATATGGTATTGACTGCCATGGTGGGATATGCCGGGTTGAAACCGACCATAGCAGCTATTAAAGCTGGAAAGGCCATCGCATTGGCAAATAAAGAGACATTAGTGGTTGCCGGAGAGTTGATTACTGCTCTGGCTGCTGAATATAAGGTTCCTATCTTGCCGGTTGATTCAGAACATTCTGCAATCTTCCAGTGTTTGAATGGTACGTATGATAATCCGGTTGAGAAATTGTTGCTGACTGCTTCGGGCGGACCTTTCCGCCAAAAGACGCTGGAAGAGTTGGCTTTGGTGAAGAAGGAACAGGCATTAAAGCATCCGAACTGGCACATGGGTGCCAAGATTACCATCGATTCGGCTTCGATGATGAACAAAGGCTTTGAGATGATTGAGGCCAAGTGGTTGTTTGGCGTTGCTCCTGAACAGATTCAGATTATTGTTCATCCGCAATCTGTGATTCATTCCATGGTACAGTTTGAAGATGGTGCCGTGATTGCCCAGTTAGGCATTCCGGATATGAAACTCCCGATTGCGTATGCATTCTCTTATCCGGAACGGATGAAGAGTCATGAACCGCGACTGGATTTTTTCCAATATGCATCTCTGACGTTTGAAGAACCGGATATGAAGCGGTTCCGTAACTTGGCGTATGCTTTTGAGGCTGTTAAGCAAGGAGGTAATATGCCTTGTATCCTGAATGCTGCCAATGAAGTAGTCGTTGCTGCCTTCCTGCAAGACCGGATCGGCTTCTTGCAGATGAGTGATGTCATTGAACAGACGATGGCAAAAGCATCGTTTATCCAGCGTCCGACTTATGAAGATTATGTGCAGACAGATGAAGAGGCACGGCGGATTGCCGCTCAGTTATTTTGAAACAATTAAAATAGAAATAGAACTTAATTTCAATGGAAACATTTTTGATTAAAGCCATCCAGTTCATGTTGAGCCTTTCTTTGTTGGTTTTAATACATGAATTCGGACACTTTATTTTTGCTCGTATCTTCAAAGTACGAGTAGAGAAATTTTACCTTTTCTTTGACCCGTGGTTTTCTTTGTTCAAATTCAAACCGAAAAACAGTGAAACGGAATATGGAGTAGGGTGGTTGCCTTTAGGAGGTTATTGTAAGATCTCCGGTATGATTGATGAGAGTATGGATAAAGAAGCCATGGCTCAGCCCCCGAAACCGTATGAGTTCCGTTCAAAACCGGCAGGACAACGTCTGTTGATTATGGTGGGCGGTGTGTTGTTTAACTTTCTGCTGGCTCTTTTCATCTATTCCATGATCCTGTTTACATGGGGCGATACGTATATGCCTCTCAAGAATATGAGAATGGGTATGGATTATAGTGAAACCTTCAAGAACGTGGGCTTCAAGGATGGTGATATTCTCTTAAAAGCAGATACATTGACCTTGGATCGTTTTGGTGAAGATTGCTTGCGTAGTGTGGTGGAAGCTCAGAACGTGACGGTTTTGCGTAATGGTGTAGAGACCGTCATTCCGATTCCGGACGATATGATGCAACGACTGTTGCGTGATAAGAAAGGTTTTGCTGCTCTTCGTTTTCCAATGGTGATAAAAGAAGTACCTGAACCCCATGCGCCGGCAGCTCTTGCTGGTATGCAGGCTGGAGATAGTATCGTTTCGGTTAATGGACAGGCTACTCCGACGTTCTCGGAGGTGGCGACTTGTTTGGCTGATAATAAGAATCAGGAGATTGCCGTTGGCTTTTATCGGAATGGTGCGTTGGATACATTGACAATGCAAGTCGATTCGTTGGGGAAAATAGGGGTAACCGTGAAAGCTCCGGCTGAATTGTTTGGACTGGTAACGGTTAAATACGGCTTCTTCGAATCGTTTCCGGCAGGAATTGCAAAAGGGATTCGAACCCTGAAAGGCTATACCAATGACATGAAATATGTCTTTACCAAAGAGGGTGCTTCCAGCATCGGTGGTTTTGGATCGATTGGTGGATTGTTCCCATCTACTTGGGATTGGGAATTGTTCTGGGAGCGTACTGCCTGGTTGTCTGTCATCTTGGCTTTCATGAATATCTTGCCGATCCCGGCGTTGGACGGTGGTCATGTGCTGTTCTTGCTTTACGAAGTAATTACTCGTCGGAAACCGAGCGATAAGTTCTTGGAATATGCACAGATGACTGGTATGTTCCTCTTGTTCGCTCTGTTGCTCTATGCGAACGGAAACGATATTATCCGATACTTCTTTCAATAGTCTGTTATGAATCTGACCGCCGAAGAAAAGCAATTTATCCGTGATCATGCTTCCGAAGATGCGAACCGGTTATTATTGGGAGCGAAGAAATATCCACAGCTGGATGTCCCTTTTCTGGTAGATCAGATTCTTTCCCGGCGGCAGATTCGGGAGAAATTGCCTTCGTGGTATGCCAACGAAGACTTGGTTTTTCCCGCCAAGATTGCCGCTGAACAATGTTCATCAGAACGGACAGCCTTGTATAAACAGCGTTTGGTGTCTTCTTCGGATACGCTTTGTGATTTGACGGGCGGTTTGGGAATTGATAGCTATTTCTTTTCCCGAAAGGTTCGTCAGTTGACTTATATCGAGCGTTTCCCGGTTTATTGTGAGGCTGCCCGTCATAATTTTCAGGTATTAGGAGCGGATAATATCACGGTGCGGAATGAAAATTCGGTTGATATTGTTTCCGATTTGCCGGAAGTGGATGTGTTTTATTTAGATCCGGCACGGCGGGGTGAAGGTAACAAACGCGTCTTTGCCTTGTCGGATTGTGAACCGGATTTGCCTCGTTTGCTTCCCTTATTGTTGCAGAAAGCTCCGCGCGTCATAGCCAAATTGTCGCCGATGGCAGACCTGCAACAGACAGAATCTTTATTGCCGGGAACGGTAGCCATCCATGTGTTGTCTGTTAGGAATGAATGTAAAGAATTGCTTTTTGATATCCGTCGGGAAGCGGCTGTTTCTACACCTCCGGTTTATTGTGTGGATTTTACAACTGCGGGAACAGAACACTCTTTTACTTTCACGGTTGAAGAAGAACGGAATGTTCCGTTGACTTTGGCGGCTCAGGTAGGCACTTACCTCTATGAGCCGAATGCCTCTGTCTTAAAAGCCGGTGCTTTTAAATCAGTTGCCCGGCAGTATGGTTTGGAGAAACTACACGTCAGCAGCCACCTTTATACTTCCGATACTCTCGTTGCCGGTTTTCCCGGCCGTACGTTTCGGGTGGAAAATGTTCTTCCTTTCTCCAACAAAGTCTGTAAATCGATTACTCAGGAAATACCACAAGCCAATATTACCGTCCGTAATTTCCCTATGTCGGTTGATGAACTGCGGAAGAAGACCAAGATTCAGGAAGGCGCTGATGTTTATCTCTTCGCTACCACCTTGTCGGATGGAGGGAAAGTGTTGGTGGTTTGCCGGAAAGTCAGTAATATTTAATCTGAATCCATGCAGTATTTTGTATGGTTGTTGATTTAAGTAATAAAACTGATTTAAATAATAGGTCTTATGAAACAAGTTTTATTCGGAATGCTATTATGCTTGCCTTTTACTGCATGTAACGACGATGTGGAAGAACAATCCATTTTACCTACGATGCAACCCATCGAATTGAATGCGACTGAAAAAGAAATGGCAGCCCAACAAGGCGATTTTGCCTCAACACTCTCTCTTGAGTTATGTCGGCAATTGGGCGGTGAGAAAATGGACAACTGGCTGGTTTCGCCTTTTAGTCTGCAATGTGCGTTAGGTATGTTATCGAATGGAGCGAACGGGGAGACACGCGAGGAGATCTTGCACACCTTGGGTTTGTCCCAATATTCTCAAGAAGAAGTAAATGCCTATTTCAAGAAACTGATTGAAGGACTAAGTACCGTAAACTCGGCTATCATGGTCAAGACGGCCAATTCGGTTTGGGGTAATGCCGGAGTTCCCCTTAAAGAGGATTTCCAAAAGATGAATATAGAGAACTATTCCGCAATGGTTTCACAACTCGACTTCTCTGATCCTTCAGCTGTTGATCAAATCAATGCCTGGTGCAACCAAACTACAGAAGGCTTGATCCCGTCCATCTTGGATGAGGTAAATCCGACCGCTACGGTATATCTGTTAAATTCCTTGTACTTCAAGGCTCGGTGGGAATCCGAGTTCGCCCCGGAAAAGACGCAGGAAGGCGACTTTACCACGTCTTCCGGTAAAGTGATAAAAGCTCATTTTATGCAGACCCAACGAATGGCTGCTTATGTAGAAAACGAATGGTTCACCAGTACGAGTCTTTCTTACTTGAACGATTCGTATGTCATGCGATTGATTTTACCTCAACCGGAAATCAGTATAGATCAAGTCTTGCAAGCCTTATCTGAATCGGACGAGAATCTGTGGAAAAATACAATCTTGGCAGAAATTAACTTGAAAATGCCTCGCTTCACCCTCGAGAACAAAATGAATTTAATACCTGCTTTGCAGGCTTTAGGTATGAAAAAAGCATTTACAAACGAAGCCGATTTCTCGTCCATGTCCGATATAGCCACTTATATCTCTCTGGTACAGCAGGCCACCCGTCTGAAAGTGGATGAAGAAGGTTCGGAAGGTGCTGCAGTAACCGTGATAGAAGGAGATTTAATGAGTCCCTTGCCCGAAGAAGAGGTGGATTTTTTCTTAGATCGTCCGTTCTTGTTCCAAATCCTAGAACCATCTACTGGTACCGTTCTGTTTATGGGACAAGTTGGCTCTCCAGAATAATAAATCTTTTAAGCTGATGATTGAGCGTAAAGGGAGCGGGGTACAATCTTTCTCCCTTTATGTTCATGGTGAGGTTTAAAATGTATCAATGAAAAATAAGAATCTAACAATAAACGTATAGAATTTTATCACGGAAGCACGTTAAATAATCAGAATATTTTCTTGTACGGAGGAATTGCTTTTACCTGCAAACAGAAAATGAGTCCTATCTTTTTACTCAATCAGATAGGACTCATTTTACTTCGGAGGCATTAATCTTTCAATTCTTTTGAATGAAATCATAATCCGAGAATAGCTCCAGTGTTTCATCTTGGATTATTTCTATACAGTCATGATCCAAGGTGTATGTTTTTACGTTTTTTGATGTGCTTCCCATCTTGAACTCCACGTCATATTTTCCTACATCGACGTAGATTTGAAATGATTTGCCATAAGCAAAACTACCCGTGGAAACGATTTTCGGTTCTTCTCCTTGCTTGGCTATAGCTACCTGTGTGATATATTGTCCTTTGTTTTTGTTGGTTATTTTCAACAAGCCCATCGGAATGCGGCAGGGAGGGATAAACTCGATCGTAGAAGAGTCCCTGACGGTTTCTACATATTCTTCCAAGTCATACCTCGGACCACGTCCTAAGGGAGATGTTAGCGAATAACAAACGCCATAATCTATTTCTACTTTTTGATGCAGCGTGAATTTCACATCGTCTCCTTGGAAATCCTTTGTGGAAGGTACCCGCCAGATGAATTCCTGCGCATAAGTATTCGTGGATATGGAAAGCGGTGGTGGCGGCAGTTTGGGAGTGTACCTGCTCTCTGTATTGTTTGATGGCAGATTGTTCAGCGTAAACGCATACTTCGCTATTTCGTCGGAAGAAGTGTTCCTTACATCCATATCTTGAATGTTACGTTTCGTTTTGTTATAATAAGAGATGTCCCATGCCAAAGGAATCACCTTTGGCTTAGTAATCGAATCTCTCCCAATACGTATTTCAGCGCCTAAACTCCAGGAAAAACCAGAGGTGTAGGTGGTAGATCCTATTGTTGTAAGTGGGGTTGGGCTATGTCCTACGGGAAATTCCCCTACGGTTTTTCCGTCTTTATCCATCAGTTCATAACTCACTCTTATTTCACGCAAATAAAAGCCGCAAATGTGGGTGGTTGTTTCTAACCTCCTAGCCTCATCCTCGAATACTTGAAGGGTGTATCCCTTATACATATTTTCATTGGTGACAGCCACCTCAGACTTCAGCAGGTAATAGTCTCCATTACTGTTGTTTTTCTCATAAGCATAAAAGGGATATATGGAATGTCGTAAAGTCACTTCTCCTTCCCCTTCTACCGGATACAAGGCTATTTCCTTTTTTCCCACCTCTCTCTTTACGCTATAAGGAAAAGTTTCAGAGATTTGCTGGGGTATGATTAAAGCAGTAATGTCATCCGTCGTGTTTTTAATGGGAGGAAGCTCTTCAATAAAAAAGATGTCATCACCTGTCTGTTCTTTCTCACAGGTGAAAAAGAACAGACAGAAAAACAATACAATACTGTATGAATAAACTCGTTTCATCATTCTTTCTCTTCAAAGTCAAATGCTGAATTTAAAGACAAGGTTTCACCGCGTTTGATGGCTAAGCTCCCCTCACTAAGTATGTATGTCTTTGTAGAATGGGCATTTTCTCCCATCTGGAATTCTACCGTATATTCCCCCGTAGGTATGTAGCGCATGAAGGCACTTTCAAATTCGATACTGCCTTTTCCACTTGAACTGTATTCCACCTCTCCTTTCTGGTTTTTGATCACCACATCGCTAATGTATTCTCCCTCGTTGGTGTTGGTTATTGTCAGAAGTCCTGTCGGTGTTCGACTTGGTGGAATAATAGGCGTATATTGCACGTCTCCCAGCTTAGGTCTGTTGTTATTAGTTTTGAAGTCTGCTCCGGTAGAATAAAAATGACAGCTACCATAAGTAATTTCTGGGCGAGTTCCAATATAGAACCGGTCAGAGGAGTTGTCTTTCGTTTCCGGTACTCTCCATATCCAACTGCTATAAAATGTGGCATTACTTACCGATACAAGAGGAGGGTCGGAGATACTTATATTGCTTTGGTAGTGTGGTAGATTATTCACTTTGTATTCGTATTTGGTACTATTGTTTGTGCTTTGGTTCATGATTTCCACATCGGAGATAGTCCGGCTCACCTCATTGGAGAACGTAACTCCACCTTTAATGGTTATAGAGCCATTAGGGCCAGCTGCATCGAATCCCAATGCTACATCGGCCCCTAAGTTCCAACTTATTCCAGATGAATAAGAAGTTGCTCCTTGTGTTGTCAATGGTATAGGAGAGTAATTAACCGGATATTCTCCTACCATTGTTTTTAAGTCCGGTTTAAGTAAAGAGGTCTCTATCTTAAAGTTAGTCATGTAGAATCCGCAGAGTCTACAGTAAACCCCACCATGTTTGCTTGTCCATTTGTGGTTGTTGTTGTTTACAGGGCACATGTTATCATTATGAGCTGTGTATTCGGCCGATACGATGTAGTAATCACCTGAGCTCTGTTGGCCTTCAAAAGCATACAAAGCATAGATACTATATTTTGCAGTGAGACTTCCTTTACCGGATATCCTGTCCGCTTTAGATAATGCTATTTTAGCTTCTTCAATATCCAAATTGTAAGAAAAGGTGTGTGTTATGGTTTGTGCATTGATCAATTTATCAATTGCTGTCTCTTCGCTTCCCGGAGAAGATACTACAACCAGTTTCAAACTTTCATTGACCCAGTTTACAAAGTAGTTCAAATGTTCATTGACCGTGATTCCTTCGTAGGCTTCGTCTAGTATGTATTGGTGGTTTTTGCTGAATGCGTAAAGTTCTTTTTCCATACCATCGTTTGCTAATTCATAAGGCCATCCCATTTGTTCAAACCATTCGTTTACCATAGACGTTTCAGGCCGTACAATAACGATGATACCTCCATTTTCATAAACAGTCACAATCTCTTCATTATAAGTATCGAGTGCTGAACTGGATAAGAAGAGTATATCTGTATCTTCGTTTACTTCATTTTGGAAATGGGTGAAGCGGATGTCCAATGCCTCTTTCATATCGGCAGGGACATCACCCAATATGGCAGCTGGATTATCCACTTGATCATCGGTGGCAATGGAATTGCGTAATGGGGTGTCCCATACACCTTCTTCTTCGGTCACTGGTCCGTCGTCATCGTCTGAGCAAGCGGTGAAGAATAGGACCGGGCTACATACGAGCAGGAAACTTGCCAACAGATGGGCAAAATACGGATAATTTAATTTTGTCTTCATATAAAATCTGTTTAGTATGTGAATAATTTTATACAAAAAAAGCGAAAATAATCCGTAGGCTACTTATGTTTTTGTTAGAAAGATGAAGGTGATTGTTCGTTCAGCACAACTTTGTGGTTATAGCAATCTTAGATTGTTAATAGAGCAGTTTTTTGTCGATAGAGCAGTCTTAAATCAATGAAAATATTCAAAGGTTATATCTGAGATTTTCTCCACCGAGCAGGGGAACAACCTTCTTGTTCCTTGAAGATTTTCATGAAGTAGCTTTGGGAGAGAAAGCCCGACATTTCAGATATTCCTGCAACTGTCAGTTCCGGATGTTCTGTCAGCATCTGCTTAGCGTGGGCAAGGCGCAGCCCGGTAATCCAGTCACGGAACGACATGTTATAGGTCGCCTTTATATATGTCGAGAGATAGGTGCGGTTGGTATGGAGAGCGTCAGAAAGTTCGCGGATGGTGAGGCCTGGACTTACGTATCCTTTTGAATCGAGCCATTCGGATAGATTTTTCTCGATTTCTGTATAGCAAGAAGGGGTAACTATAACTTGTTCGTTTTCTTGTGGCTCTATTTGTTCGGAACTTATTTCGGTTTCTAATATGTTTTCTACTTGCTCATAGAATATTTGATAGTTCATGTAAGAGCAGTACAAGTAAATGTAGAAAGGTATGGATGAGATTACCCACAGGTAGATATATTTATCAGGCAAGAATGTCAGTAACCCACAGCTGACACCATATATAACAGCCCAGTACGTAAAGATAGATAACCAGTGGATATAGGCACCAATATGGTCGGAATGTGTATCATCGAATAATTTTACGGCTTTACGATATGTTTTTATCAGTCGGTATGCCAAAGTTATTCCATATATGAATAACCAGGAAGCCATTATTAGTAATCCGATTTTCTGCATATAGTTTTCAGGAAATACTAATAATATGGTTCCTGATAGAACAGTAAATAATATCCATAAGCTAATATGTGTGACAAAGCGGCGAGCAGTCAAGTAAAATCTATCTAATAAGGCTGTTAAAGCCGAGCTGAAAAGCCAATATGATAGAAAATAAGTAGATAAATTCATCGATATGGCTGCCTTGACATTTATAAACCGTATACCATAGAATAAATGTACGGCATAATTAACGGCTAATACTAAAATAGCAACGCCCATGATACGTCTTGACCTTAGATAATTGTCAAAAATGGGTTTTTCAGGTGTTGGAGCAGTAAGGAAATAAATACCAAAAAACGACATGAGTGTTAAAGCTACACACAATGAATATTTATATATTGTAATATAATCCATATAGCATAAATAAATACCTAAAATCATCAGAGCTTTTAAGGGAAGAAAAATAGTACTTTTAGAAATCAACTCTCTTAAATCTGATGCTATATATTGTTTTCTTGGTACAAATTTACGAATATTTTTAGCATAGTATTTCTTTTAAAGGTGTATTTATGGCTTGCTTATTTTCTGTTTCTGTAACTTTGGGTATTTTCTGTCAATTTAACTTGTAGGCATAACATTTCTTTTTCACTGAAACAACATAATGATAAGTTGAGCGGTGATGATACGCATAAAAGTAGAAAGCGGATAAACGGTGGCATAGGCAACCGAAGGCTCGTCGTTATCAACGGTTGTGTTGGCATAATCGAGGGCGATAGGGTTCGTCATGCAACCGCAGAGCATTCCGACGTTCTTGGCATAATCTACTTGGAAGAAACGAGCCATTAGTAAACCAACAAGTAATACCGGAATGATAGCAAGTGCAAATCCCAATCCTAACCATAACAGTCCTTCCGTACGGAAGACAGTTTCGAAGAAATGCTGGCCGGAACTGATTCCCAGTCCTGCTAAGTAGATGGTGATACCAAACTGGCGCATCATCAGATTCGCACTTTGAGTCGTGTAAGTTGTCAGGTGAATACGTGGACCAAAAGCTCCCATTAAAATACCTACAATAATCGGGCCGCCGGCTACACCTAATTTAATAGGTGTATTCATTCCCGGAATGGCCAGTGGAATAGAACCGATAACCACACCAAGAGTCAATCCTACGAAAATCGCCAACAAGTTAGGCTCGCGTAAGCGTTTGAGTTGATCTCCTAAAATTTTACTAACATTGTTGACGGCATTGGCCTCACCTACGATAGTAAGGCGGTCACCGATCTGCAGGTGCAGGTCGGGCGAAGCTAATAAGTCGATACCGGCACGATTCACTCGTGTGATGTTGATGCCGTAGAGATTGCGCAAGCGAAGAGACCCCAGGCGCACTCCGTTAATACGATTGCGGGTTACAACGATACGGCGGGAAATCAGCTGGCTGTCGATGGCATTCCAGTCGATATCTGGTTTGTTCCAATCGACGTTTTCCTGTTCTCCAAACAGAACCTTGATATTATCTACATCTGCCTTGACGGAAATAATCAGCAGATGATCTCCTTCTTCTAATGTTGTATCAGAAGTCGGGATACTTACTTTCCCGTTCCTCCAGACACGTGATATGACAAAATGCTTTTCCGTCAGCGTCATGATGTCTTTTATACTTTTATGGTAAATGGCTGGGTTGCAGACTTGAAATTCAGCTACGTAGGTTTGCGTTTGTCCTATCTCTGCATTAGTTTCTTTTTTCTTATTTTGAAACAGGGCCTTTAAAACGATGATGGCTAAAATCATTCCGATAACTCCCATAGGGTAGGCTACAGCACAAGCTAAAGCCATGTCCGTAATACTTTTTTCATCAACTGTGTTGATTTGCAGCATAGCTTCTTGCGCTGCACCAAGCGAAGGTGTATTATTGGCTGCGCCACAGAGAAGTCCCATCATATCGGAAACAGATATTCCTGTCACGTAATGAAGTACGACAGTCATAATCAATCCGATGAAGATAACTGCGAGACCTGCAGAGTTGAGCATGACTCCTCCTTTCTTTAGCGATGAGAAAAAGCCTGGGCCAACTTGTAATCCTAATGTGTATACAAATAAAATCAAACCGAAGTTTTGTGCAAACGACAGCATGTCGCTATTGACAACTACTCCAAAATGACTGACTAAAATACCTGTAAAGAAAACGAATGTAATACCTAAAGAAACGCCTTTGTATTTAAGTTTTCCCAAATAGACACCAATGGCGCAAACTATGCAAATAACAGCCACCGTCTGTATCATCGTGGGCTGGAGAAATGTATCTTGTATCCAATTCATACGGAATAGAGTTTTAGGGGTGCAAACTTACATAAACTGGGTGAATTAATTGATATAATCAGAATTAAAAATCATTTTGATAGTGAAATTACTTGTTTTTCTCCCATTCCAAGAGTTGTTGTTTACGTTTTGCATCCCATCGATAACCACTCAAACTACCGTCTTTGTGTAGGATACGGTGGCAGGGGATAATCCAGCTGACAGGATTTTTACCAATAGCAGAGGCAACTGCCCGTACAGCTTTAGGGCGTCCGATAATTTGTGCAATTTGTGTGTACGAAGTTGTTTCTCCCTTATGTATCTGTAAAAGGGCTTTCCAAACTTTTCGTTGGAAGTCTGTTCCATACAGGCAGACAGGAAGTGGTGGTGTATTTGTGCTCGTTTCTTGTAGTACAGCTAATAATGATTGAGTATGCTTGTTGGTTTCAGGAATCAATAATGCTCCTTTCCAGCATTTTTCTAACTCCATCAATTGTTCTTCAAGGTCGTTATCAACAAAAGAAAGATAACAAATGCCGTCAGGTATGTATGCTATTAATACCTTGCCAAACGGAGATTCTGCACATCCATAAGTGATGGTTAATCCTTGACAGTAAACAGGAAATTCATTGGGTGAGATTTCTTTTATCTGAATAATGACAGAGTCTTTCATATATTGATTATTAAAAACAAACGCAGGTTCTGTAATGACATTGTCAAACGAACCTGCGTTTCAATCTATCATGAAGAAGAGATTTTATTTGATATATGATTCCAGGAATTTAGCCTGTGGAGCAGGTGCGATAGTCACTGATTTAGTGCATGCTGGAATTAATACGGTCTGACCTTGATGTACGTGAATTTCATAACCATTATCATCTGTAATTACTGCTTTTCCATCCATACAGATGTATACAACAAACGAATCCAACTCCTCAAAATTACGAGTCATGGTAGTATCCATGTCGATTAAGTTGGTTGTAAAGTATTTGCATTCAGCCAAATTAACTGTCGCGTTCGAATGAGCCTTGTAATGAGTTTTATAATCTGGATACAAAGTATAGTCGATGGCATCTTTGGCTAATTCGGTATGCAATTCACGGGTATTACCGTTCTTGTCTTTCCGGTTGTAGTCATAAATACGGTAAGTAATGTTACTTGTCTGCTGGATTTCTGCAATAAAGCAGCCAGCTCCAATTGCATGTACACGTCCGGCCGGCAAGAAAAATACATCTCCTTCTTGCACATCATAACGTTTCAACACATCCATGATGGTATTTTCCTGAACGCGTTTAACATATTCATTCGCATCTATCTGCTGAGAAAAACCTGAATATAAAAAAGCGTTTTCTCTGGCTTTAATCACATACCACATTTCTGTTTTACCAAAAGAATTGTGGCGGGCCTTAGCCAGTTCATCATTAGGATGTACTTGTATGGACAGATTATCACGCGCATCGATAAACTTGATCAACAAAGGGAAACGTGTGCCAAAGCGTTCCATAACGTGTTCACCTAATAATTCCTTGCCGTATGTTTTAATTAGTTCGTCAAGAGACTTGTCTGCTAATTCACCTTCCGCTACAATAGAATAATCTCCATCTACATGAGATAATTCCCAACTTTCTCCGATTCCTTCTTGGACAGGAGTGATGCCCTTAAACGGGCAGATGTCTGAACCACCCCAAATGACTTTTTTCAGGATGGGTTTAAATGTTAATGGATACAACATATTTATCAATTATTTCTGTTTTTTACTTGTTGCCTTTTTGCTTGTTGTTTTTGTTTTAGAAACAGCCTTAGTTGATTTTTTGTCTTCTTTAGCTGCCTTTTCTTCCTTGGCTGGTTTAACTTTGCGCAAAACCATAGCCGAACGTGCTGGAACATACAGTTTCAACCATTCTTTCTTTTCCTTTTTATAAAGAGGATCGAACTGCGTAAAATGATGGACAGAGTCGTCATTCAAACCGAAACCTCCGAATTTGGGAGAATCAGTATCCAAAACTACTTCATATTCTCCCTTTGGTGTCAGGAAGCCATAATCTGTGAATGATTTGGTCGGGTTAAAGTTGAATACGAATACCAAATCTTTACGCATATAAGCCAAAATCTGATCGCCGTCGTTATCCCACACCTTTTGTAGTGGAGTATCTTGGAAATTCTTGACACTTCGGATCAATTCTACCATTTCCCGATCGAAGTCACCTAAGTAATGATATTTTAAATCCATGTTATCCACTAAATTCCATTGACGGCGGGCATATTTGTATGACCACCCATTACCTTCACGTGGAAAATCAATCCATTCCGGATGTCCGAATTCATTACCCATGAAATTCAGATAGCCTCCGTTAATAGTAGAAGCTGTAACCAGGCGAATCATTTTATGTAAAGCTATACCTCGTTCAACCATAAAATTATGATCGTCTTTCTGCATATGCCAATACATGTCGGCATCAATCAGACGGAAAATGATAGTCTTGTCGCCTACCAATGCCTGATCGTGACTTTCTGCATAGCTGATCGTCTTTTCGTCTGCACGTCTATTGGTCGTTTCCCACCAGATAGCTGATGGATGCCAATCTTCATCTTTTTTTTCTTTAATAGTTTTGATCCAGAAATCAGGAATGTTCATCGCCATACGGTAGTCAAAACCATATCCACCGTCTTCGATCTTAGCGGCCAAACCGGGCATACCACTTACTTCTTCTGCAATGGTAATGGCATTTTTATTTACTTCGTGAATCAGTTTGTTGGCTAATGTCAGATAGGCAATTGCGTCTCCATCCTGATGACCGTTGAAGTAGTCTCCATAGTTACAGAAAGCTTCGCCTAAGCCATGGCTGTAATACAACATTGACGTAACCCCATCAAAGCGGAAACCGTCAAATTTATATTCTTCCATCCAGAACTTGCAGTTTGATAACAAGAAATGGAGAACTTCATTCTTTCCATAATCAAAACACAGCGAATCCCATGCCGGATGCTCACGACGTCCATCTCCATGAAAATATAAGTTATATGAACCATCAAAACGGCCTAAACCTTCCACTTCATTTTTTACAGCATGACTGTGAACAATATCCATGATTACGGCTATCCCTTGGCTATGGGCTTCATCAATGAGCTGTTTCAATTCGTCAGGTGTGCCAAAACGGGAGGAAGCAGCGAAGAAGCTACTTACATGGTATCCGAACGACCCATAATATGGATGTTCCTGTATTGCCATGATCTGGATAGCATTGTATCCGTCTTTTATGATTCTGGGTAAAACATTTTCTCGGAATTCATTATATGAGCCAACTTTTTCCTCATTTGTTCCCATGCCTATATGGCATTCATAGATCATTAAAGGAGAAGTGTCAGGCTTGAATTTCTTTACCTTGAATTTATAGGGCTTTTCAGGGTTCCAAACCTGGGCGCTGAATATTTTGGAATCAGGGTCTTGTACGGCTCTGCGAGTCCAGGCAGGAATCCGTTCACCGCATCCTCCATCCCATTCAATCCAAAGTTTATATAAATCCTGGTGATTCAGTCTTTCTTCCGGAAGTATAATTTCCCATACCCCATTTTCTATACGAGTCAGTTTGTATTCTTCGTTTTTCTGCCAGTTGTTGAATGTCCCGATTAAATAAATAGCGGTTGCATTTGGGGCCCATTCCCGAAAAATCCATCCTTTGGTGGTCTTGTGTAACCCGAAATAAAGATAGCCTGAGGCAAATTCAGACAGCGTCATTTTTCCATGATTTGTCAGACTTTTTTCTTTGTCTATGACATAATGGTAACGTCCTTCAATGGCGTCTTTATACGGTGTCAGCCACGGGTCATTTTTTATTAGATTTAGAGACTCCATGTTATTTCAAATTAATTAGTTCTTTTGCAAAGATAAAGAAAAATTTGAGGATAATCCGAACTCTGGTAATTTTCTTTTTGTAAGCTCTTTTTGCAGAAGTCCCTTTTTAGATTGACATAGGATGTTTGTATGAGTTTGAGTGAGATTGTTTTGCATGAAGTTATAAGAGGTGGTATTTATAATGTTACTAATTTGTAAGATAAATGTAATATGTTCCATTTAAATTTGCGCCATATTTATAAAAATAATAAAAGCTTTTTAGTTTTTATTTGTATTTTTGCTGCTGATAAAGAATTTTTAAATCAGCAAGTAAGTAGGATTAGCGGATAAATACAACTTGTTTTTATTAAGGAATTGTAGCTTATACTCATTTTGATTTGAGTTTTATTCGAGAATTTAATGTGATTTTTTCTAATAGGTTAGTTATGGAAAATTTGAAAACGATGGCAGTTCTTGCAGTTTGTGTAAGTTCTTCTGCCATTCCTTGTTCTTTAAATGCAGCTTCAGAAAACTCGGTTGATGAAGCGAAGAAACAGGTAGTCGAGTCAGTACCTGGTACGCAACAATCTGGAATAACTGTTACAGGTATAGTGGTGGACGCTTCAGGCGCGCCGGTAGTGGGTGCCAATGTGCTGGTTGCCGGAACGACAAATGGAGTAGTGACAGATTTAGATGGAAACTTTTCTTTGTCGGATGTTAAAAAGGGAGCTTTGCTGCAAGTCTCTTTTATTGGTTATCAGTCTTTGGAAGTAAAGGCTGATAGGAAAATGAGAATTGTCTTGAAAGAAGATTCTGAATTATTGGAAGAAGTTGTCGTTGTCGGTTATGGTACGATGCGAAGAAAAGATGTTACGAGCTCAATTTCTACAGTGCAGTCAGATGACTTAAATCAAGGTGTATATACAGATCCAGCTCAATTGTTGCAAGGAAAAGTAGCTGGTTTAACGATCACACAGTCCAGTAATCCGAATCAGTCTTCTTCTATTACTTTGCGTGGTGCATCTACCTTGCGTGAAGGTGCTGCTATGGAACCTTATTATATTATAGATGGCGTTCCGGGAGTTGATCTTTCTTTTGTCTCTCCGGATGATATAGAAACAATTGACGTTTTGCGTGATGCAACAGCCACAGCGATATATGGATCAAAAGCGGCTAATGGTGTTATCATCATTACTACAAAGCGTGGTAAATCCGGCCGTGCCAATGTAAGTTATAGTGGTTATGTAGCTTTCGATAGAGTGGCCAAGAATATGGATATGATGACGGCTGACGATTTAAGAAGCTATGCTGCGGCTAACAATTATACATTGCCTAACGATGAAGGAGCCAATACTGACTGGCAGAAAGAAGTACAGCGTACAGGCGTTTCTCATAATCATAATGTGTCTGTCAGTGGTGGAAATGATAAATCCAACTATAATATCAGTCTGAATTATGTGAACCGCGAAGGTGTGATCTTAGGTTCAAATATGCGGCGTTTTAATGCGCGGGCATTGGCTCAGTCAAAAGTATTGAAAGATCATTTGACTTTGTCATTGGGGGTTAATGGTAGTCAGTCTACTCATGATGGATTTGTTATGGAAGGAAATGGAGAAAGTGTTACAGATGCCATGCTTTATTATTCTCCTACTCAGCCTGTCCGGAATGACGATGGTTCCTGGTACGAATCGTTTGGTATTACACAATATTATAATCCGTTGTCTCTGATTTATGAAGATACGCAGAAAACCATTGATAAGAATATGATGATTACCGGTAAGGCTGATTTGAATATTCTTAAAGGACTTAACTGGAGCGCCAATTATTCGTATATGACGGATCAGAGTACGTATAGTGAATATCATTCTACAAAATCACAGTATGTCCGGAACAATGGTCAGGCAACCCGAAATACGTATATGGGTACTAAGAGTGTGTTTGAAACGTATGTCAATTACGATACTACAATAGCCGACCGTCATCGCTTGGGTGTCATGCTGGGATATTCTTGGGAGGAAACCATGACGGATGATGGTTTTGGTCTTACTGTCAAGGATTTTTATAATGATGATGTTACCTATAATAATCTGACTTATGCCAATACGATCGATGGTATAGATGGGGTTGAAAGTAAGGTAAAATCTACATTACGTATGATTTCTTTCTATGGTCGTTTGAATTATGTATTTAATGATAAATACAGTCTTCAGGCAACTTTACGTCGGGATGGTTCTTCTGCTTTTGGAAAGAACAACCGTTGGGCAACCTTCCCTTCTGTTTCAGCAGCTTGGCGGTTGTCTGATGAAGATTTTATCAAAGATCTGAATATCTTCGATGATTTGAAGTTTAGAGTAGGTTATGGTGTGAGTGGTAACTCATTAGGCTTTGATGCATATACGGCCAGAGAAACTTATGGTGTGTCGGGATGGTTCAGCTATACGGATGCCAATGGAAATACGTCGAATAAACATACTTTGGCTGCTACTAATAACTCAAATCCTGATTTGAAATGGGAGCGTACAGGTATGTTTAATGTTGGTTTGGATTTTGCATTTTTCAACAGCCGTTTGAATGGTACGATTGAATATTATAACAAACAAACAAGTGATCTGATCTATTATTATCCGGTATCTACTAACCGGTATCCTTTCGATACGATGACGGCCAATGTGGGTGATATCAGTAATAAAGGTATTGAATTAACTATTAATGCGGTTCCGGTCAAGACTCACGATTTTGAATGGAATACGACTTTAAACTTGGCACATAATAAGAATGTGGTTGAAAAGTTATCGAATGCGACTTTCTCTGTCGATTATCAGGATTTGGCGAGTCCGGGTATAGCCGGTAATAGTGATAAGTACGTACAGCGCCTGATGGAAGGGGCTCCGATCGGACAGTTCTATACTTACGAATGGGCTGGTTATACCGAAGATGGTGTTTCTCAGTTTTATGTTCATGATCCGGAAACAGGTGAACGGACCGGTGAAACGACAACAGAATTGAGAGATACAGACCGAACTAAAACGGGCAGTGCACAACCGAAGCTGACTTATGGTTGGAATAATACCTTAAATTATAAGAGATGGTCGTTGAATTTATTCTTCCAAGGTGTATTGGGAAATAAGATATTCAATGCGCTGCGTGCACAGTATAATTCTGTTTCTTTGGTTACTTCTGGTAAAAATGCTTTGAAGGAAGTTATGACCGACCAGCTATTTACAGATGTGAATGCCCAGGTTCCGTCTGATCGTTATTTGGAGAATGGTAGTTATTTACGCTTGGCGACTTTGTCTCTTGCATACAATTTTGGTAATCTGAGTGATTGGGCCAATAATCTGACTCTTTATGCGACTTGCAACAATGTCTTTACAGTAACAGGCTATAAAGGTACTGACCCAGAAGTCTCATTGGGAGGACTGACTCCGGGTATTGACTGGCGTGAAAATTATTATCCGCACACACGTACCTATATGATAGGCTTGAAGGTTAATTTCTAATGTCACATGTATTTTTAATAACTGAAAACGAATAAAAAAATGAATAAGAAAATTCAGATATTGATGACTGCCGGTTTACTAGGACTGACGGCAAGTTGTACCGATCTTGATGTTGATATTGATTCGCAATATACGGAATATCCTTCATCTTCAGAAGTAGCGGTTGAGGCAAAAATGGCGGATGTATATTATGCTTTTCGTAGTGCCTTAGGTAGTAGCTATAATCAGATTCAGACTTTATCGTCAGACGAAGCAACAGGAATCAGTTTTGATGGTGATTATTATGATGGCGGAACATACAGTCACACTTCGCTCCACAATTATTTGCCGACAGATGGAGGTTTAAGCTATTGGAGTGATTTGTCGAGTGGTATTACCCGTTGTAATACTGTAATTAAAGATTTTGGAGGAGACGAGGCTGATCCGTCTATTATTGCTCCGGCCCGGGCTATGCGTGCTTTCTATCATTTTATATTAATGGATAGTTTCGGGGATGTTCCTATTTTGGATAAAATACCGGATGAAGATGAAGCTGTTGAACGGAGTCCGAGAAAAGAGGTAGCCGAGTATATTGAGAGTGAACTATTGGACTGTCTGCCTTATTTAAATACGAGCAGCAATGAATCTACCTATGGTAAACCCAATAAGTGGATGGCTGAGGCTCTGCTGGTCAAGCTATATATTAACTGGGCTGTTTATACTTGTGGAGATGTAACGACTTATACCCCCGATCTGACCAATGCCAAACTGGCTGATTGCGTGAAGTATTGTGATGATATCATACAGAGTGGTCTTTTTGACTTGAGCGATGAATACCGTCGGAAGTTCTATCCGGACAACGGAGCACAGATCAAGGATTTTATATATGCCATGCCTTTTGATTGTACTTCCGCTCAGGGAATGTATTATGGCCGTTATCGTACATTCCGTCGTATTGATGATGGAAATGGCGGATATTATGGTGGGCAGATGGGTAATTCATGTGCCGGAAATTTTGCTATGAACCCTGAATTCTCGGATTTGTTTACTTTAGAAGGGGATCAGCGTAACGATGCTGTTCTGGGTGGTACGGTTTATAAATTTGATGGTGCTACTTACGAACCGACAGATGAAGTATTCCTTTATCAGGGTACGACTCCGTTGGTGTTCTCTAAAACAATTACATTGAAAGCTGAAAATGAGCAGTTGAATGTAGGGGCCGATTTTAATGGATGGTCACAAGGATATCGCTCTATTAAATTCTATCCGGATCCGACAGAGTATCGTGAGCATGGACGTAATCAAAGTAATGATGTACCTATTTTCCGTTATGCGGATATTCTGTTGACGAAAGCTGAGGCAATTCTTCGTGGAGCACAGGCGACAAATGGGGATACGCCATTATCTCTTTTCAATCAGATTCGGGGATATGTGAATGCTCCGTTGCTGGAAGTTGCGCCGACTTTACAGGATATTCTGGATGAAAGAGGACGTGAGTTCTTTGACGAAAACTGGCGTAGAAATGATATGATCCGTTTTGGAACCTTTGAAAGTGAATATGGTTTCCATAAAAAAGGTTTCCCGACAGCTCGGTTTGATAAAGAATGCCGTATATTACCCGTTCCTCAAGATGTGCTGAATGCAAATAGTAACTGGACGCAGAATCCGGGGTATTAATTGAGACAGCATCATTCTAAAATAATTGACCGGAATAGATTCCTTTCATGGAATTTGTTCCGGTATTTTTTTTGTTTTATACTTGCTCGAGTTGGTTTCAAAGAAGATAATCTAATATGTAGTGTGAGCTTAAATTGAAATTCGTGAGAATTGAAATCAAAACCAACGAGAATTAAAAACAAAGCTAATAGGATTTGACTTGTATGTCTTAAAATTTGATTTAACATCATATTGTTATTTGTTTTTCATTAATGGAGATATTTTGGTTGTGTACTTTATGATTAAAGTGTCATTTTGACATTGAATATTCAGTTTTTCTGGAAATAATAATCGGTTTCTTATAAAATCAGGCCGCAATAAAGTGTCTTTTATGTTTTCTTGATAGTGGAATGCAAATAGATGTTTGTTTTATTTGTTTATATTAATATTGTTTTGCGAATATGGTTTGTTAAAATTTAGGGGTTAAAAGTGTTAAAGTGTGATTATATTTTGATTTAAAATGATTTGTTATTATTTTTACCGCAGAATTAATAATGAATAATAAAAATATGAACAGCAAAGGTGGTATTGAGCTGGGAAAATAACAGTTTGGAATTTTGCTGATTTTAAGTATTGTCGTTAAAATTAGACAAAGAATCCACCGAGTAAATAATTAAATAAGTTCTTAATATTTTATGGAAGCCTTTTCTGATCATTTAGAAAAACAGCATAGTTCAAACACAACTGTGTCTGTTTTAAGATTGAAAAGTCTGAAGAGAAGGCAGAAATAAAGAATATTACTGTAAACTTGAGAAATGAATTGGTTGTTAGGCCTGCTTCTAATTGGTTTCAAAAGAATAAGTTGTGTTTGGACTTAGTTGAGTAATAGTATGAATTTTGTCGATTGTATGGTTTATGGGCAAAAAGATTTTATCTGACAAGAATGTGTTATTTAATTATTGGATTCAGTAAGATGTAATAACTAACTTAAGGAAATGAAGATGGAAAAAGGAAGGCTAATTTTATTGGTTGCAGCTTCCGCTTGTATGGGGACGATGATTGCAACAGCTCAGACGACTCAGGTGACGGGTAGGGTAATATCGATGGAAGATAATACCCCAGTAATTGGTGCTACAGTCGTAGTGAAAGGTACAACAACAGGAACAGTAACTGATTTTGACGGAGCATTTTCTTTAGAAGTACCGGAAGGCGCTAAAACGCTTGTGATTTCGTATGTAGGAATGCAGAGTCAGGAATTGGCAGTAAAACCGCAAATGACAGTTAAGCTGGTTACTGATTCACAAAATTTGGACGAAGTTGTTGTTACGGCTATGGGTTTAACCCGTGAAAAAAAGTCATTGGCTTATGCCGTTCAGGAAGTAGGAGCTGAAGATTTGACAAAGGCAGGACAACTGAATGTAACCAGTGCCTTGTCTGGTAAAGTAGCCGGTGTACAGATTAACCAGTTTGGTGGTAGTGTTGGTGCTTCATCTCGTATTTCAATCCGTGGTAACTCTTCTTTGCAGAGTAATCAGCAGCCTCTGATCGTTGTTGACGGTGTACCTATTTCGAATGATACCCAGCGTACAGGTGATAATACATATAATGGTGTTGACTATGGTTCTGGTCTGAACGATATCAACCCGGAAGATATTGAATCAATGACTGTCTTGAAAGGTGGATCAGCAGCTTTGTATGGTATGCGTGCCGGTAATGGTGTTATCTTGATTACTACCAAATCAGGTAAGAAGAACAATGGTGTAAAAGTATCATACGATGGTAATATCACAATCGACCGAGTAGCTAATTTGCCAAAGGTTCAGAATTCTTACGGACAAGGTAATAACGGTGACGAATATCACTGGCAATTGAACGCTCCGAATCTGAGTTACCAGGAATATGCAGAACAGTATGGATTCAACTGGGTGGATGGATCGAATGGTATCAATGACTTTTATGATGAATCATGGGGACCTCGTTTGGATGTCGGATTAAACCTGGTACAATATGATAGTAATGGCGAAAAGGCACCGTGGGTTTCTCGCCCGAATAATGTGAAGGATTTCTTCCAGACAGGTGTATCTCAGAATCATACTATTTCGGTCGCTGCCAATTCAGAAAAAGCAAGTACACGTGCTTCTCTTTCTTATCGTGGTCAGACGGGTACAGTTCCTAATACAGATCAGAAACGATATTCTGCCTCTTTGAATACATCTATCAAATTAAATAAATATTTCACGTATGATCTGAGTACCAGTTATACGCGTACACAAAGTGATAACTTGGTAGGTCAGGGATATGGAGGTAACAACCCGATCAACTCTTTGATCGCCTGGTCTGGACGTCAGATCAATATGCAGACCTTGAAAGAGAATTGGGATCAGAAAGATGCATCCGGTAATTATACCTATTATAACTGGAATACTAATTATCATATGAACCCGTATTTTACGGTATATGAGAATACGAACAGTTATCAGCGTGACCGTGTGTTTGGTAAGACTTCTTTGTATTATCAGCCATTTGATTTCTTGAAGATTGAAGGTCGTGCGGGATTGGATTATTATAATTCTACAGCTTTTGAGCGTCACTATATTGACCGTTCTGATTATCCGGAAGGTGGTTTCTCTCAGGTGAACGACAAGAATACAGAATTGAACTTGGACTTGATTGCCAGCTTTAATAAGACATTCGGCGATTTCAATATTACAGCTATGGCCGGAGGTAACTACCGGGATGTATCTTGGGAGAATACGGAATTTGGTGCTGCTGCGTTGACAGTATTAGGTGTCTATACGATTGCCAACAAAAGTGGAGATGCTGTTACCAGCATGGATCATAGTCATATTCGTTCAAACTCAGTCTATGCCAATGCTTCTGTTGGATGGAAAAATCAGTTGTATTTGGATGTAAGTGCCCGTAACGACTGGAGTTCTACTATCAATGAATCGTTCTTCTATCCTTCGGCCAGTTTGAGCTGGATTGCTACAGAGACTTTGCCTTGGTTGAAAGGTGATGGCACTGCACTTTCTTTCTTGAAACTGCGTGGTGGTTGGGCTGAAATTGGTAATGCAACGACTGCTTATCGTAACCGATCCTATTATTACCTGAATACAGATGGTTCATTTAATGGAGTTGCTCAGATTTACAAGAGTACAACTTATCCGAATGAAAATTTGAGACCGGAAAGTATAAAAACTTGGGAAGTAGGTGCTGAATTTGGTTTCTTGCGTGATCGTTTGCATTTGGATGTAGCTTACTATCATAAGACGACAACTGATCAGATCTTGAACGTAACAGTTCCTTATTCAACTGGATATTCATCTTTGCTGATCAATGCCGGTGAAATACAGAACAAGGGTGTTGAAATCCAGTTGAGCGGTGATATCTTGCAAAGCAAGAAAGGTTTGAACTGGACCAGTACATTCAACTTCTCGAAGGATAATAGTAAAGTTATTGAGTTGTATCCGGAAATGGGATTGGATACTTATGGTATTGGTTGGACTTGGGGTATTGCGACACAGGCTGTTGAAGGTGAAAAGTGGGGTTCTTTAGTTGGAACCGGTTTTGCCCGTATAACCGCCGATGATGTAAAAGCGGGTACTGCTACCTCCGATCAGATTGGTTCGATCAAAGTCAATTCAAATGGTCTTGCCCAGACTGAAAGTGCTGTTAATTTCGGAAATGTAACTCCTGATTTCCTGTTGAACTGGCGAAATGACTTTACAATCCAGAATTTCAACTTCGGTTTCTTGTTGGATTTGCGTGTCGGTGGTGATATCTGGTCTCAAACGATGGCTCATAGTTACTCAGCTGGTACATCTGTGGTTACAGCCGAGAATGGCATTCGCGAACGTTCAATTGTAGCAGGTGTAGATGTGATGGATAATGAACGGTTTGTTATGCAGGATGCCAATGGTAATTGGGTAACCAATACTATCAAAACAGATGCTTATAGCTGGTTTAAGAATGATGTGTCTGAATATTATACATTTGATGGTTCTTTTTTAAAATTGCGTGAGGCATATATTTCATATACATTCCCGAAGGCTTGGATGGCCAAGACCCGTTATATCAGTAATGCAACCGTGTCATTGATTGGTAATAACTTGGCATTACTTTGGGTACATAAGTCCAATACGATGCGTATTGATCCAGAAACTGGTGGTGTATCTAGTGATAGCCGTGGTGTCGGTTTTGAACAGGCTGCTGTTCCGTCATCTCGTAGTTTTGGTCTGAAAGTAAATCTTACATTTTAATTAATCGTTTTAACAAGCATTGAATATGAAAAATATATTTAAACTCACAACGCTGGCTTCCTTGGCTGTAACTTTGATGTTGGGTAGTTGTACCAGTAAATTTGATGATATAAACAGTGATCCGGATGCATTGGAGACGGGTTCTCCTACCAATATGTTAGGATATGTATTGCGTTCAACAATGAGTACTCAAGGCGGATTTGATGCTACGGAAGCATGGGCCGGTTATATATCCAAGATTCAATATATGGATAACTACAATTATCTTCCAACAAATAATACCTACGGAAACAAGTTTTCGAATTGTTATCGCATGAATGTGCAGTTGGATGATATTTTGGCGCAGACTGAAGCCAGTGCCGACGAATTGAAAAATCTCCGTTGGGCTGCCCGTATATTTAAAGAATATCTGTGGTTGGTGAATACCGACCAGTTTGGTGACATGCCTTATACGGAAGCTAACAAGGTGGAAGATGGTGTGATGAAAGCTAAGTATGATTCACAAGAAACTATTTATCCGGCTATTTTGGAGAATCTGAAAGCGATTGCAGATGAAATGGCTGGTGGCTTGGGTACTGATGATATTGGTGTAGGTGATTTCCTGTTTAACGGTGATGCTCAGAAATGGCAGAAGTTCTGTAACTCTTTGCGCCTGCGTGCTGCCATGCGTATTGTAAACGTAGCTCCGGATTTGGCAAAGAGTACCATTGAAGAAGTTTGCCAAAACCTGACAAGTTATCCGGTATTGGAAACCAGCGCAGAGAATGCTTATTTCTACTGGCAAGGTTCATCTCCTTACTTTGAACCTTATTACAATGATTTCCGTACACGTGATGATTATGGTATGAGTAATATTTTCGTCAATCACTTGTTAAGTACAGAAGATCCTCGAATTTCAGCGATTATGCAGCCGGCAGCTACTGATGGCGTCTATCGTGGATATGAAAATGGAGCATTATCTGCACCGTCTAACATTCAGACCATATCTCGTATGGGAGTTATGTATCGTGAAGAACCGGCAGGTTTTACGCCTATATTGAAATCTTGTGAGAACTATTTCATCATGGCTGAAGCCGCTTTACGTGGTTGGAACGTAGGTATTTCTGCCCAGGAAGCTTACGAAACAGCTGTCAAGATCTCTATGGAAGACAATGGTGTTTCAACGGCCGATGCTGAGAAGTATTTAGCAAATGCCGGAAAATGGGATGATACATTCGAACGTATCTATATGGAAGAATGGGTAGCCCTGTTTAAGGAAAACTGTGAAGCCTGGAGTTTATACCGTCGGACAGGTTATCCGCAGGAAATACAGACTTCTGGTGAGTATCCAGGTAAGTTCTGCAGTTTCGGTACGACACACAACGATGTTCCGTTCCGTATGCCGTATCCGGATAATGAATACCAGTACAATAAAGAAAATGTAGAAGCTGCAACGGTAGATGTTGTAGATAATACATGGGGTAAACAGATGTGGTGGGATACACGTACAAATGTTCATTAAAGACTTTTCAACCTTTTCATAATTACACACACATAGGAGACCTTTTGGTAAGAGAGCTTATCAAAGGTCTCTTTTTTATTAAATAGCTGGATGTAACTTTCTGATAAACGTTGTTTTTAGGATTGGAAAAGGGGCTAATTGTACTTTAAATGAAATGTTGTCTAAATACAAGAAATTTTGTATGTTTGTAACCGTATTAAAGGAAAAGAACAAAAAGAATAGATGATATGATCAGGAATATCGTATTATTAGCAGGGCTGCTGGCGTCGTTTTCGGCTGTTGCTCAGACGAAAGTGGTTAAGGCAAATGCAGTAAAAGCCAATGATTATGGCATTACTTATTCATTGCCAAAGACGAATTTGGTGGTTGATGCAGAAGTTACGAAAGTAACTTGTAAGGCTGGACCTTATTATCAGTACGCCGAGAAATACTTGGGGGTTAAGAAAGTGATTACTCAAGATGAAGTTTATTATGAATTAGGAAAGGTAAAGCTCATCAACAGAGGTGTTCCAGATAAAGATAATACGTATATTGTTTCTTTCAAGCCCGGAACAGTTGCTCCATATACCTATTTGACGGAAGATGGTCTGTTATGTTCTATTAATGCTGAATATACGCCTGATTCGACTGTAGAAGGAAATACGTCAGCTAAAAAGGCTAAGAAAGCCGTGGCAACGGATGTCTCTGTTTTTTCGGAAGAACTGTTGATGGCTGGATCTACAGCCAAACAGGCAGAGGTAGCTGCTAAGCAGATTTACCGTATTCGTGAAAGCCGTATGAATATTTTGACAGGTGAAGCTGATAATCTGCCACCTGACGGTCAGGCTATGCAGCTGGTGATTGAAGAGCTGGAAGCACAAGAACAAGCTTTAACCAATCTTTTTGTGGGTGTTATGACCCGGTCAACGGATCATTATGAGGTAACTGTTGAGCCGGATGGTGATTTAGAAAAAGAAATCCTGTTCCGTTTTTCAGAACATTTGGGCGTTGTTGATGCCGATGATTTGGCCGGTCAACCTGTCTATATGAACTTGAAGGCGACAGATCGTGCTCCACAATTGGATCCGAAAGAGGCTGAAAAGAAAGAAAAGAGCTTGAAGGGTATTGTTTATAATGTTCCGGGTAAGGCTAGCGTTGAAATCTTTACGAACCGGAAATCTCTGTACAAAGGAGAAGCTCAGATTACTCAGTTTGGAACACGTGAGGCTTTGGCGCCTGTCATGTTTGAAGATAAGAAAGCTCCGGTGAAGGTTTATTTCTATCCTGAGACGGGAGCGATCAAGCAGATCATTCAATAATTTATTAATCTATATTTAACTTATACTTATATGTTTGGAGGACAACCTAAAGGATTGTATGCGTTAGCCTTGGCCAATACCGGTGAACGATTTGGCTATTATACCATGCTCGCAGTTTTTGTATTATTTTTACAAGCCAACTTCGGTTTTTCAACAGGAACAGCTGGTTTGATTTATTCCGTTTTCCTGGGTTTTGTTTATTTCCTGCCTTTATTTGGTGGAATGCTGGCCGATAAATATGGATTCGGAAAGATGGTGACTATCGGTATCACCATTATGTTTTTCGGTTATTTGTTATTGGCCATTCCTTTAGGAACAGGCATACCTGCTATTGCAGCTATGGGTGGTGCTTTGGCATTGATCTGCGCGGGAACAGGACTCTTTAAAGGAAACTTACAGGTTTTAGTCGGTAACTTATATGACGAGGCTCGTTTCTCCAGCAAACGAGATTCTGGTTTCCAGATTTTCTATATGGCTATCAACATCGGAGCTATGTTTGCTCCTACAGCGGCCATCAAAATGATGGAATGGGCGCAGAATTCATTAGGCATGAGCGAAGCAGATTCTTATCACCTGGCTTTTGCCGTAGCATGTGCTTCGCTGGTTTTTTCTATTATTGTTTACTATTTGTTCCGTGGAACATTCAAACATGCTGATCGTACAAAAGTAGCAGCCTCTTCTTCTGATTCAAAGGTTGAGGAATTAAGTCCGGCTGCCACTAAAGAACGTATCGTTTGTCTCTGTCTGGTTTTTGCGGTGGTTATTTTCTTCTGGATGGCATTCCATCAGAATGGTTCAACGCTGACTTATTTTGCCCGTGATTATACGGCAACGACTTCAACAGGAATTGCCAGCATGGCTTTTGATGTAATTAATCTTGTATTTGGTATCCTCATTGTGTATGGCCTGTTTGGTTTGTTCCAAAGTACAACAGGAAAAGGAAAAACTATTTCTGCTGTTGTTATTCTGGCTGCAATTGCAGGTTTGATTTATAAATACAACGGACTGCCGGATGTAACGAATGTAAGTGCTCCGATTTTCCAGCACTTTAATGCTTGTTTTGTTGTTGCATTGACTCCGGTTTCAATTGCCTTGTTTGGTATGTTGGCCAAGAAGGGTAAAGAACCTTCTGCTCCGTTGAAGATCGGATTAGGTATGTTGGTAGCAGCAGTGGCTTATATATTAATGACCATTGGTTCAATCGGTCTTCCTGCTCCTACGTTTGATGCAGCTGGTCAGCCGCAGCATATGGCTGATGTAACACCCAACCTGTTGATCGGTACTTATCTGATTCTTACATTTGCTGAGTTGCTGCTTTCACCGATTGGTATTTCTTTTGTATCGAAAGTGGCTCCTCCCAAATATGCAGGTATGATGATGGGTGGCTGGTTTGTATCTACAGCTATTGGTAATCTGCTTGTAAGTATCCCTGCATTGATGTGGGGCGCTTCTCTGACGGTCGTTTGGGGCGTATTAGTTGGCATCTGTTTAGTAGCTGCTCTTTTCATATTCATCATCCTGAAGCGATTGGAGAAAGTTGCTAAGTAAAAGTAAGGTTTAGTAAACAATCATTGGCAATGAGAAAGCAGTATAGGACATATAAGCCGGTTGTTCTCCGTTTCAGAAAATGGAGCCGGAAAGCGTATGCTGCTTTTATCAGTATTCATCATACTGTAAATATCGGACAACTGGCTACTTATGTAGCTGATCGTTTTCAGGCCAAGAACCTTTCGCTGCACGGTTATTTGTGCTCGTCGGTTGGTCTGATGTCAGCAGATGTACAGGAGCAGGAAGATATTTGTGAAGATGAAACAGAACTTCTGCAGAAAGGAATAAGTGGATTCTTATGTCCGGTGGTATTTGATTTGCCTGTTGTTGCCAGTGAAGAAAACGAATGGAATAATTATAATAAATCATAGATGAAAGCGGATAGATATCTTTCGGGATGTCTGTCCGCTTTTTTTGTTTAGTAGAGAAAAATATGTTGGTTGAAGAATTAAAACAACAAGTTTTGGACGGCAGATGGCTGGACGAACAGCAGGCAAAGTCTTTGCTGGCTGAAGATCGTGAAGCATTATACACTGCTGCCCATGAAATAACCCGTCATTATATGGGGAATAAGTTTGATACGTGTTCTATCATTAACGCCCGAAGTGGTAATTGCGGAGAAAACTGCAAATGGTGTGCTCAGTCGGCTCATTATCCGACGAAAGTCAATCTTTATCCGTTGTTGCCAGCCGAAGAATGTGTGCGCCATGCTGTTTATAATTATCAGCTGGGAATCGGTCGTTTTGCCTTGGTAACAAGTGGAAAGCGTGTCAATGCACAGGATATGCAGCAGATTGTGGAAACGGTAAAGGCGATTAAGCAGCATTGCGGTATCAAGTGCTGTGCGTCAATGGGGCTGTTGAAACGGGAAGAATTGCAGGCTTTGTATGATAGTGGTGTGGAGAATTATCATTGTAATATCGAAACAGCTCCTTCCTATTTTCCTGAATTGTGTACAACTCATACAATAGAGCAGAAGATGGAAACGATCCATATGGCACGTGAAATCGGATTCCGGGTTTGTTGCGGCGGTATTATCGGAATGGGAGAGACGATGGAGCAGCGTATTGAGATGGCTCTTTTCCTCCAGCGGGAAGAGATTCTTTCCATTCCTCTTAATTTATTGCAGCCGATACCCGGAACTCCATTGGAACATGCTGTCCCTTTGTCTGATGAAGAATTCCTGACAACGGTAGCTCTTTTCCGTTTTATCAATCCGAAAGCTTTCTTGCGTTTCTCCGGTGGTCGTGCCCAGTTGAGTGAAGCGGTACAGCGTAAGGCTTTATATATAGGTATTAACTCGGCCATTATCGGTGATTTACTGACGACCATTGGCAGCCGGGTGGAAGCAGACAGACAATTATTCACCTCCGAAGGTTATTCGCTGACGGAACAAACAGATTGGGAAAAATGACAACAGAAGAGTTATTAGCATTTGACCGGGAACATATCTGGCATCCATATACCTCAACGATTGATCCGTTGCCTGTTTATCCTGTGGCAAGTGCGCAGGGTGTCCGTATTCGTTTGGCGGATGGAAGAGAGTTAATAGACGGCATGTCTTCCTGGTGGGCGGCAGTTCACGGGTATAATCATCCGGTTTTGAATGCGGCTGCCGAGGCCCAGCTGAAGAAAATGAGCCACATTATGTTTGGCGGTATTACACATGAGCCGGCAGTCGAACTGGTTTCGAAGTTATTACCGATTCTTCCTCCATCAATGGATAAGGTCTTCCTGGCAGATACAGGTTCAGTTGCTGTGGAAGTAGCCATGAAAATGGCCATCCAATATTGGCAGTCGCAGGGAAAAGCCCGGAAACATGCATTTGCAACTATCCGGAGCGGTTACCACGGTGATACGTGGCATGCCATGTCGGTTTGCGATCCGGTAACAGGGATGCATGGTATCTTTGCCGGAAGTCTGCCGGTACAGTATTTTATTCCGCAGCCGCCGGTGCGTTTTGCGGAAGAGTGGAATGAGGAGGCCATTCATCCTTTGGAAGATTTGCTTCAGCATCACGCTGATGATATTGCAGCTTTGATTTTGGAACCGGTGGTACAAGGTGCGGGCGGTATGTATTTTTATTCGCCGACATATTTGGTACGTGCCCGTGAGTTGTGTAATCAATACAACGTATTGCTGATATTCGACGAGATTGCTACTGGCTTCGGTCGGACGGGAAAACTCTTTGCCTGGGAATGGGCGGGTGTGGAACCCGATATTATGTGTATCGGAAAGGCTTTGACAGGCGGGTACATGACTTTATCGGCTACGATTACTACGCAGCCGATTGCTGATACGATCTGTTCGGGTGAGGCCGGATGCTTTATGCATGGTCCGACATTTATGGGAAATCCGTTGGCCTGTGCGGTGGCTTCTGCATCGGTTTCTTTGTTGTTGGAGAGTGGTTGGCAGGAAAAGGTAAAACGCATCGAAGCTCAGTTGAAAACAGAGCTGGCTCCGGCAGCCGATTACCCAACGGTCCGTGAAGTTCGTGTGTTGGGAGCCATAGGGGTTGTTGAAATGAAAGAACCGGTTAATATGGCTTATATGCAACGGCGTTTTGTAGAAGAAGGCATTTGGGTGCGTCCGTTTGGTAAGTTAGTGTATGTGATGCCTCCATTTATTATATCTCCCGAAGAATTGCATCAGCTGACGACGGGTTTATTACGAGTTTTGTCATGAAAGATTATCAGAAACTATTAAATGATTTAGCTTCGAAAGGCTGTTTGCGTAGTTTACCGCATGTTGTCCACGATGGTAAATGGATTGAGCAGAATGGCCAGCGGATGCTGAATCTTTCGTCTAACGATTACTTAGGACTGGCCAACGATACAGAGCTTCGGAATGAGTTCTTGGATTCATTGCGAGCTTCTTCTTTGCCTTTGTCTTCGTCCTCCTCCCGGCTGTTGACCGGGAACTTTACGGTGTATGAAGAGTTGGAGCAACTGTTGGCTCATACATTTGGACGTGAGGCCGCGCTGGTGTTTAATAGCGGTTATCATGCCAATACTGGAATTTTACCTGCCTTGGCCGATAAGCAGACGCTTTTAGTGGCCGACAAGCTTGTACATGCCAGTATCATCGACGGTTTGCTGTTGAGCGGCGTTTCTTTCCTCCGATACCGGCATAATGATTATGATCATCTGGAGCAGATCCTTCAAAAAGAGACTTCCCGGTATGAGCAGGTCATAGTGGCAACCGAAAGCATATTCAGTCTGGATGGTGATGTGGCCGATTTGAATCGGCTGGTTTCATTAAAGCGGAACTATCCGAATGTTATACTGTATGTCGATGAGGCACATGCCATCGGAGTTCGAGGAGCCCGTGGTTTAGGTGTCGCCGAAGAGTGCGGTTGTCTGCAGGAGATCGATTTATTGGTTGGAACATTCGGAAAAGCGATGGCTTCAATGGGTGCCTATGTCTTGTGCAGTCAGGTGATCCGTGATTATCTGATTAATACAATGCGCCCTCTGATATTCAGTACCGCTTTGCCTCCGGCCCAGATAGCCTGGACTACTTTCCTGTTCCGGCGTTTGCCTCAGATGGAATCCCGGCGTCAGCATTTGGCAGCTATCAGCCGCCGGCTGGCAGCTGTGCTTCGTGGCCATGGAGGAGAGATATCGAACAGTCATATTGTTCCGTTTATTGTGGGTGAAAACGAGGAATGTGTATGGACGGCTGAACAGTTGCAACGGCATGGTTTCTATTGCCTTCCGGTTCGTCCGCCAACTGTTCCGAAGGGAACATCCCGCATCCGTTTTTCCTTGACAGCCGATATGACAGATGAGGAAATTAATCATCTGGTAGCACATCTCTCAGAAGGAATAAATGCCTGAAATATAGGCTTGTAAGAACTGTAAGAAAAAAGCCGGCGTATTTTGATGAAAAGCCGGCGTATTTTAATAAAAAGCTGGCGTATTTTTAGAAAAAGCCGGCGTGTTTTCATATATATGCAGGTAGATAAATTTATAAACGAAAAACATGCACGATTACTGCTGTTCTTTTGTGGTTGGTCGGTTTCTCCCACCTTCTTTTATACGATGAAAGCAGAAGAGGATCAAGACGTCTGGTTCGTATCAGATTATAGAGATCTGAATTTTAATGAAGACTTGTCTGTTTATCGTTCTGTTACCTTAATCGCCTGGTCGTTGGGTGTATGGGTTGCAGAGCAACTTTTTGGTGGAAAGTCTTCGGTCGCCTGGGAACAAAAGATTGCTATTAACGGAACCGGTTGTCCTATCCATGATACTGAAGGTATTCCGGAAGTGATTTTTCGGGGAACGCTGGATAATCTGACCACAGACGGCCTCCGTCGGTTTAATCGTCGGATGTGTGGCAGCAAGGAGCGACTGGCGGGTT
>ENA-OPAC01000106-OPAC01000106.1-human-gut-metagenome-genome-assembly--contig:-NODE-106-length-45963-cov-88.633898_pt1 | contig 45963 bp, 30 predicted proteins | sample MGYA00241052_ERZ501420 | MGnify/ENA primary metagenome ERZ501420 (study PRJEB25962, sample SAMEA2042513) | human gut metagenome | biome: human gut; feature: human-associated habitat; material: faeces... | reverse complement strand
TCCACGGCAGAACATCCCTTGCCGTAGAGGTAACAAATAATCCTAAGATCATCGCACCAATCAATGACAATGGTCACGTAACCTATCTTCCTATCAACGATTTGGAAGCTTGGGAGAAGGAACTTGCCAAGGGCGATGTATGTGCTTGTATCATCGAGGCTATTCAGGGCGTAGGTGGCTGCAATATGGTTACTCCTGAGTTTGCTCAGGGCTTGCAGGCTGCCTGCAAGAAATACGGCACTTTCCTGATTTGCGATGAAATCCAGTGCGGTTATGGCAGAAGCGGTAAGTTCTTTGCTCACCAGTGGTTGGGCATCAAGCCAGACCTCATCACCGTAGCCAAGGGTATCGGCAATGGTTTCCCTATGGGTGGCGTGTTGATTTCTCCTGAGTTTACACCTGTATATGGTCAGTTGGGTACTACCTTTGGTGGCAACCACCTGGCATGCACAGCAGCTCTCGCTGTTCTCGATGTCTTCGAGAAGGAGAACCTGGTAGAGAATGCGCATGAGGTTGGCGAATATCTCATCGCCCAGCTGAAGGAATTGCAGAAGCGCAACAGCCACATCACAGAAGTTCGTGGCCGTGGTTTGATGGTAGGCGCCGTACTCGACATTCCTCACAAGGAAGTGCGCAGCAAGCTCATCCACGAGCAGCACTGCTTCACCGGTTGCGCCGACACCAACATTCTCCGCATCCTCCCTCCATTGGTATTGACCAAGGAGAATGTGGATGACTTCATCGGAAGATTGGAAACCGTATTGAAGGAAGTATAAACCCATTGAGATAAGGATATAAAGATATGTGCGTGCAAAGTTAAAGAAAACTTTGATGTCTCACAATACGGGATTAGTCGATGGCTTACATCGTTACTTGAGAATTAGCTATGGCGAGATGGATGATAACAATGCCGCAACTTATATGATGCAAGGAAGCAATTATAACGATACAAGGAAGCCTCAGGGCGGACGCATCAAAATGCGTTCGCCCTGCTAATATTTTACGCCATAAGATACAAGTTATCACATTATTATATATATTTGTAAGATGCAAGATCTTAGGTGAGTCGGTCTTGACATTTTAACTCAAGCAGCGAGCACTCGGAGATATTCATTTCTGTTTTTTATCCCAACTGGCTTATAATTCGGAAATTTATCAAAATTTGTATCAAAACTAAATAAGCATAACAATGGAACAATCTATATACAGTTTTTCACTTTGTACCGCACTGCCGTTGATGTTATTCTTCGGCTTTTATTTTTTGTTTGCAAAGACTCCTGAAAAGAAAATTTTCAAGAATTATCTCCGCTCCCGACAGATTATGGGTATAGCTATGTTGCTGCTTTCGGCAAACTATTCGGTACATTTCTTCTTTGGTATCCGATTCAAAAATGCGGATTCTGCCATATTGATGAACATGTCCACATACTTTCTGTGCTATTCTCTGTTCAGTTCGGCATTGATAATGTTGCTTGATCGTTTTTACATTACCAAACGGCGTGTGTGGACACATATCATTTTATGGATTATATTTTCAACTCTTTCCGGAGTTGTGTTGTTCCTGTTGCCAAGCGGAATCATGCAAAAATTCTCTTTATTTGCTTTAGCTGCCTGGTTAGTCGTTTTTGGAGTCGTTTTAGCTCGCAGAGTCATAATTGCATATCGTAGAGCCATTCGGATTTTCAATGAAACTCAGGCGGATGATATAGGCGCATATATCGAATGGCTTTCCATATTCACTTATTGGGCACTTATCTTCGGTGTCGGATGCGGATTGCTGACATTTCTGCCAGACGAATATGTTTTTATCTGGATTTTGTCGTCAATACCGTTCTACAGCTATCTTTTCTACAGCTATCAGAACTACCTGCTGTTCTATGAACAGGTAGAAAATGCGTTTGAGCAGGATATACAATCTGAAGAAGAACTTCTGACAAATTCGGAAACTGAACATGAAATAGTTTCTGAGAAAGAAGTTCCTAAGTCCTATACAGAATTTATAGAGAGGGTTGACAACTGGATAAAGACAGACGGCTATGTACAGCAGGGACTTACCATAAAAGAACTGTCCGAAATACTTTATACGAACCGTACCTATCTTTCCGCTTATATCAAGACTACGTATAAAATGACATTCCGCGAATGGATAACCAGTCTCCGGTTGGAGTATGCGAAAAACATACTGAAGGAGCATCCAGAAATCAATATACAGAAGCTGGCTGAGTCTTCCGGTTTTCTTTCCCAAAGTAACTTTATCAAATTATTTTCCGAGAAAGAAGGATGTACGCCTGCCAAATGGAAAAAATCAAATCGGGAATAATTTGTATAGTAAAACAACATCGGAAAAGGTCACAGAAACCCATTTCCAAAAAGTGCTCAAACGACAAAAAAGTGCTAATTCGACAATTCAAAAAGTGCTAATTCGACAAAAAGATGCTCAAACGACATTATTTATAAAATTTTATAGCAAAAGTTTTTCTAATCTTTTGGGCATAGAATGAAATTTATTATCTTTGGACAGGACAAAGATAATAAATATAAGTTGATATGAGCAGAAAAATCACTTTTCTTACCTTGTTTCTGTGGCTGATGACGATAACTTTTCCTGTCATTGCGCAGCAGAAAACAGACACGACCTACACCTTCCGCTTCGTTCCGCAGAAGGACATGTTCTACGTTCCTTGGAATGGCAATGACACTGAACTTGCCCGCCTGTTGGAATGTATCGAAAACAACAAAACAACAATTCTTGACGGCAAGTTGCCGCTACTGGTTGACGGCTACTGCAATTCGCTGGGCGGTGAAGCTGAGAACCTTGCAACGGCGAAGATCCGTGCCAATCGAGTAAAATCAGAACTGATTACACGCGCGAAAATCAAGGAAGAAAACTTCATTACCCACAATCATGCGACAGGGGGTGATTTTGTAATCGTGCGCCTAACGGTACCCGCAAAGGAAACAGCCGCGATGGATGCGGAAGCGGAAGCGCGACGCAGGGCAGAAGCCGAACGCTTAGAAACCGAGACGCGTGCCGAACAGGAACGGCGTGCCGAAGAGCAGCGCAAGGCGGAAGAAGCCCGACTTGCCGCTGAAAAGGCAGAAGCCGAGAAAGCTGCTCTACAAAATACACTTGCCGGCACGCCGTCGGAAACCAAAATCACAACGGATTATCATCTCTCCCTGCGTGCCAACCTATTGCGCTGGGCTACCCTGACACCAGATCTTGGCGTGGAATGGCGCATCTGCCCATCGTGGAGCATTGCCGTAAACGGTTCATGGACTTCTTGGACGTGGAGCGACAAGGACCGCCGCTATGCACTCTGGGAAGTGGCTCCGGAAGTGCGTTATTACATGGGTGAGAAGAAAGCCTGGTATCTGGGTGCGATGTTCAAGGCCGGACAGTTCAACTACAAGCTCTCCGAAACAGGCAAGCAGGGCGACCTGATGGGTGGCGGCATCACCGCCGGCTATCAGCTGCGGCTGAACAAGGCACTGGCTCTTGATTTCAACCTCGGTTTGGGCTACCTGAATGCCGATTTCGAAAAATATGAAGTCATCGACGGTGTACGTGTACGCCGTGGCAACGAGACAAAAGATTGGTGGGGTCCCATCAACGCCGGTGTGACATTGGTGTGGAAACTTTTCTAACAGAGGGAGGAAGACAATATGAAAGCAAGACAATATATAAATATGATGGGAATGGCAGCCGCCGTGCTGCTCTCTTCCTGCGTGAAGGACACGCTTTATGACACGCCGCATCCCGACTACGGGAAGATTGCGGTGACAGCCGACTGGTCGGCCCGCGGTGAGGGTATCAACATACCTGCCACATGGACGGTCACCATGGGCGACTATACGGGTACGGAGACTTCCGCCACCCATGCCCCCAACCATCTGTTTGCTCCGGGCAGCTACACCCTTGCGGTGTGGAACCCGGCTGAAGGAATCACGGTAAATGGTACCACCGCCACCATTGCCGCAGCCACGGGAAACCAGACAGGCACGGATGCCTTTGTGAACAATGCCCCGGGATGGTTCTTCACCTATACGAAACAGGTGAGCATCGAGAAAGACAAAGACTATCCGCTGACCGCCGCAATGAAGCAGCAGGTACGCGAACTGACGCTTGTCGTCAAACCGACGGGTGATGCCGCCGGACGCATCACGGAGATTGTTGCACATCTGACGGGTGCAGCCGGAACACTCGATTTCGCTACCGATACCTACGGAGCCGCTTCAAACATCGTGCTGCCTTTCACCAAGATAACCGAAGGTGACGATGCCGGCAAGTGGAAAGCCACGGTGCGGTTGCTGGGTGTGACCGGCACGGAACAACTGCTGACGGCTGAAATCCGCTATGCGGACGGCAACCCGACCCCCACCACGCTGAAAAGCGACCTTACGGAAGCTCTCAAGGAGTTCAACACCAGAAAGGGCAAATCGCTGACCCTCGGCGGAACGCTGGTTGAGACTCCCGAAGGCATGGAAGTGGACGGAGCCGAAATCAACGGCTGGGAAGAAGTGAAAGGTGATGATGTAAATGCTGATTTGTAAATAATAAAATTATAGATATAATGAAGACAAGATTTTTTACACTTGCAGCGCTCGCCCTCGCACTGGTAGCCTGCAACAACGACAACGAGAACCTGAACGGTGACCCCGTGGCCGCCCAGTTTACCGCCAACATCGCCCCCGCCACCCGCGCCAGCGGAACCACCTGGACTGGCGGCGACCGTATCGGCATCACCGACATCGGCAACGATTCCCAGTACGGCAACGTGCCTTTCATCCTAAAAAACGGGAAATTTGAGGCAGAAGGAAAGGTTATCTATATCGAAGATGCAAAGACCCATACTTTCCGCGCCTACTATCCGTACAACGCGGCGGGAGGCATCCTCACAGCCACGACCGATGCCACGGCGCAGCAGAACCAGCCTGTCATCGACTTCCTCTTTGCTTCAGGAGCCACGGGAGACAAAAACAGCCCGGTGGTGAGCTTTACCGACAAAACCGCCAAAGGCGGTGAAGACAACTCCTTCCACCACCGCATGAGCCGGATAACCCTTACCTTCGAGGTGGGCAATGGTGTGGATTTCAGCGTGGTCAAGCCTGAACGTTACACGCTGGACGGATTGTTACTTACCGGTACGTTCAACACGGCCGACGGTATTGCCACCGCAGACAACGGACTACAGACCGGAGAACTGACCATGAATCTGGCAGACGGCAATCTCACGTCATCGATCATCCTCTTCCCGCAGACAGTTGCATCCCTGCCGTTGGTTGTGAATTACAAAGGTCAGGAATATCATGCCACACTCACCATGCCCGATGGCGCACTGCTGGCGGGCAACAACTATACCTATACCGTCAAGGTGAGCAACAAAGTCCTTGAAGTCAGCGAAGCCACCATTGCAAAGTGGAACGATATAGACGGTGGAGATGTGGGTGCTGACCTGTAGGATGTTAATAATTAATCGATTAGAATGAAGAATTATGAGACATAGATTATTTATCCCCGCAGCCACCGCACTGCTGTTCGCCCTCGCCGCCTGCACACAGGACGAACTGGCTGACGATATCCGTCTGTCCAAAGAGAAATATCCTATAGTCATCCGTGCCACCGGACTGCCCGTGGAGGCAACTCCGCAGGCTGCCCCATCAACCCGTGCCTCCGTGGACGGCGACTGGCAGGGCGTCACTTCCGTGGCACTCAAGATGGGTGATGCGGTAAAGGAATACACCGTTACGGCTACGGATGCCGACGGATACAAGAGTGCTACGCTCTCACGCGAGAACGACCCGTACTACTGGACCAGCCGCGACCCGATTACCGTATCGGCATGGTGGCCCTTCGACAATGCCGACATCACACAGATGCCTGTCGTGAAGGTTGCCGAAGACCAGAGCAAATTGGCTGACTTCCAGAACAGCGACTTCATCTCTGCTGAGAACCGGAAGGTGGAATTTAACAACCCGACACTTGAATTTACCCACCGCACGGCACGCGTGGCAATCGAACTGAAGCCCGGCACGGGATTCACGAGCGTCGCTGGTGCCACGGTGAGCCTCGTGAGCCTGTCTGCCAATAACGGTAACCCGACCGCCATCAAGACCTACAACGCAAGCGGCAACACCTACGAGGCATTGACCGCCCCGCAGACCGTTGCGGCAGGCAAGCCGTTCATCCGGGTGGAACTCGGCAGCGGCACCTTCTACTTCCGTCCGCAAAACGACGTCGTATTAGAGGCGGGCACCCGCTATAAATATACCGTCAAGGTGAACGCCACCGGCCTAACGTTAGAGGGTTGCACCATCGGCAGCTGGGTTGACGGCGGCGGCGAGAGCGGCGCAGCCGAGGATTTGGGCTACATCTACGACAGCAACACCAATACCTACACGGTCTATAACGCCGACGGCCTGATGAATGTAGCCGAATTAGTGAACGGAGGTAAGACCGACATAAACATTACCCTCGACAAAAACATTGACCTCACAGGCAAAAACTGGACACCGATAGGCACAGACTACGACAACTCATACACCGGCACCTTCGACGGTAGCGGCCATACCATCACGGGGCTGACCGTTACGACAAATGACAAATATGCGGGTCTGTTCGGCTATCTCGGTAATTTCAATAATGGCGCCGCTACGGTGAAGAATGTGGTGATGGAGGGCATACAGATAACATGCAATCACAGGTTGGGTTATGCCGGCGGCGTGGCAGGATTTAGCTGGGGCACCATTGAAAACTGCTCGGTGTCGGGCAGCATTAGCGGCACGGTGAGCGTCGGCGGTGTGGTGGGTGTTCAAAGGGACCGTCCCATCACCGGATGCAGTTCCTCTGCCACAGTGAAGGGAACGATCAATGTCGGCGGCGTGGCAGGTCAGACGATTTTTGGTGCCACCTTGACCGCTTGCTATGCCACAGGCAACGTGATCATAGAAATGGACCCCAAAAAGAATATCGCTGGCGGCAGTCTGGTGGGAATGAACGCAGGAAGCAGCCTCCTTGCCTGCTATGCCACGGGCAACGTAACCAGTACGGGTAGTAGCACTGGCTATGTACATATCGGCGGCTTTTTGGGAGATAACTACATTACCTTGACCGCCTGCTATTGGAAGAACAATCATGAACAAGATATCGGCTACAATAGGAGAAGCACCGGAGCCACGAAGGTGGACGGCTCTGTCGTTACCTGGCAGAAAGCCGTTGATGCCATGAACACCGCCTTGCAGAACGCAGGCTCAAAGTGGCGTTACGAACTTAAAGGAGCATTGCCTACCTTGATGAAGCAGTAAACCGTCGGGGGGAAAAGTTACGCCCGCAACGGAAAGAACCAGAGTAATAAAACAACAGATATAATGAAGACAAGATTTTTTGCACTTGCAGCGCTCGCCCTCTCACTCGCCGCCTGCACGCAGGACGAAGCGGGCTTCCTACCGGAAGGGGCGGAAGGCACACCCATCGTCTTCACCGCCACGGGGCTGAATCCCGTCGCGACAGCCACCGCCGGCACCCGTGCCCCGGTGGACGGCAATTGGGAGGGTGTGCAGAGCGTGGCAGTCCTGATGGACGGTACGGTGAAGACGTACAACGTGACGCCCACCACCGCCGACAACACCAGCGCTACGCTGACCTCCACCGACCCGTACTACTGGACCAACCACAACGACATCACCGTCACAGCGTGGTGGCCCTACACCGCTGGCGAGACAACTCCGCCTGCGGTAAAGGTAAAAGCCAACCAAAGTACCCAGAAAGACTTTGAGGGCAGCGACCTCATCGTAGCCGACGGACAGACGGTGACTTACGGTAGCCCCACGCTTCGCTTCACCCACCGCACGGCGCGGGTGACCATCGTTCTGACGGACTACACCGAGGGGCTGGCATCCGTGCAGCTGACGGGTCTCTCCATCGAAGGCGACAACCCGGATATAATCACCCCGTATGACAAGGGCAGCAACACCTACACCGCCATCGTAGCCTCGCAAAGTGTAGCAGCTGGCACGACCTTCATTACGTGTACCTTCACTAACGGCAAGACCTTCGTTTATAAGATGAAGAATGCTACCGTCTGGCAGGCGGGCGGTGAATATACCTACACCGTCTCCCTCGCTGCGGCAAAAAACCTGGGCTATACCATAGAGAGCAACGGCAGCTACACCGTGACCTCCGCCGATGGCTTGATGAATGTAGCCAAATTAGTGAACGGAGGTAAGACCGACATTAACATTACCCTCGACAAAAACATTGACCTCACCGGCAAAGACTGGACGCCGATAGGCACAGACTACGACAACTCATACAAAGGCACCTTCGACGGCGGCGGCCATACCATCACGGGGCTGACCTTTACGACAAATGACGAATATGCGGGTCTGTTCGGCTGGCTCAATAGAGCTGGTACGGTGAAGAACGTGGTGATGGAGGGCGTACAGATAACAAGCCATCAAATATATGGCGGCAGTATTGGCGGCGTGGTAGGATCTGGCTGGGGCACCATTGAAAACTGCTCGGTGTCGGGCAGCGTCAGCGGCACGGTGTATGTCGGCGGTGTGGTGGGTGTTCAAATAGGCGGTTCCATCACCGGATGCAGTTCCTCTGCCACAGTGAAGGGAATGGTTGATGTCGGCGGCGTGGCAGGTCAGACGAATTCGAGTGCCACCCTGACCGCTTGCTATGCCACAGGCAACGTGATCATAGAAATGGACCCCAAAAAGAATATCGCTGGCGGCAGTCTGGTGGGAATGAACGCAGGAAGCAGCCTCCTTGCCTGCTATGCCACGGGCAACGTAACCAGTACGGGTAGTAGCACTGGCTATGTACATATCGGCGGCTTTTTGGGAGATAACTACATTACCTTGACCGCCTGCTATTGGAAGAACAATCATGAACAAGATATCGGCTACAATAGGAGAAGCACCGGAGCCACGAAGGTGGACGGCTCTGTCGTTACCTGGCAGAAAGCCGTTGATGCCATGAACACCGCCTTGCAGAACGCAGGCTCAAAGTGGCGTTACGAACTTAAAGGAGCATTGCCTACCTTGAAGAAGCAGTAAGCTGTTGCGGGCGGAAAAGTTCCGTCCGCAACGAACATTAAACGACAAGGGTCTATATGCCACGATGAAAAGGTGGCGTATAGGCCCTTGATTATATGGTGATATTCGTAATCTACATCTCCGCTTTCTGTTTTTTATGAAAAAAGTATCAAAGTATCATCTTTTTGGCTGAACGTAGAGATAAATTGCTGATATATAATAGGATAGAAGAATGATACATTTTGGATTATCTTACAAGAAGTATCATAGAAGTATCATTAATCTGATAGAAGTATCATAAAAAAAGTCATCTTAGTATCACAAAATCGTCATGAGGCATTATGTATAAAAGCAAAGCCGCCGATCTGTAAGGAGTGCCCAAGAATCGCCTGACTTTTGGGCACTCTGTGCACACCGCATGGGCAATCAATGCCCATCGCTTGTTCTATTGATGCCCGACGCTTGTTCTGTCGATGCCCAGCGCTTGTTCACTGAGTGCCCACTTGACGGGCAAGACAGACCACCTGATGGTCTCTTACAGAACGGCTTATGTGATTTTATTCCTAATCCAGCTTGTCAATCTTTCTTCTTATTCGTAGTTTGTATTGGCATTCTTTACATACAGGAAGAGTAGGTGCTAAAGTTTTGAAACTTTAGTCTTTTAAATCGACTCAAAGCCGAATTTAATGATGTTTCTTGTGATTTATGATACTTCTATGATACTTCTTGTAAAATAAACAAAAAGTATTATTCTTGTATTGTGCAGTATATCAGATGTTTATAAGGATATCGTACTAAATAATGATACTATGATACTTTTTTCCGCAAAAAACATTTATGCGCAGGCAATTATTTTCAATACCTCTTTCATATTATCCAGCACAAGTTTCCCAAGTTTTATCCCACACGCCCTGAAGGCTCAAAAGTTCTGTAAGGTTAAGCCTATCCATAGAAATCACGTATTTGGGATGACTGTCTTTTATCAATTTCAAATCACGGGAAACGACAAGGGTCTTATATACCACGATGAAAAGGTGGCGTATAGACCCTTTTTGCAGTATTATACTTCCTTCCAATCAACCAATCCCTTTCCCATATCATCCAGTTCTATGGCAAGAGCAATCACTTTGCGCTTATCAGCCTTGAAAGGTTCGGCATACTGCTTGGCTTTCATCTGCTCCGTGGCAGCATCCACGCCACCGTTGTTGCTCAGTTTCAGCTCCAGCACATAGATGAAGTTGGTGGTTTCTACCACCATATCAATTCTGCCCGTAGCAATCATCTTTTCTACTTCCACACGGCAGCCGATAGCATTAAAGATGGTGCTCAGAATCAGGCGGTAGCGCTCCTCCATATTCATGCTGGCAAGCTTCTTGTTGCTGTAGGGCACATCCGCAATGAGCGCCTTCAGGCATTTCATAGCTTCAGGAAGATTGCCAAGCTGAAGAGCAAGAAACAGACCTGACTGGGTAGATTGGATATCACCATTGCTTCGCAGCGTAAGTGCCGGTAGCACCGTTTCATAAAGTGCTTGCCTTACCTCAGAATTAGGAAATCCTAAAATATAAACTCCCATCTGGTAATCCTTAATGGTAAGATAACCAGACTGATAGAGGAACAGTTCAGCTCCTCCGCCTGTGACATCCGATGTCTCTATGGTTTGGCGAAGAATGGTGCACGGATCAAAATTACCCAATTTGAGTTCCATGTCATCCACAAACTTAGGCAACAGAGAGGTTGCCCCCGATGAAGCCCAATAGTTCTTCAGATCTGAGTCTGCCAAGGCATTGATGAGACTGAACGGATTGAATACATCCACCATATTGCGGCGACTGAAATGATAGCCGTCATAATATGCCGTCAGTTGTGCTACAGCTTCATCGAATGTCCAGTCTTCGTATTCTGCCAATTTGTTGATTTCCGGCTTAAAATCGCGCAGCACCTCTTCTTTCGTAATACCACAGATGGCTGCATATTCCGGCTCAAAGCTGATGTTGCTCAGATTGTTGAGTACAGAGAAGAGAGAGATTTGCGTAAACTTGGTAATGCCGGTGATAAAGACAAACTTCTCGTATTTGTCATCTGCCTTGAGAATGGCAAAAACTTCCCTATAGATAGAGGTGCATGCTTCATGCTGCGGAGTCTTCCAGGAATGCTGCAATGGAGAATCGTATTCATCGATGAGGATGGCAACTTGTTGTCCAGTTTGTTTGTAGGCGGTTTGGATGATAGTGTCAAAGCGGTCGGCAAGCTGGGCTGTAGGTTTAGGAGTAATGCCGTATTCATCCTCTAATCTGTCGAAAGTTATGTCGAGATAAGAGCGCAGAGTTTCTGGTTCTGCACCCGCACGACTCATATCCAGTCTGATGACAGGACGCTTCACCCATTCCGTCTCCATCTGCATAATCTTCAGACCCTCGAAGAGTCCCTTCTTTCCCATGAAGTAGGCTTCGAGCGTATCGACCAACACTGATTTACCAAAGCGGCGTGGGCGGCTCAGGTAGTTGTACGTTTTATTTCTGTTGGCAAGTTGCCAGATGATATCTGTCTTGTCAACATAAAGGTATCCATCCTTTCTGATTTTCTCGAAAGACTGGATACCTGCTGGTAATCGTCTATCGTTTGTCTCTACCATAATTCCTAATCTATCGTTATATGAACTTTTCCGCAAAATTACGGTTTAATTTTCATATCAGCAAGAGATTTCGGGGAAAAGTTACTGAAATAGTTGGGGATTCCCAGGTTTTATAAGGTGAAGATGAGACTTCCAGAATGGGAGTAAACTAACGAATTTCTTAAAATATCGTAAGTAAACAACCGTACTTTCTTAAAAATTCGCCAATAAACTGCTCTTTTTCTGATAAAAATAGTATCTTTGCACTATAATTGCATTTTAACTATAAGAAGACAATGAAAATAACAATTATCGGAGCAGGAGCCATGGGTGGTGCCATGGCAGAAGGACTCTTGCAAAGCGAGAAGTTCATTCCATCAGATATTACAGTATCTGACCATAACCAACCCATATTGGACCATTTTGCAAGCAAGGGTGCCAGCGTTACACTCGACAACCAGTTGGCTTGCCATGGCGCAGACATCGTATGCGTGGTAGTTAAACCATGGTGTGTAGAGAAGACATTGAAGGGCATCAAGGAAGTTCTCGACTACAAGAGTCAGAAACTCATAGTAGTTGCTGCTGGTGTGCCATCAGCCAATATCAAGGAGTGGTTAGACAAAGATGGTATCACTCCAACCTTCTTCCTCGTGATGCCAAACATCGCCATCGCCTACAAGCAGTCGATGACCTTCATCACTCCTATAGATGCATCTGCCACAGAAATCCAGCAGATTACAGATATATTCGATGAATTGGGCGCAAGCCTCATCATGGAAGAACGTCTCTTCCCTGCTGCCACAGCCATGTCGTGTGCCATCGCCTACGCCATGCGTTATGTAAGAGCCAATGTGGAAGGCGGCGTAGAGATGGGATTCAAGGCAAAGGATGCCCAAAAGATTGTACTCCAAACCGTAAAAGGTGCCGTAGAGCTACTTCAAGAAACAGGCGAGCATCCTGAGGCTGCCATCGACAAGGTTACCACTCCTGGCGGTTGCACCATCAAGGGCCTCAACACCATGGAACAGAATGGATTTACCAACGCGGTCATCAAGGGTTTAATAGCAGGAAAGAAGTAAACTTTCTTGTCTTTTTCGGACAAGAGGTACATATCACAACCAATAAAAAAGAGACACCTTATTATATTAGGTGTAATAAAAAAGCTGCATAAGAGTAAAACCTATGCAGCTTTTCTTGTTTGTTTTTACGTCCCATACACACAGGAAATACAATATTTCCTTACTTTCATACGTAGGGACAAGCTCTTATTTCACTTCAGGCAACAAGCAAGGGCGTACCTTGGAAGTTACCTTAGCCTTCTCATTGACGATAACTGTGAGTGGCTTGGTGTCGGCAGCATTCTTTGCCACCATCACCTTGTAATCACCAGCCTCAACCTGCCACTGACTATCAACCTCATTGAAAGAAGCCAGGTTCTTGTATGGGATGTCGATAGTAACTGTCTCCGACTCACCAGGCTGCAATTTCTTAGTCTTGGCAAAGCCACGGAGTTCCTTGGCAGGTTTATCCATATCCTTGCCAGGAGCTGCTACATATACCTGAACAACTTCCTTACCAGCTACCTTACCAGCATTCTTCACTGTCACCAGGACCTTGATATTGCCCTGTGCATCCTTCGTTACCACTGGTTTGCCATACTTAAAGGTAGTATAGCTCATACCATAACCAAAAGGAAAAGATACAGGCACATTCTTAGTCTGGTAATAACGATAACCTACATAAACACCATCATTATACTCGGTGTAATCCACATTCTTCACGTTACCCTTGCTACCAATGCCCTTGCCCATAAACATACCAAGCACATCATCAACCTTGACAGTCTCAGGGTTAGGGAAATCAGCCTTAGAAGGAACATCGTTATAACTTACAGGCCATGTCATAGGAAGACGACCAGAAGGATTCTCCTTACCCGCCAAGATGTCAGCAACACAGTTACCACCCTCCTGACCAGGCAACCAAGACAACAAGACTGCATCAGGACCAGCAATCCAACTCTTGGTCTCAATAACGCCACAAACATTCAAGATGACAACCACCTTCTTACCGGCCTTATGGAAAGCGTTGCAAACGCCAGAAATCATATCCTTCTCCTCCTTAGTGAGATTGAAGCTATCAGAAACCTTTCGATCCAAGAACTCACCAGACGACTTACCAATAGTGATGATTGCCATATCGTTGTTTTTGACGGCAGCAGACATATTCAATTCAGCAAGGCTCATCTCAGGGATGAAGTGACCAGGCAAGAAAGCCTCCAAAGGATTCTTTGGCTTTGGCAAGTTCGCCTTTGCCTTTGGAGCATACTCTATGTATGCCTTATGGATATCGCCATCCACCTGATAGCCAGCATTCTTCAAACCATCCAACAAACTTACCACATAAGCATGGTTAACATTGCCAGAACCAGTACCACCAGCTATGAAATCATAAGAAGTATTGCCGAAGAGAGCTATGTTCTTAATCTTCTGAACGAGTGGCAATACATTCTTGTTATTCTTCAATAACACCATTCCCTCGGTAGCGGCATTGCGAGCCACCAAAGCATGTCCCTTCAAATCAGGGTTGTTGTCGGCAACATACTGCTTGAAACGAGGAGTCTGCATGATATACTCCAAGATATGGCGTACATTGCGGTCGAGGATTTCCATCGACAGGCGACCATTGAGCACAGCCTTGCGAATCTCCTTCACCTGGTCTGCCTTACCTGGCATCAACAGGTCGTTACCCGCTTCCATCTGGGCAGCTGCGCTAAGACCACCAAACCAGTCTGTCATCACCATACCCTTGAATCCCCACTCATGGCGAAGAATCTCTGTTATCAAGTCACAACGCTCACTCGACATCGTACCATTGATGAGATTGTAAGAAGTCATCACTGTCCAAGGCTGAGCCTCCTTGATAACGATTTCGAAAGGTTTCAAGTAAATCTCACGGAAAGTACGTGGATTACCGATAACATTGTTACGAGTACGATTGGTCTCCTGGTTGTTCAGTGCGAAGTGCTTCAACGAAGTACCAACACCATTACTCTCGATACCATTCACCATAGCTGCACAAATGGTACCAGCCAACAATGGATCTTCTGAATAATACTCAAAGTTACGGCCACAAAGAGGATTACGCATAATATTGGTAGCAGGTGCCAACAAGACATCTACGCCATAATGCTTCACCTCGTCTCCCATAGAGGTACCTACGGAATACACCAAGTCTTTGTTCCAGGTAGAGCTCATCACAGTAGCCACAGGGAAGTGGGTACAGTAGAATGTCTTGTCGGTATTCTTGCGCTTAGGGTCGATGCGAAGACCAGCAGGACCATCGGCTACAACCGTAGCAGGAATGCCCAGACGCTCAATACCATTCACCTGACCTGCGGCACCCTGTACCAACTGACCTTGGTTACCAATGGTAGCCTCCATCTGGCTCTCATACTTACCCGTAGAACCAACCACCAACTGAATCTTCTCATCGAGAGTCATCGCATTGATGACATCCTGGATAGGAGACACGCCCAACTTTGGGTTCTGTGCTTGCACTACGAAAGTCGCAGAAAAAAGCACACATGAAGAAACTAATAATTGTTTTATCATTGTTTATATCTTATTTTTTAAATAATCTTTTACAAAACTCTTACTTGAAAAACTTATTTTATCATTTGAAAATCTTCTGTGCGAACTCTGTAAGATACACACGCCAGTTGCGCCAAATATGTCCACCTTCTGTCTCCATATAAGTGTATTTATATCCCTTCTCATCGAAGTAGCGACGCAAGTCTGCACTGCTCTTGTAGAGGAAATCGGTCTTGCCCATACCAATCCAATATAACTTTGGCTTGTTCTTAAACAGAGTAGCCAACTGTGTCTTGGCCTCTTCATTCCCCTGCAACTGCTTGTAGAAGTCATTACGGAAATCGCCAGTAGTACTCACATGCAAACCTGCAGAGAAGAGCCCGATGTAATCAAACTTGGTAGGGAAACGACGAGAGATATCGAAAGAATGACCACCTCCCATAGAGAGTCCACAGATGGCACGATGAGCCTTGTCCTTAGCAACCTTGTAATGGTTCTCCACATAATTCATCACATCAGGGAAACTCTCATCCATGGTGGCAGCTGGCTTGGCACCTTGATAGCCATAGAAAGAAGGAATGTATTGACCTGCCGACCACTCACCTGGAGCAGCCTGGCAATTAGGATTGCCATTGGTCATCACCACGACCATAGGCTTTGCCTTACCTGTAGCAATCAAATTATCAAGAATATGCTGTGCACGACCTAAAGTAGTCCAAGCATCCTCATCGCCACCAGCGCCATGGAGCAGATAGAGTACAGGATAATCCTTGCCCTTGTCATAACCTGCTGGAGTATAGACCGTCATACGACGCTGCATCTTGAGTGTAGGACTATCATACCACACCTTAGACACATTTCCGTGAGGCACTTCGTTAACGGTATAGAGGTCACCACAATCACCTTTCTTGTCTGAAAGAATGAATATATTGGTTTCTGAGGTAATATCACGAGTGATATACACGCTTCCCGGGTCAACGATCTTCACTCCATCCAAAAGAAAATTGTAAGAATACAACTCAGGGGAAAGCAATTGGCTGGTAAAAGTCCAAACACCCTTTTCATCTTTTTTCATATCAGCTACTCCAGGAGCATCATACTTTCCCAATGGTGTATCAATGGTTTTCGGTGCCAAGAAATCACCAGTAACCTGCACCTTTTGGGCATTAGGAGCCTTCAAGCGGAATGTTACGGTATGGTTGGCATTCACCTCGGGTGAGATAACAGGAGCATTGTCAAACAAAGCCTGTTGGGCAAAACTGCCAAGACTCATCAGCAAGGCAGTTGCCAAGAATGTAATTTTCTTCATTGTTATCAATTTTTTGATTATTGTTAGTCTCATTCTATAGAAGGTCTCCTAAGATTTAGAAGACCTTCCTGCTAATTATTAGAATATTTTTTGAACAAATTCGGAGAGATAGATTCTCCAATTTCGCCAAATATGTCCCCCATCAGTTTCCATATAGGTATATTTGTATCCCTTGCTATCCAGTTTCTCTCGCAAAGCGGTATTGTCCTTGTAGAGGAAATCGGAATTACCTATGCCAACCCAGAAAAGTTTTGGCTTGGCGGCAAACAAGTCTGCCAACTTCTTGTCGAAATTGTCGTAGATGTACTCATTGCTTCCACCGGTCTTCTGTTCCTTGCCTATGGCAGCAGAGAACAAGCCTACATAGCCAAAGGTCTTAGGATTGTTGATGGAAATGTAAAGGGAATGGAAGCCACCCATAGACAAACCTGCTATGGCACGGTTCTGACTATTTGCCAAAGTGCGATAACGGGCATCCACAAACTTCACTACCTCAGGGAAAGATACCTCGAAAGAGCCCTCCATGGTCTTAGGCAATCCCAATGTAGGAACTATCAGATTATCCGAAGTCTGTCCTGGAGCTGCCTCCTGAGAGATATTGCCATTGGTCATGACGACGATCATTGGCTTCGCCTTGCCTTGCGCAATGAGGTTATCGAGGATTTGCGAAGCACGTCCCAAATCCATCCACGCTTCCTCGTCGCCACCGATGCCATGCAAGAGATAAAGCACAGGATATTTCTGCTTGCTGGTCTCATAACCTGCGGGAGTATATACTGTCATACGACGAGTAAGGCCAGCTTTGGCATCATCATACCAGACCTTTGATACGGTTCCATGCGCTACCTTGTTGACCTTGTAGAGATCTGCCTTTCCCCCACCTATCAAGAAATAGTTGGAAACGTTGGCGATGTCACGCACGGTATAGACGTTGAGATGGTCGGTAACACTGGCGCCATCCACCATCATTGTATAGCTATAAAGCTCTGGCGCCAAAGGAGCAGTGGTTGTAAAAGACCACACACCCTTCTCATCCTTCTTCAAATCGGCTACTCCAGGCATATCATACTTACCCATCGGGGTATCAATTTTCTTGGTTGGCAAGAAGTCACCTGTTATCTGTACTTTATGAGCCTCTGGTGCCATGCAGCGGAAAGTAACGGTCTTGTCTGCATGAATTTCTGGCGACTGTGGCATTTGCCCTCCGAAGAGGGCTTGTTGTGCCGAAACACTACCACATGCCATACATAATGTTATTGCTAATATCGAAAATCTTTTCATTGGATATAACGTTTTACTTTTTATATTAATTACCCAAACTCTATTATCTTTTTCAACAACTGTTGATTATTAAAAACCATTGCTTGATTAAAGGTATCTACCTTCCTATTCAAGGCATTACTTGGCGATGGCAGCAAACTTAATCTTAAATGATCCTTTACCAGCCGCTCCATCTACACCACTCTGGGTTTCAAGGTCAGCGCCCTCGAATGAGAATAAGTCTTGTCCCTCTGCATCCTTAACGGTAGAGATAATGATCTTACCTGCCGTGATGTATCGTGCGACACCAGCCTCATCCACGAAGTAACTACCACCTATGGCATTGTATTGAGGGAAAGCATAACCATTGCCCATCAACCAAGGCTCTGAAGCATTCCCTTGAATGGTATATTCACCAGCCAAGTCTGTATTATGACCGAGCTGATTGGCATTCACGGCTTCCAGATAAGCAGCAGGCTGACCTTCTGGATTTTTGATAGAGATGATATACTTGGTAGCATTAGGATTCACGACAGGAGCACCTGTTGACCAATCTACAATCTGAGTTGGAGCGATAGTAAGAGTATAGCCCGATGCCTCTGGGTCATCTACTCCCACAACGAAGGCAAGCTCTCCTACATAATTCAACTTCACTCGCTGACCGGCGGCATTGGCAAACAAACCGTTCAAGTAATACTTGCCCCCGATAAGAGATACGTCGATGTCGCCACTCTTCATTACCTCACCATTCACCTTGACCACACAAGTTTTGTTAGCCACGGTCTCAGCTACGGTATAAGAGGCAGCGGGAAGAATCCACTCGGTACTACCAAAGCTAATCTGAATGGCAGTTCCCTTTACATCTTTTATATCTACATTGAGCGCCTTGATACCTTTTCCCAACTTAGTGGTAGGCTGTACGGTAGCCTCTTGCGATGTATAATTCTGCATATCTGCATATACTCCCTGCATACCATCAAGAGCATCGTTATCGCAGGCTGTGAAACACAGCCCTGCAATAAACAGACTAAATATTGAACCTATATATTTTTTCATATCAATATCATTTAAATATCAGTTAATTAGAAGATTACCATCCCGTATTCTGCTGGATATTAGGATTCAATTCTCTTTCCTTCAAAGGAATAGGAAGCAACATGTGCTTGTCTTGGAATCCGAAAGTAGAATTGGAGAAATCCCAACTTACGCCCTTGGAAGAGTAGTTAGGAATTTCCTTACCCTGTGAAGCCAAGGCTTTCTTGGCATCACCCCAACGTACCAAGTCCTGGAATCGGGTACTTTCCAGACAGAGTTCCAAGCGCTTCTCCGTCTTGATGTCGTCCAAGGTAACGCTGAGCAAAGGAGTCTCCTTGGCACGTTCACGAATCTCATTGATATCTTTCAGCGCTATGTCTGTGTTGCCAGCCTCCAGGTTTGCCTCAGCAGCCAGGAGGAGAACTTCGGCATAACGCATAATCTTTCGGTCGGTATATTGAAATCCCTGGAAGTAGGAGGCATCCATGATGTTGTCACTCTTCAATACGCGGTTCTTGAAGAAGAGGTAGCCTTCACATCCATAGATGTTCTGACCAGGATTCAACTTCACACCATATGCTGTCATCTGATCACTGTTGAGCAGGGTCTTCTGCAAACGATATCCATTCTTGCCCTCTGCTTTTACAAATGCATCATAGAGAGACTTGCGAGGGTTCAAGAAGCCGTAGGTTCCCTGAGCCACTTCGTCGGCAGCCTTGCCTTTGAGCGTCATATTGCCGGTACGCCATCCTTGCATCAGGAAGGTCATGTCCATCTGGCTCCAAGTCTGCTCCTGGTCATTACGCCATTGTAATTCGAGCATAGACTCACAGTTGTTGTTGTTGACGGCATGAAACTGCATGTCATAGTCGCCACGGAAGAGGTCGTACTTCTTGGAATCCACCACCTCATTGAGTACGATTGCAGCCTCCTGATACTTTTTCTGGAAGAGATAAGCCTTGCCCAAATAAGCCTTTGCCACTTCCTGGGTAACACGCATACCCGTCACCTTATCGTCCTTGTTCTTCTTGGAAGGCAAGGCATTCATGCCGATGGCATCATTTAGGTCTGACTCTACAGCTGCCCAAAGAGCCTCAGGTGTGCTGTTGCCTTGGCGATATTCACCAGGTTCCAACAAATGATCTACGAGAGGAGCTGTACCCCACAAAGTGACAAGTTCGAAGTTTGCCCAAGCACGGAAGAACTTTGCCTCTGCGATGGCACGTTTCTTGGCAGGAGTGTCGTCTGCCACCTTCTCTATGATGAGGTTTGACTGATAGATGACACCATAGAGACCCGAGAACAGACCCTCGACATTGCCGTTGCTAGAATCGAAGGTATATTCATTCAACTGCTCGTATGAGTTGTTGTCGCCACGACTACCACCGCCACACCAAGCATCATCCGAAAGCATATTCTTGGTAAAGAACCAAGTAAAATACAATCCCTTCACACGGCTATACATGGCAGCCACCGCCTGCTCGGTCTGCTCATTGGTCTTGTAGAAATCATCCTGACCACCCATATTGCCATGCTTTGCTATATCGAGTCTGTCTTCACAACCGGCAAATAACACTGCCACAACGAGAAGCAGACTATATATGATATTCTTTTTCATAATTTCTTAATGTTATTATATATATAGAATATGTATAGTGTTAGTTATATGAACCTCCAGACCTTAGAACTCCAAGTTGAAGCCCATTACTACCTTCTTTGAAGTTGGATAACCGCCTTTGTCGATACCCATACCCACTATATCATTGGTAGAAACCTCAGGGTCGAAGCCTGGGTACTTGGTGATGGTGAAGAAGTCATCGAGAGACACATAGAGGCGCAAGTTACTGATTGCTACCTTCTTGAGAAGAGTCTTCGGTAAACTGTAGCCCAACTGAATCTGCTTAATCTTGAAATAAGATCCATCATATACCATTGCGCTGGATGTAGCATACTTGTCCATATTGTTGGCACCAGCACGTGGCTTGCTACCATTAGGATTGCTCTCCGTCCAACGGTCGTCATAGAAGAGTTCCTTCATCTTGTTGACCATAGGGAAGTCGGTACGGTTGATACAGTTGAATATCTTGTTGCCTGATGCACCAGAACCAAATACTGCCAAGTCGAAACCTTTGTAAGCTGCGGTCAAGGTGATACCATAGGTGAAGTCTGGAATGGCACTACCCAAGTCCATCTTGTCATCATCGGTCAAATCACCACTATCGTTCAGGTCGGCAAAAGTTGGATCGCCCGTCTTTGGGTCTATACCTGTAAACTGATAGCCACGGAAGTAATACACAGGATAGCCCTTCTCGAAGTATGTGAGAGGCACATTCATAAAGGTAGTACCCTGCAAACGAGTCAAGGATGGGTCGAGATAAGTAACCTCGTTCTTCAAGGTAGCGAGGTTGCCACGTACACTATAGCTGAAATCACCGATGTTATCTCTCCAACCAAGTTCAAACTCGAATCCCTTGTTGCTTACGTTACCAGCATTGATAGGAGATGTGGTGCCGCCGATAACCAAAGATGGAGTGGTACCACTCACGAGCAAGTCCTTGGTCTTCTTCACGAAATAGTCCATGCTGAAGTTCATTCTGCCAGCAAAAAGGAGCGCATCAATACCGAAGTCGGTCTGCTCTGATGTTTCCCACTTCAGTTTATCGTTACCCATACTAGATGGACTAACAGACGTTGTATAATTATTACCAGGAACTAACGGATAAATGCTACCCTGCGCCATATCGGTGCTGTAGGCATAGCCATTCAAGGCAGCCAAGCTACCATTCTGGCCCCAGCTGGCACGCAATTTCAAACTAGCCACAACATCTCTTAAAGGCTCGAAGAACTTTTCCTCTGAAATGGTCCAACCTCCAGACACAGCTGGGAAATATCCCCAACGATTGGTAGCTGGAAGCTTAGATAAGTCGGCAGCATCTGCACGGAGGGAAGCCTGCAAATAATAACGATTTTTATAATCGTAACTCAAACGACCAAAGTAAGAATACTTGGCTGAGCGAGTTTTCTCACCACCTACAGACTTGGTAGCAGAAGCGGATGCGAAATTCAGATAGTAGAACAATGGATTGTTTTTCTTGACAGCGTCTTCACCATTAGCCTGCAAACCACCCTGCACGTAATCGTAGGTAGATTCCTGGAAAGAAATACCAACCATGGCATTCACGGTATGGTCACCAAACTTCTTCATATAGTTGGCAAAGTTTTCCCATTGATAATAGATAGAGGTAGAAGAAGTTGCACTCTGATCTACATAATCACGGCTTTGCGTTGCATTTCCATAGTAAGGAAGTGAAGTGGAAGAACTGCGAGTACCCGACAAACGGTAACCAAGGCGAGAAGTAATCACAAGATCCTTGATAGGCTTGAAATCTGCATAAATGGAACCATTCACATTGAATCCACTGTTGCGACTTACATTGTTGTCACGCATGATGAATGGGTTGTATTGCTCACCTGCATAGAAAGCAGACACACCATAGTAGTTACCAGCCCCATTGGTCAAGAGATGCTTTCCGCTTGCCAAGGCACTAGCAACATGAGCAGGCAAGTTTCCACCCTCGTATGCAACAGGGGTCAATGGATCCATAGAAAGCACAGCTGCCATCATAGAACCATACTCAGAACCCTCAGAAACAGAACGAACGTTATATTTTTCAATCTGGTTAGTAGTGCCCACCTTCAACCATGGCTTGATCTGATATTCTGCATTGATGGTCGCGGTGAGACGACGATAGAGATCATTATTACCTCTTACCATACCATCATTGTCAAGATAAGTAAGCGAAAGATAGTAGTTGCCATTTTGGTTACCACCCGTAAAGCTCAGGTTGTGCTTCTGCATCTTACCCTTGCCATAGATGGCATCTACCCAAGAGGTATTGGTTGTTCCATCCCAATTCTTCAAGAGATAATCCTCGGTAAAGGTCTTACCTTCTTTCATATATTGGATATATTCTTCGGCATTGAGCAACTTAGGCTTTTTAGCAAGCGATTCGATGGCATATTGGAAATCATATGTTATCTTTCCACTACCCACAGTACCCTTCTTCGTAGTAATGAGAACCACGCCATTACCAGCCTCTGCACCATATATGGCAGCAGAAGCGGCATCCTTCAACACTTCCATAGATGCTATGTCATTAGGATCGATACCACTAATATCGCCTAGGCGCACACCATCTACTACATAGAGAGGATCGGAAGAACCATTGGAAGAGAAACCACGGATACGAATGGTTGGTGATGCACCCGGACGAGCAGAAGAAGAGACAATCTGTACACCTGCGGTCTTACCCTGAAGAGCAGACTTGGCATTGGTGATGGTACGATTCTCCATATCCTCTTTCTTTACCTGAGAGATGGCACCAGTTACAGAACTCTTTTTCTGTACACCATATCCAACAACGACAACATCGTCGAGCATTTTGTTGTCTTCCTTCATGTTGATTTTCAACTTAGAGGTGATGGCAGGCACCTCTTTAGTCTTATAACCGAGATAAGAGAAAACCAAGGTTTTCCCCTTTTGTACCATGATGGAGAAGTCTCCATCCAATCCTGTGACAGTGCCGCTTTTGGCGTCGTCTTTTACTTTGACAGTAACGCCAATCAATGGCTCAGCATTCTGGTCAACAACCAGACCCGTCACTTTCATCAGTTCTTGTGCTATAGCTGTAGAACTGGAAACAATCAATAATACGATGAAGGTTAGTAACCTTCCATAATCATGTTTGATACTCATAAGGTTTGCGAGTTAATAGATTTAATATTCTATGTTTAATTTTGCGCTGCAAAGGTACGAACTTTTCTCCCAAGGCTTTTTCTAAAATGTTTTCTTGTGTTACGTTTTTGTTCAAAATGGGGTTTTCTATATGTTCAAAAACTTGCCTTTTTGTTTAAAAAGTCTTATAATCCTTGTATATATCAAGGTTTTATAGTACTTTTGCAATAATTAACAAAACCATCGATTATGAAACGAACAAAGGTATTTTATAACGCACTCATTCTCTTGGCAACCCTTCTCCTGACTGCTTGCCAGGAAAGAAAAAACACCCCCCCCAGTAGTCTCTTCACCCGAGAAGAACCTCGTTCTGTCTGATCATATCTCCAACCAAAAGGTGATGAGCATCTGCGAAGACAAATACGGACAAATCTGGATAGGTACCTTCCGTGGTCTCAACAAGTATGATGGCAACCAGTATCACCAATACTACTGCGTGGACGATTCACTGGGATTGCCCGACAACCATATTTCCCACATTTATCGTGACTCCCACAACCGACTCTGGGTAGCCACCGTCAACGGCGTATGCCTATACCAGGCCAATGGCAATTTCAACCGAGTAAGTATCAAAGGCACTAACAAGAACATCGAAAAAATCCTAGAAGACAAGGAGGGAAGAATCTTCTTCCTCACGATAACAGACATATATCAATATGACGAAAATACCAACACAGCCATCATCAAGCTCTCCAAAATGCTGGAGAAGAACTGCTTTCATATCTCTTGTCATATAGACCGAAAAGATGTGATGTGGATTGTTACCTCTTACTCTGTCAAGGGGTATCGCACCAAAGACCTCAAACTTATCGCTAAAAGCCCTGTACAGAGTTATCCCATCACCTCTTTTCTCCTCGATGGGCATCAACTCTACCTCTCTGGCTACAATGGAATGCAGCTCTTTGATACGGACACCCGGAAATGGCAACATCTCCCTGCAGCCTTGCAAGACTTGCAATTCCCCAACGACATGGTCAACTGCATCCATCCGTATGGTGCAAAAGGCAATCTTCTGCTCAGCACCACCAAGCACGGATTATTCTATTTCAATGCCCAGAAGGGAACCATCCTGCCACAAAGCGACAAGAATTTTCCATTCGAAGTGCCTGATATGCAAGTCAACAAGATGTTAACCGACTCCAAAGGCAACCTTTGGCTCGGGTCTGAAGACGATGGCGTAAAAACCATCTATAGATACAAGGATATGTTTAACAGCATGCCTGCCCTTCAACGTGCCATCGGCAAACAGCCCGTACTCTCCGTAGCCGCCGACAGGAATCACCACCTCTGGATTTCTACCAAGAAGAACGGACTCTATATGTATGACTTGCAAACCCAGCAACTCAAGGACATACCGATGGTTTCCTACAGCAACGGCAACAAGAAGAATGCCATCATCAACATCTTTGTGGACAGCAGCAATCATCTATGGCTAGCCAATGGCGACCATGTGGCAAAGTACCAATACGACGGCAACCATCTCAACAAGGTAGCCTCCTACCCTTGCTTCATGCCTATAGACATCTGCCAAGATGCAAAGGGTAACATCTGGGTATCCACGGCATCCGTCAACATCTACTGCATTTCAGCACAAAGTGGAGAGATGACCAAAAAACAACTCTTCCCTATCACTTTGTGCTTCATTCCCTGCATCATGCACTTGCAGAATGGCAACATGCTCATATCTGCCTTCTACAAACCCATCCTCGAAATGAATGGAGACAACTTCGACATCCAAGAGTTTAAAGTGAATCCGGAAGACTGGAAGAAGTGCATCAAGCGAAGTGTGTATATCCCAACCAAGAACTATCAAGACCGCAAGGGCAACATCTGGTTGGGTACAGTTACCAACGGACTCTTGAAGTATGACGCAAAGAGCCACAAGCTGACCACCATAGCAGGAATCTCCTGCTCCGACATTTCAAGTATCGAGGAAGATCGAGATGGAAACATTTGGGTCAGTACGCAGTATGGACTCAACAAGATAGATGGAAAAACAGAAAAGGTAACCACCTACAACGAGGCTGACGGTGTGAAAGGCTTCCAATTCTACGATAGGGCATCGTGCAAGCTATCAGATGGAACACTCATCTTCGGCGGCACTCAAGGACTCACCATCTTCAATCCACAAAACGTAAACACGAACCAACAGATAAGTCTGCTTTTCGAAACACTCAAGGTCCATAATGAGATTATGCTTCCTGGCAAGAATGGATGTATCGAGGAGAGTATGGAAGAATCACCCCATATCCACCTAAGCTACAAACAAAACAGCTTTAGCATTGCCTTTTCAGCCATCGACTATAGCGACTACAAGCACATCCATTACTTCTACCAAATGGCAGGTTTCGACAATACATGGATTGATGCAGGAAATAACAACGAGGCGTACTACTCTAATCTGCCTGCTGGCAACTACACCTTCAAGGTCAAGATGGTAGGCAACGACTCCAACAATACCATCGCCGAAAAAAGCATACAGGTAAGCATCGCCCCTGAGCCTTGGAACTCTTGGTGGGCTTGGTGCCTATACCTTATTATAATGGGATGCGTCGGCTTCGTGATCTACCGGCAGAAGATGCGCATCAGCATCGAGAAGAACATGGCTCAAAAGGCTAAGGATGAGAAGGAGCAAGAACAGCGCATCAACAAGATGAACATGAGTTTCTTCGCTAACATCTCGCATGAGTTCCGAACACCACTCACCATGATTTCGGGACCAGTGGAACAACTCTGCGAAAGTGAAAGCATCAACAAGCACGACAAGTTGCTATTGAACATCATCAACCGAAGCGTAGTTAGAATGCTGAGACTCGTCAACCAGTTGCTCGACTTCAACAAGTTGGAGAACGACACGCTCCGCTTGCACGTCAAGCAAACCGACATTATCACCGAGATGAAACGCATCATAGACCTCTTCATCGTGAATACCGAGGAGAAAGGTATCACCTTGAACTGTCACGGACTAGAAGGTTCCTACCTGATGCTTCTGGATTCCGACAAACTGGAAAAGATTATCAACAACCTGATGTCCAACGCCATGAAGTTTACCCCTCGTGGCGGTAAGATAGATGTATCTTTCGACACCGGTACCACTAACAAGGGAGAACAGATTATCACCATCACGGTGGCTGATACAGGCAAGGGAATCCCAGAGAATGAGGTGGAGAATATCTTCAAGCGATATTATCAGTTGAACAACCAGTCCACAGGCACCATCAACTGGGGTACTGGCATCGGACTCTACTATGCCCGCAGCCTGGCCGTCCTTCACCATGGCGATTTAAAGGCGGGCAATCGCAAGGACTGCCAGGGAGCCATCTTCACCGTTACCCTGCCTACCGATGAGAGCCTCTATGCCGCCGACGAGAAAGCCCTTTTGGAGCAAGACCAGAAGATGGCTTTTCCACTGCACGACAGTCAGAAAGTGTCAGACAAGGTAAGTCAAGATAACAGTACAGACAACCGTCCGAAAATACTCATCGTAGACGACGACACCGAAGTGGTGCATTATCTTCGTACCCTCCTGGCATCATCCTATCACATCATCTATCGTTTCGATGCCGAGAGTGCCTTGAAGGCGACAAGGGAGGAAGAACCTAGCCTCATCCTCAGCGATGTGGTGATGCCGGGAATGAACGGCTATGATCTCTGCAAGGAAATCAAGCAAGACATCCAACTCTGCCATATCCCAGTCATCCTGGTAACGGCAAAGACCACCACCGAAAGCCAAGTGGAGGGTCTGAACAGTGGAGCAGATGCCTACGTTACCAAACCATTCACCCCCAAGGTTCTCCTGGCAATGATCAACTCGCAACTCACCAACCGTGAGAAGACCAAGACCATCCTAACCAACGCCACGGAGACCGACAAGAACGTGGAAGAAGTGCTGTCGCCACAAGACAAACTCTTCATGGACGAACTCTATCATATGATGGAGCAGGAACTATCCAACTCGGAATTGGATGTCAACAAGGTAACGAAACTGATGCACATCTCCCGTACAAAGCTCTACTACAAGGTCAAGGGACTCACAGGAGAGAATCCAAGCATCTTCTTCAAGACCTACAAGCTCAATCGTGCCGCCACCCTCATCGTGGAAGGCAAGTACAACATCTCGGAAATAGCCTATATGACAGGCTTCAACACCCTTTCCCACTTTTCAACCAGCTTCAAGAAGCAGTTTGGGTGTACTCCGAGCGAATATAGCAAAAAGAAATACTGATACACAATCGCTGTTCTCCTGCCACTCGTTGCAATGCCATTAGAAGGGTCTTCGAAGAAAGTTCGAAGTTCCTTCGTGGCAGAGATCAGTTATAAAATACGTATTTTTTGAGTAACGAAGTCAGGTGAAGATGCTACCTATATTTCCACCCTTTTAACATACACAATCGCCGTTCTCCTGCCACTCGTTGTGATACCATTAGCAGGGTTTTCGGAGAAGGTTCGAAGCTCCTTTGTAGCTGTGGAACGAGGAAGGGAAGTTAGCTCGGCATAATCTGCCACACGAATAAAGGGATGAGTGGCATCAGCCAAGTAATCTTGCAACATCTTCAGGCGTTCTTCCTTGGTATAAGGAGAACGATTCACCCTGGATACACCGGCACGAGTAAGCTTACAATGAAGATTGACGTCATTCACGAGGTCTTTGTCTGAAACATAGCGCACGTTCTTCACCTCGATGCTCTTAGCATTGCGTTTGGTCTCATCGCCGTCGATAGTATCCATCTCCTTGTCTTTCTTCACGCCAAGCGTTGCCTGGAAGGTACCGATGCCTTCGAGTGTAACCGTATTGCCATCCGCCAGTTCCTCCACCAGTTGTTCGGCTATCTTACTGAGCGCATGCTTCAAGATGCCGTCGTCGAGGATGCCATGAGCGCCTGCCTTCTTCAAGAACTCTTTGGTGGAGAGATTTCTTCGCTTCTCTAAACGATAATAACACTTGGTTTCGCCAGTACCATTGAGGTCGGGCATCTCTTGCTTGATGTATCTTGCCATAATCTATCACTCTAAAAGGTTTGTAATATGCCTGTAAAGTTACAACTTTCCTACTACAAAACCTCAAGAAACCTACTTCTTTTTATATATATTAACTTATGTTCTACTAAATATAGCTTAGGTGTGGTTAAATATAGTCTGCATATAACTAAATATAGGTTAGGCGAAGCAGTATGCAGCAGGCTTTTACAGGTTTCGATCTATAGCATTAGAGGTTATACATTAAGGAGAGCCAAGTTATATAACCAGAAGAAAAATAAGATACTTTAGAACCACAAAGGCAAGCTTCTACAATCACAAAACAACAAATACTTAGTTTTTTTCTGCATAGTTACAACAGTTTACCATCAAAACAGCTTGTAATTATTCATTTTATCACCTCATTGTTTGCTCAAATCACTTAAAAATCGTACTTTTGCCACAAAAAGCGAAAATTGGCTACACTCGGCAAAATCAAGCGAGCTTGTTTTGCACAATCTTTGTCACAAAAAGCGAAGGCAAGCAACAACGTTTGACAACAACAACTAAAAAGATATAGAACTATGGACGAAGCAATTAAGCAAATAGGAGAAAGACTGAAAGGTCTGCGCGAAGTTCTCAACATCCCTGCAGAGGAAGTGGCAGAGCTTTGCGAAATCAGTCTTGAACATTATCTGAAGATCGAATCGGGAGAGGCCGACCCATCTGTATATCGCCTCTCCAAGATCTCAAAACGCTATGGCATTGACCTCGATGTACTGCTCTTTGGCGAGGAGCCTCGCATGAAGGGCTACTACGTCACACGCAAGGGGCAAGGTCCGGAAATAGAACGCAACAACCAGTATAAATACGAAAGCCTCGCTGTAGGTTTCAAAGACAGAAGGGTGAATCCCTTCATGGTACAGGTTGACCCTCTGCCAGGAGATGACAAGCCTCACAAGAACGGACACGACGGTCAGGAATACGACTACGTCATGGAAGGCCAGCTCGAAGTAACGATAGAGGATAAAGTGATGGTACTTAATCCTGGCGACAGTATTTATTTCGACAGTAAGAAACAACACTGCTTCCGCTCGCTGAACGGAGAACCAGCCAAGTTTCTTTGTATAATCATATAGGAGTTAAAGGTGTTAAGGAATTGAAGAAGTTAAGACAAATGATATAATCACACACAACATGATAGAGAGATTTCTAAAACAAACTCATTTTACTTCAGAACAAGACTTCAAGGAGCATCTGGAGTTTATCATCCCCGAAGACTTCAACTTTGCCTACGACGTAATGGACGAGTGGGCAAAGATAAAACCCGACCATGTTGCACTGCTTTGGACAAGTGAACGTGGAGAGGAGATACGTTTTACCTATCAAGACCTGAAGGAGCAGAGCGACAAAGCTGCAGCATACTTCCAGAGTCTCGGCATAGGCCACGACGACAAAGTAATGCTCATTCTGAAGCGTCATTACCAGTGGTGGCTTGCCATGCTCGGTCTCCACAAGTTGGGCGCCGTAGCCATCCCTGCCACACATATGCTTACCAAGCACGACATCATCTACCGTAACAATGCAGCAAGCGTGAAAGCCATCATCTGCTGTGGAGACGACTATGTGGTAGAACAAATCAACGAGGCCATGCCTGAGAGTCCTACTGTCAAGACATTGATCAGCATCGGTCCAGAAATTCCTGAGGGTTTCCACGACTGGATGAAGGAATGGAACGAATGTGCTCCTTTCGTTCGTCCTGAGCATGTAAATTCCAACGAGGACACTCTCTTGATGTACTTCACATCGGGCACCACAGGCGAGCCAAAGATGGTGGCACACGACCACCTCTATGCGCTCGGCCATTTGACCACGGGTGTATATTGGCACAACCTGCACGAAAATTCCATCCATCTTACCGTAGCCGATACCGGTTGGGGCAAGGCAGTTTGGGGCAAGCTCTACGGACAATGGTTTGCCGGAGCCACCGTCTTCGTCTTCGACCATGAGAAGTTTACCGCCGACAAGATTATGCGCCAGATAGAGAAATATCACATCACCTCCTTCTGTGCACCTCCCACCATCTATCGCTTCATGATTCAGGAGGATTTCTCTAAGTATGACCTCAGCAGTCTTGAATACTGCACCACTGCGGGAGAGGCTATGAACCCATCTGTGGCAGAAACCTTCCAGAAACTGACAGGCGTTCAGATTTATGAGGGCTTCGGACAGACAGAGACCACCATGACTCTTGGCACCTTCCCCTGGATCAAGCCAAAGCCAGGAAGCATGGGCAAGCCTAACCCACAATACGAGGTTCACATCCTTCGCCCAGACATGAGCGAATGCGAGGATGGCGAAAAAGGCGAAATTTGCATCCGCATAGGTGACCAAAAACCTATCGGCCTTTTCAAATACTATTACCGTGACGAGAAACAGACAAAATCTGTATGGCATGACGGCTACTATCATACAGGCGACATGGCTTGGCGCGACGAGGAAGGCTACTTCTGGTTTGAGGGAAGAATTGACGATGTAATCAAGAGCTCAGGCTATCGCATTGGTCCTTTCGAGGTAGAGAATGCCCTGATGACTCATCCTGCCGTAGTAGAGTGTGCCATTACCGGTGTACCAGACCCTATAAGAGGTATGGTGGTAAAGGCTACTGTTGTGCTCAAAGATGAGTACAAGAGTTTGGCAGGTCCCGACCTGATCAAGAAGTTGCAGGATCACGTAAAGCACGAGACTGCCCCTTATAAGTATCCTCGCATCATCGAGTTCGTAGATGAATTGCCAAAGACCATCTCTGGCAAGATTCGAAGAGTCGAAATAAGAGAGAAGGACAATAAAAAATAATATCTATCCGAGGGGTTTAGAATTGAAGGTCACAAATTCTCCTCCCAATCATATCAATACACAATGGATAAAAGAATTGTAGTAAAAGTGGGCAGCAACGTGCTGACCCGTGAAGATGGCAAACTCGACGTAACAAGAATGTCGGCTATTGTCGACCAAATCGTATGGCTCAAGCAACAGGGCTATGAGGTCATCCTGGTTTCATCAGGAGCTGTGGCTGCAGGAAGAGCCGAACATCACGTAGAGCACCATCTTGACAGCGTAGAGCAACGCCAGTTGTTCTCAGCCATCGGTCAGGTAAAGCTTATCGGCTTATACTACGACCTCTTTCGTGAATACAAGATCAAGATTGGTCAGGTGCTTACCATGAAGGAGAACTTCGGTGCCGAGGAACAGTACAAGAATCAGGAAGCCTGTATGGAAGTCATGCTGGAGAACGGTGTTCTCCCCATCGTGAACGAGAACGATACGGTATGTATCACCGAGCTGATGTTTACTGATAATGATGAATTGTCGGGACTGATTGCCCAAATGATGAAAGCGGACACGCTCATCCTCCTTACCAATGTGGACGGAATCTACAACGGCGATCCCTGCGAGCCTCATACACGCATCATCCCATCGGTATATTATGATCGCGACATCAGCGAATACATACAGCCCAGCAAGAGCAGTCATGGCCGTGGCGGTATGGCATCTAAGGCAAAGACCGCCCAGGAAGTTGCCAATGCCGGCATCAAGGTCATCGTCGCCAATGGCAATACGCCAAACATCCTCATCAACCTGAAGGAGCATCCGATGGAGACCCTTCATACCGAGTTTGTGGCAAGACCGCTAAACAAATAAATTCATTAGGGAAAAGGAATACAGATACCTAAAAAAGCAGCAAGCCTATTTATAGACTTTGCTGCTTTTTGTTTTCATTATGAATAGTTGATACGTTATTCCAATACCAATACGTGGCTCGTTCCATCTGTCTGGCTGAATACATTCAAGCCGACTTTCATCAGATAGTCACCACTGTACTGTTTGCCATTGCACTCCAAATCTGATTCCTTGCCAGGCATCAGGTTGGTCTCCTTGACAGTATAGACTTTATCAGCATCCAAACCCTGCATCTTCACGTTCATCACAGGCTCCTTGTAGCGTGGATGCAAGTCGTAGGCGAAGAGGACGGCACGCTGTTTGTCCTTGCTTACATAGTTGATGGCACAGTGGTTGCCCTCGTATGGAGATACCAGACGATACTGGTCGCCTTCGAGAATCATCGGCTTCATGCTGTCATAGTTCTTGACGGCGTTCTGAACGAACTTATAGTCATCCTTTGAGAGTGACTTGAGGTCGATGTCGAAGCCCAACTTGCAAGAGCTGCAAACATCGGTGCGGAACTTCACACTGGTGTTCTTGTTCCAGTTGGTTACATGAGAGCCCATGGTCTTAGCAGGGAAGAACTTAGACAAGCTCCACTGGATATAGATGCGCTCGTATGGGTCTGTATCGTCCGAGCACCAGAACTCGGTGAAGTATTTCAACATCTCGTAGTCCATTCTGCCACCACCGCCAGAGCAGAGCATCATAGGCAACTTAGGATACTTGTTGTGGATGCGAGTGAGTACCTTGTAGATGCCACGGATATGGTCGATGTAGAAATTGCCCTGGTTCTTCTTATGATATGGAGAGTAGATGTTGGTAATCACACTGTTGCAATCCCACTTGAAGTAAGCCACATCTGGGTTATCCGTCATGATGCGATCCACGATGCCGAACACATAATCCTGTACCTTAGGGTTGCTGATGTCAAGCACCAACTGGTTGCGATAGTAATAAGTGTCACGCTTAGGCTGCATGATGACCCAGTCTGGATGCTTCTCGAAAAGTTCGCTCTTTGGGTTCACCATCTCAGGCTCAATCCAAATTCCGAATTTCACACCAGCCTTCTTGGCGTCTCTTACCAATCCAGGTATTCCCTCTGGCAGTTTGCTCTTAGTAGCCTCCCAGTCGCCGAGGCCTGCATGGTCGTCCTTGCGAGGATACTTGTTGGCAAACCAACCGTCGTCGAGCAAGAACATATCTACGCCCAGGTCCTTGGCATCCTTCATCAACTCAGCAAGACTCTGCTGGTTGAAGTCGAAGCCAGTGTTCTCCCAGTTGTTCAGAAGGGTAAGGCGGTCTTCCATACCCATGTTCACCTGATACTTGCGAGCCCAGTTGTGCAGATTTCGTGAAGCCTCACCCATACCATTGTCGCTCATGGCGAAGATGAACTCAGGGGTAGTAAATGTCTCTCCTGCCTTCAACTTATAGTCGGAAGCATATGGGTTGATGGCTGGGATGACACGGAGTGCGCCCACGTTGTCCACCTCGAAAGTGAAGCGAAAGTTGCCCGGCCATCCTATGGTACCAAGCATCACCTTGCCTTCGTTTTCCTTGGCAGGTTCGTCGAAGCCCAATTCGAAGAAAGGCTCCTCTTGCATGGCGGCACGTGTGCCGAGCTTGGTGTCAACGATCTTCTTGCCTGTAGTCAACTGGCAGGTTTCAGGCTGTCCTTCCTTAGCCCAGTCGCTGTGATAGTTGGTGACGAAGTATTTGTTTGCCTTGAAGTAGAGCATGGTAGAGCTGTATCTCCAGAGGGTGACAGGGGTTTTCTCTTTGTGAGAGATTTCGCTCCAAGCCTTGATGACGTTCTCCTTAGGATAAGCTGCGTAGTGGAGCTTCACGGTCAGCGGATATACTTTGTCCTGAAGGGTGATGATGGTTTCTGTACCCCCATTGATAGCTTTCTCCTCGGATGACTTATAATATAAATAGGTGGTCATGTTGCCATCGGCATGAGTCACAGCCACTGCCGGCTCGAAGAAATCTTCAGCACCAGAAGTTGCATAAACCTCATGACCTCGTTGGCAGACGGCACCATCAGAGGCTGCATATACGTCCCATTTCAGGTTCTGATAGTCTGCGGGATTCTTCAACTTGTCGCCTAAATACACTTGGTAGAGACGACCCTTAGGAGAAACTTGCATCACGAGATCGGTCTTGTCGGTCGATACTCTGATGGTCTTTTGAGCGAATGCCATCACTGAAGTCATGCACATCGCTGCGATAAGCATAAATGCCTTTTTCATTGTTCTTTGGTTTTTATTTGATTGTTGTTATTTTTGCTGTCATGATAACGTCTTGCAGTCTTTCTTTTTTGCAATTTTCATCGTATATTATGAAAGCTTAGAACTTGATTCCTGCTGAGAACTCGATGGTGAATGGGCGAAGATAGCTGCCACTCATATACTTGCCTGCATATTTGCCGGCTTCTTCCTTGGTAATCAACTCCGAACCGTTGATGGTACCTTTTGCGCCCTTCTCGTTGAGGAAGTTGATGACACTCACACCGAGGCTCAGTTTCTTATTCACGTTCCAGTTGATACCACCGAAAGTCTCCCAGTGACCATTGAAATAGAGTGCCTCCTGGAGGTTGGCGTAGGTCTTGCCGAAGTAACGGAAGCTCAACCAAGCATTCAAGTTCTTGGTGATGTCATACTTAGGATCCAGCTCAATGAGTACCTGTGGAATCTCCTTCACGATCATGTTGTTCGCATTTACACTCATAGTCTGGCCGTCGTTGAACGTCACGCTTGCGTTGTAGTTCTTATACACTGGCTTCTGATAGGTGAAGAGGGCATGCATGTGGAAGTTCTTGAATGGATTGATCTCGGCAGAGGTGGTCCAGCCCAAGGTCTGGATGTTGTAGATGAGCAACACGGTCTTGCCTTCTGATGTGCCAGGCTTGGTGAGGTTCTGCTGGTCAATATTGTTCGACTTCGAGATGTAAGTAATCATGGAAGACAGGTCTATCCAATCGTTCTTGTAGAAGATTCCACCACGGATCAAAGGGATTGTAACTCGCTTATACTGTTCCTCGGTAGGACCTGTTCCTGCATACTCGCTAATGCGTGGGAAGCGGGTGGCGATGGTTGCGTCGGCTGTCAGACCAAACTGGTTGGTGAGGTTGTATGTCAACTGCAGGGTAGCCGCATAGTTCAACTTATTCTTGGTCACCTTGGCTGGTTCGATGCTATGCGCTGTGGTTACGATAGAACCATCCTCCGCTGTAGAATAGGTGTTGAAATTGCCGATATGGAATCCTTTGAAGCGTGAGGCTGAAATCTGGTCTGCCGACATGCGATAGTACTCCAGACGTCCGCCATAGAAGATTTTGAACTTAGGGGTTACCTTCCATTCGTCAGTAAAATAAACAGCCAACTTGTTCTCTGAGCCCTTGGTGTATTCTGGACTCAGCTCGTTATATCCGAAGGTTTCGGAGCGACGTGCGGTCTGTGTCGGGTCAAGAGGGTTTACATACATTTGGCTCAATGTGCGAGGATAAGGCTCCACGGTACCAGCCCACTGGAAAGATGATGAATAGTAGTCGAGATGATAATACCACTCGTTCAGACCTATCATCAACTTGTGGTTGTTCAGCTGCTTGCTGATTTCTGTCGTCATGAGAGCATTGCTCACCTTTCCTATGTGCAACCAAGTGCGTCGTCCCTCGATGAGTCCGCTATAAGCTGAACCATCTGAGAGTTGATAGCCATCAGCCTCGCTCACCTCCGAGATAGAACTGCCACCGTAATCCACGTAGTTGGCGCGAGGAGCATTCATGTATTTAGCGTTGAATTTCCACAACCATCCGTTGTCAAATTGGTACTGGCTGATGAGGGCAATCTCGTTGGCGTGGTTCTCACTTCCGTCGGTCATGTTCCAGGTCTCCATCTTGCCAGTCTTGGTGTTCAAGTATTGGAAAGAACCTTGTCGCTGAACATAGGAGTTCATGCCTGGGTCGAAGCCAGCGATTTTCTTGATGCTGCCGTCACCTGCGTAGATGAAAGGTGCCGCATTGGCAAAGTTGCCTGGGTTCTTGCTGTTTGAGTACTTATATAATAGGGAGATGCGTCCCTTGCCTTCGTTCAGGATTCGGGTCAGACCGAAATGATAAATCTGGGTGCGGTCTGCATAATCGGTAAAGCGGAGCTTGAAACTTCCCGGGTCGAAGTTCTGATACATGCTGGCGGTATAGAGCCAGTTGGCACCGATGCCACCAGAGAGGTTGAGATCAAAGTTCTGCATACCGAAGTGGTTCGCCTTGTAATTGAGTTTACCCTTGAACTCTTTCTGACCTAATTCGCTGAAAGAAGATACAGCGTAAGCAATGTTACCAGTGGCAATAGCCGACTCGGAAGGCGTCATCAGGTCGGTACCCTTCAGAGAGGCATCGCCGCGCCAGTGGGCTGAGAGCTTGTGAACTGAGGATGAATAGACGGCAGGAAGACCGTTCTCATATACGGTTACGTCTTCGCTTGGCAATCCAATTTGGATTTCACGAGGCTTGTTGGCGTCGGCAGCGTTAAGCATCACGTTACGCTCTTCCTTCTTGTTCTTCTCTACGGATTCCTCTTCGAGATTGAGAGACTTCTTTTCTTTTGTACTTGACTTCTCTTCAATATTGTTAGAAGGAAGTGCATACATGTAGCTTGTCGCTGACATTGCAGCCAAAGCCATGGAGAATGTACGGATTTTTAGGTTCATAACTTGTTCTTTTGTTAGTTACATTATTTTATTTTTGTTTATTCCAAAATATTTAGGTCTGAATCGAATGCTGTTCGATTTCGATTGCAAAGATAGATTGATTTTAGACACCTTGATGCTGTATGTAGGGTTTGAGTAGATGCATGGGTACTTTTATAAGGACTTAACTACCTAATAATCAGAATATATATAAAATTAATACTTTTTATGAGAGTAGATATTGAAAAAAAGAATAAAAGTCGTATTTTTGCAGCCGTAAAGGGTTATTCTCTTTCATGACTAAGTAAAAACTGGTAAGAACAATAATAAATAAAGGACAATGAAGAAGATAGTATGGCTCTTGATGATGGTGGTGATGCCGATGGTGGCAAATGCGGCATTTTCCCGAAATGCGGATTTGGAGGACGAGGATGAGTTGCTTCATCGTCTGGACCAATATATAGCTCGTCGGGACGAGTTCTCTTCCAAGAAAGAGAAGAAACTCATAAGAATGAAGAAAAAACTGAATCTTACTTCCGGCAAACGAGAGCGTCTGAGTCTTTACAATCAAATCTATCGTGAGTATTATACTTATCGATATGACTCTGCCATGGTCTATGCCAAAAGGGGCCTGCAATTGGCAGAACAGTTGCATGATGACTATTACATCAACCTCAACAAGATCAATCGGGCTGCGGTGTTATCCACAGGAGGCTTCTACAGTCAGGCTGAAGACCTGTTGCTTTCTTTGAAGCCAGAAGACATTTCGCCCAAGCTGATGCAATACTATTATTACACCTTGACATGGGTGTATAACTATTGGGGAGCTTTCTGCGAAAGGTCTGAATTCAAGGAGGAAATGCAAGATAAAAAAAGACTCTATCTTGCCAAGACCCTTGAATATATGGGCAACAAACAATCTGCGCTCTATTATTATCTGAGAGGTGAGTTGGAGTATTTGCTACATCGCACAGACAAGAAAGTGCTGGGCTGGTATCAGAAAGCACTTGCCGCCAGTCCTGTTGACAGCAGGGTGCATGCTTCTGCTGCATATTGTATAGCTCGTTATTATCAAGACAATGAGCAAATGGACATATATGAGAAATATTTGGTACAGGCGGCCATCTCCGACCAGGTTTGTCCCTTGAAAGAAAATTTGGCACTTCAGGAACTTTCCACCTATCTATATAATAAGGATGCGAAGTATGCGAAGCGTGTGTCAAAGTATATCTATTGTTCGATGGAAGATGCTCAGTTTTATAACAATCGTCTTCGAATGGTTGAGATCTCTCGCATTCTTCCGCTTATCACGGAAACGAATCATCAGCGAGAAATACGTCAGAATCGCATCATCACGATATCGCTGGTTGTGGTAAGTATCGTGTCTCTTGGCTTCTTGACGATGATGTTCTTTGTCTTCAGGATAAATAAGCGTTTGGCAAAGAGTCGCAGGGAGCTGAGAAGTCAGAATATGCTCTTGGAGGAATTGAACCAGAAATTGCTCAATACCAATAAGCGCAGGGAGACTTATATGCGATTGTTTATGGACATCAGTGCTGTCTATATCAAGAAACTCGATGATTATCGCAAGTTGGTGAGCCGCAAGATCAAGGCAAAGCAGACTGCCGATCTCCTTACCGCCATCAACAGCTATAAGCTGGCAGAAGAGGAAGCTTCAAGTTTCTATATCCGATTCGACAAGGCTTTTATGGACTTATACCCTAATTTCGTGGATGAATTCAACCAACTGCTGTTGCCAGAAAAGCAGATTGTTCTCCCTGCGCCTAACAGTCTCACCAAGGAACTGCGTATCTATGCACTGATGCGATTAGGAATTACGGATGGGCAAGAACTGGCCACCCTTCTGTTCTATTCTACACAAACCATCTATAATTACAAGACATCCATCAGAAAGCGAGCAAAAGACCTCACCACTTTTGATGCAGCCATCAACCGACTATGCAATGTGATAGGCTAATAAATGGCAGGAAATTGGGAATGTTCCTCTTCTTTCAGCCATTTTCTTTTGCACATTCAAGAAATAGTTGCATCTTTGCCATTACATAAAGTTGTAACACTAAAGATGTAATGGCGTATGAAACTAAGTAACAAGAAATTAGCAAATCCTTTCAGTACTCGAAGGTAGAGAACCACAGTTTGAGAATATGGTACAGTTCTTCACAGAGAACCAGTTCTCGCTTCTGAAGGCTATTGCCAAGGATAGCATTGTTGCCCAGCCTACCTCTGGCAAGTTCATCAAGGAGCACAAGCTGAGCGGAGCCAGCAGCGTAAAGGCTGCCCTCAAGGTCCTGGAAGACAAGGAATTGGTATATAGAACCAATGAAGGATACATCATCTACGACAGATTCATGGATCTGTGGTTAAAGAGAATATAAACACATTCTCTCATAGAAAGCCGTACATCTTACAAAGATTATCACAATGAGATTATCCGACAATCCTTATGCTTGGGATGTCCAGTAACCTTTAGGTCATATGAAGACCTCTTTAGATTTTTCGACCATATAGGCACTATTTTCGACCATTTACTATCCTCACAAGGCACTTTGTCACTAACCTGGCAAAATACCATCTTGCAAGAAATGAGTTTTTTATCTACCTTTGCAGAGCAGTCGGCTTCCTAATTCGCGCGCAAGAGGATAACGACTGCTAAGTATTTATTCACATAATGTATAATTGTCTATGAAAAAAGAACTACAGAGAAAAATTGCCTTGAGTTTGGGGTTGGCACTGTGTGTAGCATTGTCTGCAACGGCTCAAGAGACCAATGAGTTTCAAGCAGAGAACACACAAAGCAGCTGGTATCTCGGCATCGGTGGCGGCTATCGTTTCAACAAGATGAGTTACTCCGACCTGGACAAGGACGACTTTCCATCCAACAAAATGACAGGCAGCGGCATCTTCTCCATCTTTGTGAATGGAGAGTTCGGTAAGAATCGCCAGTTTGGCATCCGCCCTCAGGTAACATTCCTTAATAGAGGTGGAAAGCTATCAGGCATATTCGGGAACGACAATGCGTATGAGGAAAACCAAATCAACAATATCTTCTACACGATCAAAGCCCACTACATCGACCTGCGCGTGCCTCTCATCTTCAACTTTGGCAAGGCTGATGCCAAAATACGCCCATACGTATTTGTTGCACCAGTATTCGGTCTGTGCACTGGCGGCAACATCAAGCTACAGGCAGACATGGAAGACTACAAGTATGCCGGCTATGACATGGACATCACCAAAGCCAATCTCAACTCCACTTATTTTGCAGGACAAGCGGGCATCGGTGTGAAATTCGCCATTCCTGTTGCCGACACGAAATGCTACGTTGGCTTAGAGGCTGCTTATGAATATGGTTTTACCGACACCTACGCAGGAAAGGAGAAAGACAGCAAAGCCAACGATATCTTGCATCTCTACAACGATGACTACCAAATCGACGGCAACCGAAAGTTCTCCGGTATTGAGCTACAGGCAACACTTGCCATTCCTTTCGACATTTTCAAGAAGAAACCTGCCAAGACGGAGCCAAAGCCAGAGCCGGTAGTCCAGGAAACATATACTGTGCCTGTTGCCAAACCAGAGAAACCATGTTACACATTGGAGGAAATCGACGAAATGATGGCAAAGAACAAGTCGGTAGACGGCAAGACCATCTGCGCCATAGATGCCATCACCTTCGAGTTCGGAAAGAGCAACATCAAGCCTGAGTCATACAATTATCTCGACAAACTGGCTCAGACTCTGAAACGCAGCAACCGCCACGTAGAGGTAAAAGGACATACCGACAATGTGGGTGGCAACGAATTTAACATGAATCTCTCACGCGACCGCGCCAAGGCCGTGGTAGACTATCTTGTAAGCAAAGGTGTCAACCCAGACAAGCTCACCTACAGTTACTATGGAATGACACGTCCACTATCCGACAACGACACTGAGGAAGGACGTGCCAAGAACCGCCGCGTAGAGTTTACTATTCAGAACAACTAAAAAAATAATAACATGAAGAAATCAATGACATATAAGATAGGTACACTGGTGATAGGTCTAACCGCCATGCTGTTCACCTCATGCCTGAGCGATGGTGACGACACCATGGTACTGGAAAAGGGAGAGAAAAACGAGTTCGTCGATGGCGACCAAACCGTGGTTGTTGGTACCAATGAGTATGCCGACATCGAGAACGGAGGCTTCACACTCTACGTACCCAAGGGCTCCGTGCCAAAGACCAACTCTGGCGACAACGGACGAGTGGCTTTCTCCATCAGCCACGTTGACATACCCGACCTGCCCTGCCAGCTGCCTGCAGGGGCCAGTGTAGTAGGAAAAAACAGCATAAAGATAGAGCCTATGAACTTCACGTTTAACAGCCCTCTCGTACTCAAATGCCCCACAGAAGGCAACACCAACTGCGTATTGCTGCGTTACAACGACTACACCAACAGTTGGGAAGTAGTACCATTCTCCTCTCGCAATGCTGACGGCACCTCCAATGTGTCACTCATTGAGACAGGGTACTTCGTATTGGTGGAATATCCACAACAGACCACAGAAATGGGTGGAGTCCGCATATTACAGAAATATATAGACAACGAATATTTCTACTACCTCACTCTCACCCCTGTCAACGGCAGTTCAAAAGACGCCAAGATGATTGCCTTCTCACCCAACGGATCGCCCCTGTACATGGCATATGTCGCAAGAGGTGAATACAAAGCCGTGCTGTCTCGCCAGAAACGCAGCCAGTTGAACTCAGCCACAGAAATGGAACAATATTCTTCTGTCATCAGAGTCAAAGTAACCGACAAACTCATCGCAGGCACAGGTGGATATGACACATATACAGGATGGACAGACATTAAGCTGGACAACATCTCATGGAGCGACGGACGTTCTGACGCATGGGGCACCATCACCACAACATACGGAACTGGCAAGTTCCAAGCTACTCTCACATGGGTCAACCCATCCGAAGCCGAACACACAGACTACGACCTGCACCTATTAGGTCCGGAAAACTTACATGTTTACTTCTCCAACAAGAAGCAAGGCTGTTTCGAGCTCGACCGTGACTGGATATCCAATCCTGGCAATGCTGTAGAGAACATCTATAGCGTGAGTGACAATTTCACTCCAGGACAATACCAAGTAAAGGTTCATCACTACAATGGTGTTGTGGGCAGACGATACAACTGCCGTGTGATTATCAATGGAGTCGTTGTAAAATCTGTATCTGGTGCCATCGCAACCAACAAGCAATACGATGACATCTACTCTTTCAACATAGAATAACAAACTCTATACCCATAAAGAGGGTGTGCCATGCATTTATGGCACACCCTCTTTTGCATCTTGATAAAGATTAGATTTTATTTTTAAAACTCAACATCACCAATTAGTATATTTTCGATAATGCATATACGACATTGATGCCTGATCGAAAAGAAGAATATTATCTTTGTAATAATAAGATCCAAAAGTAAAATATAAGTCCATATCACCCTCTGTACTTTCCTCTAAATACAAATGGCAAGCGCACACTTCCTCGTTTGCGATTTTATTTCCGTAATGGAAAGTATTATAAATATGTTCTACAGCACCATTAGTACCACCACGTTCTGTCATTATTTTACCATTCTTCACTGTCCATTTTCCCCATTTGTCTTCATCAATATATGAAAAATAGAGCCTTTTGCCTTTCAACTCTGCATTTTTACAAGTTATTATTTCACCTTCGGACTTTATACGAACCACAAGTTTGCCATCCGACTCTATTACCTTAATGTTACCAAAACCACCAATTGGAGGTTCACAGTTCCACACTCCCAAGAACTTCTTGTAACCATCAGGCAATTGCTGTGCGTTGACATTAACACTACAGACTAAGCCAGTAACGACCATAAAGAGTATTGATATTATTCTTTTCATAATCACACGAATTTAGAATTAACTATTTGTTTATCAACATGATGATTTTCTGCAATATCTTGGTCATATCTACCATATCTTCAACACACGTCCACTCATAAACACTATGCTCTGCTTGCTGACCACTGAATATACAAGCACCTCCACGCAAGCCCTTGGCTGCAATCATTGCCGAGGTTGTACCGCCACGTTCACTGCGTGGAGAAACTTTTTTGCCAAGACTCGCATAAGCCTTCTTGATGATGTCTGGCAAGGTAGGATACATCGTATATGCTACATTCTCATACTGCAAGTTCTCTGCCGAAGCTTCTACTTTCACAAAGGGGAAGGCCTCTATAGTTTTCCCTTCGGCAGAATCGAGCATCTGACGCAAGGAATCACCTTCCAACTTATCAAAATAGCGCAAACGTACTTTCACTAAATAATCGTCAGAGATAACCTTACCTATGCTATCCTTTGGATGACTAATATCATAGCAATGGATATACCCCTGTTTACCACGACTAATAGACGGATGCTTATAGGGTGGAATTTGTCCTACGAAATAAGAGGCAGCTGTCAAAGCATCACCATATTTGTTGGCATACCCTTCACCAGGATGCGCACTTTTACCATGAAATGTATAGATACGCATAGCTGCAGTAAAGTTCTCTACAGAAAAGGAATGAGGATCATCTCCGTCTACATCTATCACTACATCAGGATTACCACCTACATACTTTGTTTCAAACCCATCAGCTGCCCTGCCAATATCCTCGTTTTGCGAAAAGACAAAATACAAATCACCATGCTCAAAAGGCTTTCCATACAAAAGGTTACAAATGAGTGACACCAAGACCGTACACCCCGTCTTATCATCCGCCCCAAGCAAGGTATTACCGTCACTTGTTATGATAGTCTTGCCCATACATTCTTTCAGATGTTTACCTTGTGGCGATTCTGGACTTAGCACAACCCCAGAAGGCAAGACTATATCACCACCTTGATAATTGCGATGAACTATCGGTTTTATATTACCACCTGGTGCCTCCGGTGTTATATCAAGATGCGCCATCAACATAATAGAAGGGAGTTTTCTTTTTGTTGTAGCAGGCAACTTGGCATATACATATTCCCTCTCACTACGAACAACTTGCAAGCTCTTATTATTCTTAGCCATTTTCAAGAGGTCTTGTTCCACGAGTCTTGCCATCTGTCGTTGTCCCATGCTCAAAGGGAAAGCTGTTACGTCCTCACCTTCTGTACTTTGGCTATTGATTCTTGCATAATTTACAAATCTTAAAACATAACTTTCCTTCAAAAGAGAATCCAATCTGTACAACCCTTGTGAAGAAAGCAATGAACTCAAAATTTCTTGTTGTTTATTTTTAGAATTCTTCGTTCGAGGAATAGTTAATCGAACATCGGGCAGTTTGGTATTTTTAGACGTAGTAGTACTTGCCTTAGACGAGGCCTCATTAACCTTTCTAAGCTCATGCGCAACTATAGCTGTCCAATTAACAGTCGGCTTAACACGAGGAGGCTTAATTTTCGGGACTTTCGGTGCTTTAATAATACCCTTACCTACATTTTGCGCACACACATCTATTGTAGATAAACACATGATGCAGAGCAACAAGAAATACTTAATAGATAACTTCATATTGCTACATTATTTTATTGATAATCATAATCGGCGCCACAGTCATTACAATGGAGCCACTTCACTTCCACTTGTATCAACTTTTTTCCAGTTCCCTTACAATACTGACACGTCCATTTTTTGTTATTAATTATATTATAGCCATTACCATGACAATGATAGCAATCATCTGGTCCTGGTTTCGTAACAATTTTGCTACGAACAACTAAAGTCCCACCACAAGAGCATGTCCGACCTTGAACCTTCTCTACATGGCCTTTCACGACATTAGCATTTACACTTTGGTATACAAAGAGCACAAACACCAAAGCCACTACAAAACAAAAACCTTGCAAAAACTTCTTCATAACAAAAAAGAATTATGCCTTACAGAACATCCCTAAATAGGCGATTAATAATTTTCCTATAGATACTAAAAAAGACGTGGGAGTCTCTACTTCTCGCTCATCCCAAGTCTTCAGGCTCTCGCATTGCCTCCGCTCCCAGGATAAGCAACACAGATAGCCCACGTCATGACGCATTATAAATATGTGACAATAGAAGACCTTATCAAAAAATGATAATAGCCTCATTCGTCAGGATATAATACACCTATCGTGGACGTTCTCGTTGCCTTATCTTCAAGAAGCGGATTCAAATTTGCGAGATTCGAAGACTCCAAAGATAACGTTCCGTAACGTCCTTTATCAGTAAATAACCCACTCACCCATACAAACGGGCTAACTGAGTTGATGGCAAATTTAAGAATTATTTCCGTAACTTCCAAACTTTTAGTGTTTTTTTTCGATATAATATTATATTTTACCTGAGAACAAGGAATTGTGCTTAAGAGTTGGTAATATTACTTCCCCTCCTGTAAAATTGCTCCTTAAAGAGCACTATTGTGCCCAGCGCTGGGCACAATTTTGCCATAAGTAGGCATTTTCCTGCATCAGTATTTATAAAAATGAATTACGCAAAAGCCCTTCACCCTTCATCTACACGCCCGAAATGCCGATAAACACAGGGGATTCGAGAGAGAAAGGTCAAAATTAACCCTTCATCATCCTTCATCACCCTTCATTACCCTTCATTTTTTTGCCATTTTCGGATTCCGACTGACTGATGCAACTTCTGCATAAGTAGTCAACTGTGAATATGACTAAAATGAAGTAAGTCAACGTAATTTATAACTAAGTAACAAGCGAGTCAACTCGTATTAAAAATTACACAAAGAGTGGTTAACCATATCATTAAACCACAAAAAATGTTCTCTGTAGCTTATATAATCTATGTTCTAAAGTTTAGAACTTATGTTCGATAGTCAGGGCGGACGCATCAAAATGCGTTCGCCTCCAAAAGTTTTGACAGGTAATTTTC
>ENA-OPAC01000105-OPAC01000105.1-human-gut-metagenome-genome-assembly--contig:-NODE-105-length-46183-cov-3.252450_pt1 | contig 46183 bp, 31 predicted proteins | sample MGYA00241052_ERZ501420 | MGnify/ENA primary metagenome ERZ501420 (study PRJEB25962, sample SAMEA2042513) | human gut metagenome | biome: human gut; feature: human-associated habitat; material: faeces... | reverse complement strand
GATTTATCCCGTGCAAACAATAGCAGCCGCCCTTTCGCTTTTTTATTCACTTAATATTCAACCATTATGAGTAATGTTTTGAAAGGTTGGTTGGCAGACAATGCCGTGACTACCGACAATAAGGATGATAAAATCCTGGTACTGGAATCTGCGGGGAATCTGACGGAAAAGGAAATTATGGAACGGATGATGAAAGAAATCACAGGTTTGAAAGAAGAAACCCTCAGCCACGCTGTAACCCTTTACAACCGTATTATTATGGAAAGCCTGTTGAATGGCTATACGGTTAATACCGGATTATTTTATGCTTCTCCTTCTTTTCAAGGAGTTATTGATGGAGGTGTTTGGAATAAAGACAAGAACAGTATCCGTGTGAATTTCCAGCAAGGTAAGACGTTACGTGAAGAAATTGCCAAAACAAAGGTAGATATCCTCGGTGAAAAGGCGGATATCATGTATGTGCTGGAAGTGGAAGACAAGAAGACGGGCTTAAAAGATGGTACTGTCTCTCCGGGTTTTGGTGTCATTATCCGTGGGCGGAACTTGAAGATTGCAGGCTCCGATGAATCAGTGGGTATTTATCTCATTAACGACCAATCTTCTGAAGAGAAGTTGCCGGATTACCAGATCATCCGAAACATGCCGTCCGAACTGACCATCCAAATCCCAACCGGTTTGCTGACGGGTACTTATACCTTGCGTATCACGACGCAGTACAACAAAAGCTCTGCCGGTTTGAAAGAGCCACGCAGCGTGGAAATCATGGTCAACTTGGTATAAACGTTCCTTAGAAAGGGTTTCTAAAGCTCTTTAGAAGCCCTTTCTAAAGAGCTTTAGAAGACCCTTCAAACGTCCTTTAGAAATCCTTTCTAACGGGCGTTTGACTTGGGTAGAAAAGAAATATTGTAAATAAAGAACGTAGTTATGTGGTGAGGTTGATCGGAGAATTTTATTGTTGTATTCCTTTTCGTATTTATTGAGTAAAACAAATAACTTATTTATAATTACTAATTTATATGAGTATGAGACATCGTTTACTAAAACTAGTGACAATGGTCGTTTGCCTCTTCTGTATGGGAGTATGGCAATCGGCAGGAAGGAATCCCATTCCAACGGGATCCCCAGACAGTGCTATCCCGTTACCTGGAGAGGAAGAGCCGCTTTGGATGAGTAAACCGGATTCCATTAGGTATGAGAGATTTTATGCAGGGGGAAGTACTATAAGTGATATTTATGCTTACATTAGTCCGTTCCCGTTTACAGAAGATTTGTATGTTCGATTCCAGTTATTGGACGATACAGAGAATCCCGGTAGTTTTACATATAAGGTAGTGAATGGTGATACACACTCGGAGGTGACAATCCCTTTGGATGAGGATAAAGGTTTTTGGTATCCGCAAGAATTCATCAATCAAGGTAATGGGGGAGTAACCATAAGCGTGGAAACTTGGACTTCCGGAACACTTGGGTATTCCTTACGCGTGTATTCTTCTCAATCGTTAGAGGGCGAACTACTGATTTCTGCCGAAAATCGACACATTTATTTTTTAAATGAGGATCAATTTCCTTCATTTTCATGGAGAGGATCGACTAATCGGTTGTCTGGGGCACTGGGGCAAGACATCCCATTTACTTTGGAAGTCACACCTGGATTTATGTTGAACCAAGAGGCAAAAATAGAGATTAATGTTCGGACGGATGATTGGGAAAATCAAGATCCGAGTCATGTGGTGATCAGTGGAAATAATATACAGAAGGATCCTGATCCTTATAACACTTGTTATATTTGTTCCTTGTCTTCTTTGGAGGCAACGAATTATACATTTCAAGTTCGTGCGGACCAAGACTTTTCCGGTTGGTTGGATTGTCGCTTGTTGGATAAAGATGGAAATTTTTTGGACAATTATAGTAACATTAGCGTTGTTATCCCAATATATTATTCGGAAGAGGACGTAGCGGCACTGAAAAAGATGGCAGACGATAATCCGCTTAGTACTGACTTGCGTCGCTTTATAGACAATGAATATTACTTGAAAGATTTCTCGTATGAGGATGGGTACAATGTAGGAGTTAGATGGAGTCAAGAACAGCAGAGCCGGGTAAGTGAATTTACTTTAGAGGACTATGAAGAGCGGGTAGAGAATTTGGAAACCCTAAATACCTTGACGGAATTAACACAGATAAGGCTTAATGGGACTCATCTTGCCGGATTGAACTTGTCTGCCTTGTCCCAGCTTCGGTTTCTTTCTTTGTGGGATACTCCTCTCTTTTGGGATGATGTGATTTTACCCCTTTCTCCTATGGACGATTTATGGTTGTCAGGAAATACACGTATCTCCATCGGTATCCCGCTTGATGATAATAGCTCAGTGGCAGCTAATGGAACGGAAATAGATTTGTCGGAATTTGCAGTTGTGGATGGGCAAAATTCCACGTATCAATGGTATCAGGAAGAAGAATATTCCGAGCCGAAAAAAGTGACGATGCCTTCCGCTGGAGAAGAAATAGGTAAGTTCTCATTGCAAGGTACTCCGGGTGCACGTTATTATTGTGAAATCAAGAATCCTCTTTATGATGATTGGGCGATTGAAACTTCACGGTGCAAGATAACCCGAAATTCTGATCAATATGCACAAGCCGATATAGATGGATTGAAGAAACTGGCGGAGTCCAATCCTCAGGTTCCTCAATTGCAGGAATTTGTGGATAGTAAAGGTTGGGAGCTCGATAATTGGGAGTCTGGACAAGACGTTATCCGTACAGAATGGAGCAGTGGCGAAACAGCCCGCTTGACACATCTCTTGATTGAGTTGGATTGGGGTGAAGAACCAGACACTATTTCTTCCTTAGATTTAAGCGCTTTTACAGAGCTGAAGTATTTCGAGTGTGAACGGTTTATGAATATCACTGAGTTGGATTTGTCGAAGAATACGAAATTAGAGGAGTTGTACCTCTACAGTCGTAACTTGAAGGAAATAGACTTGTCTTCTTGTCCCAACTTGAAACAATTCAGGTTCGGAACCCAGTATACGAATGAAACGCCTTCTCGCGAATATCTCCAGACTGCATTGACACGGCTCAATTTGGACGGATGTATCCAGTTGGAAGGCCTTTATTTGGAACATGCCCATATTACGTCGCTAGATTTAAGTCCATTCAAACAACTTCGCCGATTGCACATCGAGAATTGCCAAGATTTACCGGTGATAAATGGATTTGAACAGGCCTCCCAGTTGTATTCGTTGGAGTTACCGAGTACTACTCAATTCCAGGATTTGATCAATAACTTGCCGTCAAACGTGACGGAATTGTTGTTGCAAGATACGCAATATACTTTACCTCCAGCCGAAAAATTGGCTCGTCTCTACACGCTGGGTTTGCCTTCTTATATTGAAAGTTTGGATTTAGCAAAACTCCCGAACTTGCAAAATTTGGATCTGGGATGGCGTAACGACTCTAAATTAAGGTATTCACAAATTAATAACTATCGCCCTATCAATTACAATGGAACTTCTTTTATCCAATTGAAGTCACCCTCTCATCCTAATGAACCTGAGTGGTTTGAGAATGGAGATACGATTGATTTGTCATCCGAAGCCGTTATCAATGGGGTGGAAACGGTCTTCCTCTGGGTTAATGAGAAATATAATACAGAAGAAAAGAACGCTTTGGTTCCAGTGGATGGAAAACCGGGGGTGTTTGTGTTGAACAGTCTGGAAGAAGAATATGGAAGTTATCGCTGTAAACTGATGAATCCACAGTTCTGTGAAATTACGGAAATTAACCATTATTGGGGTTGGCAAATAGATGCTGGTCATATTCATGTAGAAACTGGTCGAGAATCCGTATTCGATCCAAGAGATGTGGATATTTTGGCTAGGATTGTAAGCGAATCAAGCAGCGAGGCGTTGAAAGAATGGTTTAGCAGTGGAGAATGGCAAACCGGTAAAAATTCAGATCATGCTCAGGCTATATGGAACGATGAAACACCACGGCGGTTGACCGAACTATATATATATATGTTGGGTGGCAATTTGTCTGGAACGATCGATTTGGAAGGTTTGGACAAACTGGAACAAGTGTCGTTGACTGGAAATCGGGTTGAGCAAGTGATATTGCCGTCTGAGACTGGAACATTGAAATCGCTGATGTTGGGTGATAATCCGACGCTGACTTCACTGATCGTTTCGCCTTACACAAATCTGGAACATCTGGATATCCGTAATACAGGCTTAACCGCTTGCGATGTCAGCAACAATGTGAACTTGAAAGAGCTTTACTTGCAGGGAACCAACTTGCCAAGTGTGGAGACAAGTACACCTGCCATCGCTCAGAATCTGACGGAATACGGGGCACCGGAAACAGTCGAGACAATTGATTTCAACAATTTCCCCGCACTTGCCACTTTTATCCCGAATGGACGTATTACATTTAGTGATGTGCAGAATCCACGACAAATGGATCCGATTACGACATATATTCAGTATATGCCGCAAGGATCGGTGCGGAATGCCTATACTCCGTATGGAACTACATTAGATTACTCAGCCGAAGGAACTATAGGTCAAACCACTTCTACGATTGTTTGGAAAATGGCAGACCAAATGGAAGATGAGGGTACAACGATAGAGCATAGCGGTTTTACTTATACGATTTCAGATACGGATGAACCGAACAAAGTCTTGAGTGCGAACTTTGAAAATACGTTGTTCCCGGGTTGGACTATCCGATTCTATACTACGATTTATACTTGCGACGGAGATGCCAACTTAGATAAGGAGGTGAATGTACAAGATATTCCGGCAACTGTCAGCTATATCTTGCAAGATACGGAGAACATACCTGCTAACTTCGGTTGGGCAGAAGCCGATGTCAATTACGACGATAAGATTCAGGTAGCAGATGTAACAGGCATTGTTAATCTGATTCAAGGTAAACCGTTAACACGAGCCAGTCAGTTGAGAAGCGAGTATGCTCCTACCGTCTTATTGGAATTGGACGACAATGGATTCCTGTCTATCACATCGCCTGTTTCCGTAGCTGGTCTGCAATTGGAATTTACTGGTGCGAAGGAAGAGCTTCCGTTTATCGGAGAGGCTGCCAAATTCGTACAGGCAAGTACTTTACACAGTGATACGTTGCGTACATTGGGATATAGTATGGATGGCAAGGTCATACCTGCCAACAAGAAGACTGTGATTATGCAGCTTCCGGCAGGTGTCCGTTTGGAAAGTGCGTTGTTCTCTGACACAAAGGCAACAGCTTTACGTTCAGAAGGCGATATGTTACCAACCGGCAATGAAGCCATCCAGCCGATTAGTCAGGTGACAAGTATTCTCAATTATCCGAATCCGTTCCGTGGGAGCACGACTTTCCGTTATACATTGAAAGAAAGGGCATCAGCGGTTACGATCCAGATCTATTCGGCTACAGGTGCTTTGGTTCGTACGTTGAGCGGACTGCCGGGAGATGCCGGATTGAACCAATATACAGCCTCTTTGTCATTGCCGAGCGGAACTTACATCTACCGTTTGTCAGTTTGTGGCAATAACAATCAAACTATCAGTAAGTCAAACATTCTTATTAGTAAGTAAATTATGAATATACATCGAATAAAAAACAATTTGTTTGCGTTCTTCCTGCTGTTTTTGGCAGCAGGAACCGCGCAGGCGGTTCAGCTTGAACTGGTCAGAACAGACCTGTGCGCCGCCGGAGAGAAAGATACACTGGTATTCCAACTCAAGGATAATACTTTTGCGTTTACTTCTTTCCAATTGGATGTTACATTGCCGGACGGAATCTTGTTGGACGATAAACCATTCTTGGCACAAGAAATGGCAGACGGTCATACATTGAGTTGGGAAAATCAACAGGGTAACCAATACCGAGGTGTAGTATATAGTCTGAGTAATAAAAACTTTAAAAGTACAACAGGAACCTTGTTGTCGATTCCCGTTCAATTGACAGCTGCATTTAAGAATGGAGAAGTCAAAGTGACGAAAGGTTTACTTGCCAATCAGAAATCGGGTAGTCAGTCAATCAGCGATTACACGGCAACGGTTTCTGCTTACGTCCAAAAACAATCTATCGTGGTGAATGTTTCCGGATTGGAGCAGCCTGTCAATCCGGAAAAGGCTGCGGGAATCAGTTATACAGTTATTCCCGAGTCAATTCCGTTACAAGTTTCCTATTATAAGGATGCTGCATTGGAAGAAGAAGCTACTATAGATGACCGGAAGGAAGAAGGTGTATTCTATGTAAAACTATCGTATGCCGGTGATCCTACCTATGATTCTTTTGAAGCAATCTATGTTATGGCCGTGACCAGCAAAGTGGATATCCCTACTGGTAATATTACGGTTCCGACGGCTTCTACTTTAGTCAAAGGTCAACTATTGTCACAGTCGATATTATCGGGCGGTAGTGCGACTGATGGCGAGAAGCCTGTTCCTGGTCAGTTTATTTGGACTAATGGAAATACGGTGATTACTACTTCCGGTGAATATGCCGTTACTTTTATCCCTACTAATCAAACGTATTACAATACGAAAGAAGTCATGGTTAAGGTGGAGGTGATACCAACCTATTTGATTACTGCTTTGGCTGAAGATGGCGGATCTATTCAGATACAGGGTAAGAGTAGTGATAACCTCTATACAAAAGATCAGAAAATTACATTGACAGCTGTGCCGGATGCTAATTATAAGTTCTCTGGTTGGAAATGGAATGGAATAAATACTACGGGTAGTGAGACCTTGGAGGTATCTGCGAATGAAGATGGAACCTATACGGCTTCTTTTGCCCCGATCATGCACAACATCTCTTGGAATGTAACGGGTAATGGAACGATTCAGGTCAGTACGGATGCCGGAAACATTAATAATAACACCCAATTACAACAAGGAACAACCTTACAGGTCGTTGCGACACCAGATGCGAATGCGCAGTTAGCTTCATTGAAAGTGAATGGTTCAGAGTTTACGACCGGTAGTTTGAAAGTGCAAGGAGAAGTCAAGATAGATGTGGTGTTTGAACAGAAACCGGTGGATATGTATTCCGTAACCATCGAAAAAGTAGAAAATGGTTCGGTTCTGATTTATCAGGAAGACGGTACGCCGGTTCTTTCCGGTTCAACCCTTCCTGTTAATACCAAAATCAAAGTAATTACCCTTCCGGCTGCCGGTTATCAGGTAGATAAGATCACGCTGAATGGCAATGCCTATGCGAACGGAGATTTATATACGGTTACTCAAGATGTATCAGCGAAGGCTACTTTTACCGTAAAGCTATATAATGTAACTGCCCAAGCGTTGAATGTCCAGGCTGGACAGACTCCTTCGGGTGAAATTGAACTGGATCAAAACGGATATTTAGGGTATGGTGAAATTGTAAAAATCAAAGAAATCAAAGCTCAACCGGGAGCCAGCCTGTTGTATATCTTGGCAAATGGGAAAGAGATCAGCCCTTATGAAGAAATGGTGGTGACCGGAGATTTGACGGTGACAGCTGTATTTGACCATCGTGTAGATATTAAGAAAGAATATATCATGTGGCCTCATCAATCCTATTATTATAATGGGGTTTCCCGTAACTTTGTACCGTTTGCCTCTCAAACCTACGCCGGTTTCTCGTTCGAGGTATCATACCAGCGTGTTAAAAACGGAAACGATCAAGCAGTTTCAGAAGCACCAATAGAAAGAGCCATTGATGCCGGGGAATACAATGTTTTATTACATCGGGATGAAGACGGTTTGTATAATAAATTTGATGCAACGTATGAGGAAGGTCTGGTGATCCATCAATCGAAAGTATTGGTAACGAAAGCTCCGGCTAATGCGGATAGTGATCCGGAAACACGACCTTCTGAAGCCAAGATAACGAGGATAACAGAAGGCTCTATGACTAAATATGAAATCGAACCGAATACTGATACGGATAAGAATAATTATCTGCCGACTACCTATTATTATTCGACAGCTCCAAAGACTACCGTCAATTTCGGAAATATCAGCAGTCTGCGTTCGGCAGAAACGGAAGAAAAAGGATATGTGCGTATTACCAATGGCGGTTTGCCGTATGATTTGGAAAATGGCAAAGTAGAAATACCTCAGGGTATAACAGTGGAAGTGGAAGCTGTTCCTGCCCCAGGTTATATATTTGCAAGGTGGGCTGACGGAATGACATCCAATCCTCGAAGCTATACTGTTGAAACAAATACAAGCGAAGTAAATCTGATACCAATCTTTACCGATAAACCGGAGATAGCCATTAGTGGATTGGCTATTGCTACTTCTGAATATGATGGAACGGCGAAAACCGTAACCGTTAATGGGGCTGATGAACTTTGCCAGATTTCGTTCTTTGCAGATGAAGATTGTACGCAACCGGTAGAAATGAAGAATGCGGGAAGTTATTATGTGCGTGTATATCGTCCGGAAAATGAAACTTACAAGGAATTCTCTAAGGTATATACTTACACGATATCGCAAGCGACTCCGGTGGTAGGTTGGCCAACAGCATCTACGATTTTGGCAGGCCAACAGCTTTCCGCTTCTGAACTACAAGGTGGAGAAGCTGGACTTGTGGCTGGCTCATTTGCTTGGGGTAATCCGGAACAGGTATTAAATGAAACGGCTTCTTGTAAAGTCTTATTTACTTCCTTAGATCCTAACTATAAGTCGATAGAAGGAAATGTGAAGGTGGATGTTCTTTCACTTACAAGTGGCGAGCCGACGGAACCAGAAGAAGATAATTTAGAAGTGAATGAAGATTTAAAACTGACAAATAAAAACTATACTTCTATAACATTTAAAGGTAATAGCTCAAGTATCTTTAGAGATGTAAGTTCAACAAAAACGACTATCAATGAAGGTGTAACAAGTACATTGACCCTGAGCGGTGAAATCAATTTGGGAACATTAATCAATAATGGAACTGTTACATTGGTATCGGATGGGAATTTGACAATGCCGGAAAGTATAGAAGTAATCAATATGGGAATATTTAAGGATGAAACCGGATGGGTACAAGAAGTGTCAGATGAAAGCGATAAGACATTGTTGTCAGTAGAAGGAAATGTATCAAAGTATGAATTGGAAGAAGGCAAGTCAATAATATTGACAGCCAATGCCTCATCCGAGTACGATAATGCTGAGTTTGATTTCAGCTGGCAAAAACAGGAGAATGGCGAATGGGTAGAGCCGGGACAAAAGACACGGGTAAAGGCCGAAACAGATCAGATTACCGTGTCAGAAGCTGGTACATATCGATGCCTTATTACGGTGACTTATTCCGGTACATCTACTACATTATTAATAGATATGACTGTATCTTCCAAATCTTCATCGGAAGATCCTGATCCAGACCCAGATCCGCAACCTGTGATTTATCAAGTTTCCAAGGTTTCAGTTTGTGAAGGTGCTAACTTACGAATCGAAAATGAAACGGTTCGGAAAGGAGGTTCTGTGAATTTGTTTGTATCTATAGATGAAGGGTATAATGCCGATAAATTGAAAGTGTTTTATCAACGGGGTAAAAATAGTTCTTGGCAAGAACTGAAAGAAAGCACTACAGCTGGTAAGTACACGATCAATAATATACAGACCAATATTTATGTGAAGGTGGAAGGTGTCGTGAAAGACGAAGCTACCGGAATGGAAGAGGTTGAAAGTGTGAAAGTCTATACCAAAGACGGATCTTTGTTTGTCCAGACACCTCAGCGTGAGCAAGTCATCATTATTTCAATGACTGGTGCTGTGGTTAAGAACGAAGAACAGGTTGGCTTGAAGCAGTACCATGGCTTGAATCCTGGCATCTTCGTAGTGCGGGTAGGAAACAAAACGTATAAAATACGCTTGAATTGATAATTAGAGACTGTTAATTAAGAATTTCATAGGCACAGATTATACAGTGTTGATTCGTATAATCTGTGCCTATTCTCTTTTATAATCACTTATATTGATGGATTGCTGGTTGGAGGAACAGCATTGCTTTATCCATTATCAATTATTGACAGTTATCTTCTCCCCAAATCATCATACAGCGTTTGAAGGATGGCTTTCCCTTTTTCCAGCCGTTGTTCGCGTTGCTGGGCATCCGATTCCTGAATGACACGGTTGCTTTCATTGTCGTATACCGAATAGCCGGTGCTGTCGATGTAGGCGAAACCGTTTCCGAAGGTATAGAAAGCAAACGGCTCGTGCGTGAGGATGTTCTTGCTGAAACGGAATTCTTCGTGCGGAATATCCAGCTGATTCAGTAACGTGGCAGCCAGGTCGGTCTGATTGCATAAGGTTGAAATCACGCGCGGCTCTTTGATGGCGCCTCCTAACCAAAGCATCGGTATATGATATCGGAGCGGCTCGAAGTCCTTAATCTTATCGGGATAACGGAAACCGTGGTCGGCAATCAGAATAATAAGCAGATTCTTCCATACCGGCAGTTCCTTGACTTTGCTGACGAAGGCTCCTAAACAGCTGTCGGTAAATGCGACCGAGTTGAGATACGGATGTTGGAACCGGTGGTAAGGAACTTCGAATGGTTCGTGACTGCTTAGCGTCAGGAAGGTTGTCATCCACGGGTTTGTATCCGCATTTCGCTGTTTGATGGCTTCATATAGATAATTGAATGTAACATTATCATTCGCGCCCCATTTATTCAGCCGTTCCGAAATAGGGAAGTCTTTATCTGAAGTGATGGCTGTATAGCCTGAATTGTAAAAGTAACTCTGCATGTTGGTGAAGTTGATATCTCCACCATACAGCATGTCGCAGGTATAACCTTGGGTATTCAGGCTGTGGGCAATCGACGGGAGTGTCTGACTTTTGGCCGGATACTTCATGATCGAAGTAGTCGGTTGCGCCAGATATCCGTTGAGGACAGATACCAATCCGCGGTCGGTCCGGAAAGAATTGGCATATAAGTTATCGAATAAGATTCCTTCCTGGCTCAATTCGTTTATATGAGGTGTTACATCGGCTTCTCCACCGGTAACGGCAATAGTATTGGCTGAGAAGCTTTCCAGAATGACAATCAGGATATCGGGCCGGTTGGTCGTCAACAGGCGGCAGGTATCCGGAGCAATTTCCTTTTGCTGACCGTATCGGTCGTTGAATATCTTTTCCCGTTTTTCTTCAGGGAAGAAATTAAACTGTTCTGCAAAATCCTGTTGCTTGGAAACTGATGCAAGCAGACTGAAGCACGGATTGATGGCCGAATGGTTCAGAAATGTATTGTTGCTGTAATATACCATGCCGACATTGGCTGTAGAAGTAGTGACACCGCCTCGGATTGGGATAAACATCAGGCCACCTAAGACGAGAACCGACAGCGAAGCTAACCAGCGGTTCCTGGCTGGAGTAAAGTCGGCCAAAGGCAAGATCAGCTTTGTCAGATATTTGTAAATCAGATAAACATAAACCAGAAAGGATATGGTCTGGACGAGAAACAGTCCGGCCGGAACACTGGCCAAGGCATCTCCAGGAGACTTCAGATAGAAGAGAACCGTCGCATCCATGCGGAAGCCCCAGAAGGCATATAAGGCTACGTCTGCTACAAAGATGGCGGCAATGACAAGGGCCACCGTTATAAAATAACCTTTCAGTACTTTGCGGAGCCAGCTTCCGTTATACCATACCGAGACAAGTACCAGCAATAGCGGAAGAACCGTCAGATAACCGGCTACGGTCAGGTCTAATTTCAGCCCGTGCCAGATAACTTGTAAATAATCGGCGGCGGTCAATAATTCCGTCATGCTCCGGTTATAGAAAAGGAACCACGGTTTCTGAACGATGAAGACCGGAAGCCAGGAGAAAAAGAGGAGAATAAGAAAGAGAATTCTTTTCTTCATAGGAGGGAGAAATAAAAACGAGGTTATGACGGTTCTGCCGGGCAGAAATCATAACCTCGCTATTGGGTTTAAGACTTATTTATTGTACAGCTTTTCCCTTAATTCAGCAATAGCCGGATCAGAGATATAATCATCGTAATCCATCATCTTGTCGATGATTCCGTTTGGAGTCAGTTCAATGATTCGGTTCGCCACGGTCTGAATGAATTCATGGTCATGGCTGGCGAACAAGATGTTTCCCTTGAAGGTCTTCAAGGTGTTGTTGAAGGCCTGGATAGATTCCAGATCCAGGTGGTTGGTCGGTGTATCGAGGATGAGGCAGTTGGCATCCGTCAGCATCATCCGTGAAATCATACAACGCATCTTTTCACCTCCCGACAGCACACTTACTTTCTTCAACAGCTCTTCACCGGAGAATAACATTCTTCCCAAGAAACCTTTCAGGAATACTTCGTTGGTATCGGGCGAGAACTGCGACAGCCATTCGATCAGGTTGTAATCAGAGTTGAAGTAAGCCGTATTATCGAGCGGAAGATAAGAAGTGGTGATGGTTTGTCCCCACTGATAGGTTCCGGCATCCGCTTTCTCTTCTCCGTTGATGATCTGGAACAGGGCTGTCATCGCACGCGGGTCATGACTGATAAAGACAATCTTATCGTCTTTCTCGACATTGAAGTTCAAATCCTTGAACAAATACTTGCCTTCGATGCTCTTGGTCAATCCCTTCACTTCCAGAATCTGATTTCCCGGTTCGCGGTTCGGTGTAAACAAAATACCAGGATAGCGGCGTGATGACGGTTTGATTTCTTCGATGTTCAGTTTCTCCAACATCTTCTTGCGGCTGGTCGTCTGCTTTGATTTAGCCACATTGGCACTAAAGCGGCGGATGAACTCTTCCAGTTCCTTCTTCTTTTCTTCAGCCTTCTTGTTCTGTTGCTGCTGCTGGCGCAATGCTAACTGGCTTGATTCGTACCAGAAGCTATAGTTACCGGCAAACAACTGCAGTTTTCCGTAGTCGATATCGACTGTGTGTGTACAGACTGAATCGAGGAAGTGACGGTCGTGACTAACTACCAATACGGTATGTTCGAAGTTTGAAAGGTAATTTTCCAACCATGAAACCGTTTCCAAGTCCAAGTCGTTGGTCGGCTCGTCGAGGAGCAGATTATCCGGTTGACCAAACAAAGCACGTGCCAGCAAGACACGGACTTTCTGCTTACCGCTCAAGTCTTTCATCAACATATAATGCAGGTCTTCACCAATGCCCAAACCACTCAGCAGCGCTGCTGCGTCGCTTTCGGCATTCCAACCTTCCATTTCTGCAAATTTCTCTTCCAGCTCCGATACACGGATACCGTCTTCATCACTGAAATCGGGTTTGGCATACAAGGCATTCTTTTCGCTCATGACTTCCCATAAGGTGGTGTGTCCCATCAGTACGGTATCCATGACTGTAAATTCGTCGAATGCGAAGTGATCCTGCGCCAGGACAGACAGACGTTCGCCCGGTCCCATGGAAATAGTTCCTCTCGTCGGGTCGAGTTGTCCGCTTATCACTTTCAAGAACGTAGATTTACCGGCTCCGTTAGCACCGATAATACCATAACAGTTACCCGGCGTAAATTTCAGATTCACATCTTGAAACAGAATTCTTTTGCCGAACTGTACATCCAGATTGTTTACTGTAATCATATATTCTATTGAGTAAGTTTATCAGATATAGTAGAAAACGCTGACAAAGATACGGAGAATTTACGAAAGTAACCAGCAGGAGGGTCGGTTTTCCGCCTTTATTTCTTAGCGGGGTGATCTGCTTTTCTTCTGGATGTGGGCAATTAAAGTTGCGAAAGCCGGGAATAATTCTTTAGTTCACGATGCGGATTACTTAGTTCACGCCGTGGATTAAGTAGTTCACGTCGTGGATTACTTAGTTCACGCCGTGAACTAAAGAATAGCTAGGCATATCTGAAAGTTTTTCTGCCGCCTTGTAAAAGAATATACGGGTTGTTCTGAAAAATACTGGCAGGTATTTTTATAGAAAAATGAACGGTAAAGTATGAAATTCAATCAAAATACCTATATTTGAGCCATTAATTAAAAGAGAAAAAGAATATGACACTTATTGTTGTAATTGCGGTTGTAGTATTATTGTTATTTTGGGTAATGTCTTTATACAACCGTCTGGTAAAGTTAAGAAACAATCGGGAAAATGCTTTTGCCGATATAGATGTGCAGCTGAAACAACGGCATGATCTGGTGCCGCAGCTGGTTGCGACGGTCAAGGGATATGCCTCACATGAAAAGGAAACATTAGACCGGGTCATCGCAGCCCGCAATGGAGCCGTTGCCGCCAAGTCGATCGATGACAAGATTCAGGCAGAGAATATGCTGACTTCCGCTTTGTCGGGCTTGAAGGTTACCCTGGAAGCCTATCCGGATCTGAAGGCCAACCAGAACTTTATTCAGTTGCAGGAAGAAATTTCAGACTTGGAAAATAAACTGGCTTCGGTACGCCGTTACTTCAATTCAGCTACCCGTGAATTGAACAATGCCGTCGAGACTTTTCCGTCTAACCTGATTGCCGGTATGTTTGGTTTCCATAAAGAAATGATGTTTGATCTGGGTGAACAGCGTGCTACGCTGGAAGAAGCTCCGAAAATTAGCTTTTAACGTATGAAATATGTCGGAATTCAGACACAGCAGAGCAGGAACAACGTGCGGTCGTTGTTCCTGCTCTGTTTGTTTCCCTGCCTGGTGGTGGGGCTGACTTACTTGTTCTGCTTTTTATTGCATTATCTTTCGATGTCGGACGACCAGACGGATATGTCGCTGGTCATTCTGTATACGAATGATATGTTCCTGCATGTTGTTCCGTATGTTATCGGAGGCGTACTGATCTGGTTCCTGATTGCCTATTTTGCCAATACGAGTATCATCCGCTCGGCTACGGGAGCTATTCCGTTGGAACGCAAGGACAACAAGCGGGTCTATAACCTGGTGGAGAATCTCTGCATGAGTCAGGGGATGAAGATGCCTAAAATCAATGTGATAGATGATGATTCGCTGAATGCATTCGCCAGCGGTATCGACGAGCGGACTTATACCGTGACGCTTTCGAGAGGCATCATTGATAAACTGAATGATGAAGAACTGGAAGGAGTTATCGCACACGAGCTGACGCATATCCGGAACCATGATGTCCGGTTGCTGATTATTTCGATTGTGTTTGTCGGGATCTTTTCGATGATCGCACAGATCTGTATGCGGTGGGTCTATTACTCTTCGTGGGCTCCGCGCCGGCGTGATGAGAAAGGAAACGGCGTAATCGTGGTGATGCTGCTGGCTTTGCTGGTGGCGGCCATCGGCTATTTCTTTGCTACCCTGATGCGGTTTGCCATTTCCAGAAAACGAGAATACCTGGCTGATGCCGGTGCTGCCGAGATGACAAGGAACCCGCGTGCATTGGCAAGTGCCTTGCGGAAGATTTCGGCTGATCCGGATATAGAAGCCGTAAATAGGGCCGATGTTGCCCAGCTGTTTATCCAGCATCCGGGCAAACAGGCAATGGGCTTTCTGGATAGTCTGAACGGCCTGTTTGCAACCCATCCGCCTATTGAAAAGCGGATTCAGATACTCGAGCAGTTTTGAGTAGGCTGATATAGAAAGATTATAAGTGTTTAGTGCCATGAATAAATTATGTATGTTGTTGACCTTATGCCTGTGGTGTGCCATTTCGTATGCCGGACAGACCGATTATCAGGTAAAAGGTCGTCTGGTCGATGCGGAAAGTGGAGCCGTCATTGACTTTGCAGATGTGTTTTTGTTCAGAACCGGCGAAACCCAGCCGGTTAAGCAGACTTTTCCCGACAAACAGGGAATATTTGGTTTTACAGACGTATCAGACGGAAGTTATATCCTGATGGTTCGTCTGGTCGGTTATGATGTCTATGCGAGTCAGCCTTTGGCGGTTACGGGGCAAGCTCGGATTGATTTAGGAGATGTGCGTCTTGAACCTTTGGAAACGGGCCTGGCAGAAGTAGAAGTCGTAGCCGAGAAACGCCAGCTGGTCTATAAGCTGGATAAGAAAGTGGTGGAAGCCTCATCGAATATGATGGGCAATGGCGGTTCGGCTGTAGATATTCTGGAGAACACCCCGTCTATTCGGGTGGACGCAGAAGGCGAAGTTACCTTCAGGGGCAGCTCCGGCTTTTTGGTTTATATTGATGGAAAGCCCAGTGTCTTTACCGGAACGCAGGCCTTGGAACAAGTACCTGCCGGACATATCGAGAATATAGAGATCATTACAACGCCTTCTGCCAAACATGATACAGATGGCGATGTAGGTATTATCAATATCATCACGAAGAAACATTCGCAGAAAGGATGGAGCGGCATGGTGAATCTGTCGGGAAGTACCTGGCTCTCCCGGCATGTGGATTTCCTGTTGACGAAACAGAATGACCGCTCGCGCTGGTATATAGGCGGGCAGTGGACAGACCGTTTGCGGAAGAGTGATTTTGATCAGGAAAAGACAACTGTGGTGGGCGATCAGACGACGATTTCGCATTCCATCGGACCTCGTACCGGAGATTCCTATCATTATACGATGAAAGGCGGTTGGAGCCTGGAACTGCCCAAGACTTCCGTCAAAGTGGACCTGGAAGGAGGTTATGGCGGTAATAAACGTAGGGGAGACATGAAGTATCAGGAAACACGTATCATCAAGGATGCGGAGCCTGTTACCGAATATTACAACAGTATTGATGACTATGACAATGATGAAAACATCGGCTTAGGCAGTTTCGTGGTAGAACATCGCTTTAACCAGGAAGGACATAAGCTGTCGGCCTCCGGTTATTATAAATATGGTGGTAATGCTTTGGAATATTTCTTCAACGACCTGAACGACTTGCAGGGAAACCGGCAACAAGGTCACCGGGCTTACGAGGCAGAACACCGCGAAACCTTGCGGGCGAACCTGGATTATGCCTTGCCTTTCCAGAACATCGGAAAGCTGGAAGCCGGCTATCAGTATTATTCTTATCTGGAAGATGGGGATTATAAAATGGAATGGTGGAATCCGGAAACGCAAAGTTTCTACTGGCGGGATGATATTCAGGAAAGAGTGAATTCTATTTATGCCATTCTTTCGGGAGCCTGGAAAGGGCTGGAGGCGCAGGCCGGAGTACGTGGTGAACATACGCATACTGTTTTGCGGAGTTCTGTTCCGGGTGCCGACCGGACCAAGAACCGCTTTGAGTTTTTCCCATCGGTTCATTTGGGTTATACATTCCCGAATGATCATCGGCTGTTGTTTTCTTATTCTCGTCGTACCACGCGTCCGCAGTTGTATTATATGGAACCCTATATCACATACCGGGATTTTTATACTGCCGAGATCGGAAATCCGGATATTCGTCCGGAGTATATCAATTCGTTCGAGATGAATTACCGGAAGGCCTTTGGCGAGAATACGGTTTCTGCCACGTTGTTCCATCGTTCCCGTAAAGATAAGATCGAGCGGCTACGTGTTCCCTACATGGCAGGTGTGACTTTAGACTCGATGGCAAACGTGGGTCATGATTATTCAACCGGTCTGGAGTTGAGCGTAGCATTACATCCGGTCCGCTGGTGGAACACGACGGTGAATGGTAATATCTATCATTATCAGGTAAAGAATGAGTTGTCGGCAGGCGGAAAGAGCGAATCGAGTACGAATTATGACATTTTGTGGAATAACCTGTTTGCATTAGGTAAATATACACGACTGCAACTGGATGGAAGTTTTGTTGGCCCTTCCGTAACGACACAAGGAAGAACCGATTCTTATTGGTATGCCAATGTGGCTGTCCGGCATCAGTTGTTTGACCGGAAACTGACGTTAACCCTGGCCTTCAAGGATATTTTCCGTTCGGCTTGTTATGTGAGTGATATCCAGACGGCCGATTTGAGGTCTCTGACGAAAATCAAGCCCAAATATCCGCAGATACTGCTCACGATCAGCTATACGTTTAACAGTTTCAAGGCAAAGGCTACCCAAGAGAATGATGACCGGAATGAAATGTTTGAAGGCATCAAGCACTGACATTTTGGGAATAAATTGGGGGTTGTGCAAGCGGTTTCATGATTAAATGCTTACCTTTGCACATCAGATTTGAAGATTAAATATGCAAACGACAGGTATTACATTTCCTGCGGAATGGTATCCGCAGAGTGCGGTACAACTGACTTGGCCGCATGAAGATACAGATTGGGCACCTATCCTGGACGAGGTAGTCGCATGTTTCGTCGAGATTGCCCGGGAAATCATGAAGCGTGAGAAACTGCTGATTGTATGTCAGAATGAAGATGAGGTGCGCAGTCAGCTGGGCGAACTGGATGAGACGCGCGTTCGTTTTGTTGAAATGCCTACAAATGATACGTGGGCAAGAGATCATGGGGGTATTTCCGTATTTGATACGTTCGGACCAACGGTCTATGATTTCGTATTTAATGGCTGGGGATTGAAGTTTCCGGCAGGAAAAGATAACCAGATCACCCGGAACTTATTCCACGAAGGCGTCTTTGCCGATCGGATTCAGCCGGCCAATATGGCTCCGTTCGTACTGGAAGGCGGCAGCATCGAGTCGGATGGACAAGGAACCTTGATGACAACCGCCGAATGCCTGCTGTCGTTGAACCGGAATGAATACATGCAGCGGGAGGAAATAGAGAATCACCTGAAAGATATCTTTGGATTGAGTCGTGTGTTGTGGATTGAAAATGGATTCTTGGTGGGCGATGATACTGACAGCCATGTGGATACATTAGCCCGTTTCTGCCGGGAAGATACGATCGCCTATGTACAATGCACTGATCCTGCGGATGTGCATTACGATGAATTGCAGGCGATGGAAGAAGAAATCAAGGCATTCCGCCAGCTCAATGGTGAACCTTACAAACTGATCGCCTTGCCGATGGCAGACGAAGTGATCTGGGAAGGCGAACGCCTGCCGGCTACGTATGCCAACTTCCTGATCCTGAATGGAGCGGTATTGCTTCCTTTCTATAATTCACCGAAAGATGAGATCGCCCGGAAGGCGTTGCAGGAAGCTTTTCCTGACCGGGAAATCGTCGGAATCAATTGTTTGTCGTTAATCAAGCAACACGGATCTTTGCATTGCGTAACCATGCAGTATCCGGAAGGCTTTATTGAATAAATAAGAATATGAAGGTAGGATTAGTACAACAGAAGAATACAGCGGATATTCCGGCTAATATTCAGAAATTGCAGGACAATATCCGGAAAGCAGCTGCTATGGGTGCCGAATTAGTCGTGTTGCAGGAACTGCACAACGGACTTTATTTCTGCCAGACGGAGAATACGGAACTGTTCAATCAGGCAGAACCGATACCCGGCCCTTCAACAGAGACATTCGGGAAACTGGCAAAAGAATTAGGAATCGTGTTGGTTTTGTCGTTGTTCGAACGTCGTGCTCCGGGTTTGTATCATAATACAGCCGTTGTTCTGGAAAAAGACGGCAGCATTGCGGGTAAATATCGGAAGATGCACATTCCGGATGATCCGGCTTATTACGAGAAGTTCTATTTTACGCCAGGTGATTTAGGCTTTGAACCGATTGATACATCTGTCGGTCGGCTGGGTGTTTTGGTTTGTTGGGATCAATGGTATCCGGAAGCAGCCCGACTGATGGCCATGCGTGGCGCAGAAATGCTGATTTATCCGACAGCGATTGGCTGGGAGAGTACAGATACGGACGAAGAAAAGAAGAGACAGCTGAATGCCTGGATTACGGTGCAGCGCGGTCATGCGGTAGCGAACGGACTTCCGGTAATTACGGTGAACCGGACGGGACATGAAGCGGATCCTTCCGGACAAACCAATGGCATTCAGTTCTGGGGTAACAGCTTTGTTGCCGGACCTCAGGGTGAGTTATTGGCAGAGTTTACGAATGATCAGGAAGAAGTCCGTGTCGTAGAAATCGATAAAAGTCGGAGTGAAAATGTACGTCGCTGGTGGCCTTTCTTCCGGGATCGCCGGATCGATGCTTTCGACGGACTGACAAAGCGTTTTCTGGTTAAGTAAATGCTCTATGAGAGAAAGAATTTTCTTCTCTTATTATAAGAAACTGATAGTGGCGGAATGAACGAGGGTAGATCGTTTTGTTCCGCTGTTTTTATAAGCTTGTCAAGTGTAACTTGTTTAATTTATATGGACTACTTTCCTGAAAGATTATTTGTAAATGAGTTTGTAACATAAAAAATAAGTATTAAATTTGCACTGTTAGTCCTCGCCAAGCCTCTTAGCAATGCTCAAATAGGTGAGGCTTTTTATTATAAAATACTATGGAAATTTTTACGAAAAGATATTCTTCTCCTGAAGAACTTGTACAGCGTCTTAAATCACGAGGATTGGTAATTGAGAATGATCCAATGCTGCTATCGTATTCAGCTTAATCTGACTTATCCCTCTAACTTCGGTAACTTCAGAACAAAACGGATAAGGGAAACAAATACACGCCCATACTTCTCTAACTTGATTTGCCCGACACCCCGGATCTGATTAAAATCACCTAATGTAATGGGCTTTTGAGCAACCATGTCTTCGAGTGAATCATCTGTAAAGATATGGTATGCCGGACGCGATTCTCGATCGGCCAGTTGTTTCCGGAGCTGCTTTAAGGCATCCCACAGGACTTCGTCTACCGATTCAGACTCGATCGGCCGAATCGGCTGTGCCTTAAATCCTTTTTTACCGGTACTTGCTTTTGTCTTCTTTTTCTCTGGTTCCGGCGGCATGTATTTGGTTAATTGGGCTGTTGTTTTCCCGTATAAGACTTTCGTGCCGAGTGGTGTAACCTTTAACCGGTTGGCATGAGCATAATCGATTTCTAAAAATCCGAACTGAATCATCTGGTAGATATATTCTTTCCACTCCACATACGAGAGATCGCGACCGGCTCCGTACGTCTTGATCAGATGATAACCTTTCTCTGTCAATTCGGCCCGGGCAGCTCCTCGGAGGATATGAATCAACATTTCAATACCGATCTGCTGTTGGGTGCGGACTACGGCACTGAGTGCTTTCTGTACTAGAATACTTCCGTCAAAACGAAGCGGAGGATTCTTGCATACATCGCAATTACCGCAGTCTTTCTCTACTTCTTCACCAAAGTAACTGAGGAGAATCCGCCGGCGACAAATATCCGTTTCACAATACCGCTGCATCCGGTTGAGTTTCTCCAGATTGATTTCCACCTGTCCGCTTTCTTCGGCAAACTGACGAAGAACGATCAGATCGCTCATGGAGTAGAATAATAAGGTATCACTCTTGGCTCCGTCACGTCCGGCGCGACCGATTTCCTGGTAATAATTCTCAATACTTCCCGGCATATTGAAATGGATCACCCAGCGGATATTACTTTTATCAATACCCATACCGAAGGCAACCGTCGCGCAGACTACATCTACCCGGTCATGAATAAAGTCATCTTGTGCCTGTTCCCGCTTTTGGGGCGATAATCCTGCATGATAGGCGGTTGCCTTGATTTGGAACAGCGACAGTTCTTCGGCCAGCATTTCTGTGTCACTTCGTTTCATGCAATAGATGATTCCGCTCTGGTCACGATGTTGGCGGATAAAATGGACGATCGATTTGATCTTCTCTTTCTTGTTGAGTCCGCGGCGGACGGTAAGCGACAGATTCGGCCGGTCGAAAGAAGAAATAAAGACTTGGGGATTATCCAATCGGAGCTGTTCGATGATGTCCGTACGGGTCACTTTATCGGCTGTAGCCGTCAGGGCAACGACAGGAACCTTGGGAAAGCGTTCCTTCAGAATCGCTAATTGGGTATATTCTGGGCGGAAGTCGTGCCCCCAATGTGATACACAATGAGCCTCGTCGATGGCTATCAGCGATATATCCAGTCTGGGCAAGAACCAGTCGGCTTCTGCCTTTACCCGTTCGGGCGAGATATATAGTAATTTGATCTTTCCCTGAATACAGAGTTGCTTGACCTGCTGCTGCTCGCTGTCGCTCATCATGCTGTTTAGCGATGCCGCCGGAATACCGTTGGCTATCAGTCCTTCTACCTGGTCTTTCATCAAAGCAATCAGCGGAGAGATAACCAAGGTAATGCCTGGCAGATAAATGGCAGGCAGCTGATAGCAAATCGATTTGCCGCCTCCCGTAGGCATTAATACCAAGGCATCTTTCTTCTGCAGAATATGCTGGATAATTTCGGCCTGCAACGGGCGGAATTCGGAATAACCGAAAAACTTCTTAAGCAATTGCTGTAATTCTTTCATACAGGTTTCTTCTTTTTAGGTTCGTAAATATAGGGTGAAGCTGGAAAGCTTAGCTTTTTCTTTCCAGCTCCCGCAGATTCTCCATTTTCTTGCGTTGCATGAATTCATAAATACCTTCGAGATGTTCTGTTACACGCTGATGACCGAATTCATAGACTTTCGTTACCAGTCCGTCCAGGAAGTCGCGGTCGTGCGATACGACAATCAGCGTTCCGTCAAAGTCGAGCAGCGCCTGTTTCAGGATATCTTTTGTCTTCATGTCCAAATGATTGGTCGGCTCATCGAGGATGAGTAAATTGACCGGTTCAAGCAAGAGTTTGATCATGGCCAGGCGGGTACGTTCGCCACCCGACAATACTTTCACCTTCTTTGCCGAGTTTTCGCCACCAAACATAAAGGCTCCTAACAAATCTTTGATCTTATTTCGGATATCTCCTTTGGCCACATCATCAATCGTCTGGAATACTGTCAGGTTTTCATCAAGCAGCGATGCCTGGTTTTGGGCAAAATAGCCGATCATCACATTATGGCCGATCGTCAGTTTCCCCTCGTGCTCGATTTCCTTCATGATACATTTGACTAAGGTTGATTTTCCTTCACCGTTACGTCCTACAAAGGCAATCTTGTCACCCCGTTCGATAGTCAGGTTGACATGGCGGAACACGGTCTTGTCGCCGTAGCTTTTCGAGACATCTTCCAGAATGACCGGATATGAACCCGAACGTGGTGAAGGCGGAAACTTCAGCCGCAAAGCCGATGTATCTTCTTCGTCCACTTCCAATAGTTCCAGCTTTTCCAACATCTTTACCCGGCTTTGTACTTGCAGAGTCTTGGAATAAGTCCCTTTAAACCGTTCGATGAATTCTTTCGTTTCGGCAATGAACTTCTGCTGCTCGTCGTAGGCCTTCTGCTGTTGCTCGCGGCGTTCTTTCCGGAGTTGCAAGTATTGAGAATAATTTACCTTATAATCGTAGATGCGACCCATCGTCACTTCGATGGTGCGGGTCGTGATATGATCGACGAAGGCACGGTCGTGACTAATGACAACCACCGCTTGTCCGCTTTCAATCAAGAAGTCTTCCAGCCATTGGATCGATTCAATATCCAGATGATTGGTCGGCTCGTCGAGCAACAAGACATCCGGCTTTTGCAGCAACAGCTTGGCCAGTTCGATACGCATTCGCCATCCGCCGCTGAATTCGCTGGTCTGGCGGTTAAAGTCTTCCCGCTCAAACCCCAAACCCAACAAGGTCTTTTCGATATCTGCATCATAATTGATTTCCTCGATCGAATAAAACTTCTCGCTCAAAGCAGAAACCCGTTCGATGAGCTGCATATATTCGTCCGATTCATAATCAGTGCGGGTTTCGAGTTGCTGGTTGATGGCGTTGATTTCAGCTTCCATCTCGTGCAAGTGGGCAAATGCCTGGGCCGTCTCTTCAAAGACGGTGCGTCCGTCTTCCGTCATCAGGTGCTGGGGCAGATAAGCAATCACCGTGTCTTTGGGTGCAGAAACTTTTCCACGAGTAGGTTCGCGGACACCTGCCAAAATTTTGAGTAAAGTTGATTTTCCGGCACCATTTTTCCCCATTAAGGCAATCCGGTCTTTTTCATTAATCACAAAAGAAATATCCTGGAAAAGCGTACTTCCCCCAAATTCAACTGTCAGTCCGTCTATTGAAATCATAAATTATCAGATGTATCGTATGAAGGTGCAAAGATACGGATTCTGTCATTAACAATTAAGGCCGAAATAGGAAAAGTTGGCACGGAAGGATGCATTTTTAGGAATCAAAGTGGCTATACCTTATATTAATATATAAGATTTTCCCGGTGTTTATCCTTGTTATTTTTATATAAAATGATGGTTTGTTATGATATTATGGGGTTTATGGCTTAGTACGGGATGAACTCTGAAATGTTTAATGGATTTTCCAAAACTGCCATCATCTTTTTTACCTGTAAAAGGATTCAATCCGGCTTCCACATCCAGGCTCCAATGTCTGGCAAGGCGAAATTCCAACCCCAAGTTTGGAGTTGCTGTAGCCCAATACAAAGCATTGGTCTTTAAGCCCACTACAGCTCCCTTCTCTTTCTGAAGGTCTATTTGTGCTGTGGCCAAAAAAGATATAGCACAAAAAAGGCTTCCAAATAGTAATCGTTTTATCATAATCCTCAAATTTATCCTGTTAGCGTTTTTATTTACTTTATCAAATAATATCTTATTTTCTTGGTTCTTTCCGTGGTATAAAATTCATTAGATTGATACTTTTTGATACTTTTATCAACAAATTTTCTTTATACAACCGAAAAATCGGAGTATCGGCTAACCATTTGACATCTAATCTATAAATAGTCTAACATCTAATTTATAAAGTGTTCATTAGTCACCCATTTACTTCCGAAATTAATATAAGCGTTATTATTTGTCATTTCTGCTACAAACGTATAACTTTTAAATTTAGAAAGCAAATTTAATTATACTTTTTATGTTAAAATCATGAAAGTTCATCCCGAACTGCGCTATTGGTTTTGTGAGACATTTCATGGGCATTTCTTGGGATTACATGTGCCGTATCTGATCTATAATGTATCGGACATTAAATGGTTGGGTACTGAGAATGAACGCCATCAGGGCTGGGGAACAGGTGCCGGCATCAGTTATGGATATAGCTGGGTTTTAGGCAAGCATTGGAATATTGAAGCCACTTTAGGTGTCGGTTATTTGTATCTGGAATCAGACAAATATCCGTGTGCAAATTGCGGAACCAAGATTGAAACCGTTAAAAAACATTATGTAGGTCCTACTCAGGCAGCTGTCAGTGCGATTTATTTATTTTAAAAACGTGAAGGTATGAAAAAGCTCTATACATTATTCTATATGTTGGGGTGTACGTCATTCTTGTATGCCCAAAATCCTGAGGAAGGTACTTTTTTAGTGAAGGAAAAGAACGCTGAACGTGTAGGAGAGGACTTGGTCATTACGATGAAGGCCGATATCAGTTCGATGCAGATCTCGCGCAACCAGTCGTTGGTTTGTACGCCATTGGTCGAAAGTGGCGACAGCGTCCGGGCGTTGGCTCCGATCATTATCAACGGGAAAGTCCGTCACATCTTGTATGAACGCATGGAGCGGACAGGTAAGAAGGAATTGGAAATTAGACGCTATAATGATACAGAACAACAGCTAGATTACCTGGCCCGCACGCCGTATGCCGACTGGATGGAGAAGGCGGATGTGACGTTGGTGATGGACGACTGCGGCTGCGGTTGGAAAGCCTTGTCGCAAAACCGGGATAAATTGTTTGCCCTGAATTTTGCCGAACCGGTTGTTATCGACCCGATGCTGGTTTATGTGAAACCGGCTCCCGAAGAGGTAAAAGCCCGTCATCTGGACGGTAGCGCCTACCTCGATTTTCCGGTAAACCAGATTACCATCAATCCCGACTATCGTAACAACTCTGCCGAATTGAAGAAGATCCAGCAGACTGTCGAGGCGGTGAAGAACGATCCGTATGCGACGATTACCAGTCTGTCGATTAAAGGATATGCTTCTCCCGAAGGTACGTATAAGGGAAATGCTTATTTGGCTGAAAACCGCGCCAAGGCTTTATTGGATTATGTAAAAGATCACTACGACCTCTCGGGCGTGGAACTGATTGTCGATTTTGAACCGGAAGACTGGGAAGGCCTGGAAGCGGCTGTAGAAAAAGGCAACTTGCCGGATAAGGAAGAATTGCTCGCCATCATTCGTGCTGACGAACCGGCCGACTGGGATGCCCGCGAATGGAAACTGAAATCGCTGAACGGCGGCTCTTCGTATAAGATTCTGCTGCGTGATGTTTATCCGGCTCTGCGTCATTCCGACTACCGGGTGAACTATCATATCCGTAATTTTTCGGTCGACGAGGCAAAACAGATTATCCAGTCTGACCCCTCGAAGCTGAGCTTGAATGAAATGTTCCTGGTGGCCGAGACCTATGAGACCGGCAGCGAACCGTTCAACGAAGTATTCGAAGTGGCGGTCCGCATGTATCCCGACGATCCGGTATCGAACCTGAACGCGGCGATCAGTGCCATCAATACCCGCCAGCTCGACAAGGCGAAACGCTACCTGGCAAAGGCCAACGACTGCCCCGAAAAACAACTGGCTGAAGCTTCCATCCTGATGTTGGAAGGGAAGACCGACGAAGCCCGCACTTTGCTTGAATCCTTGCAAAATGAGCCGAATCTAAAAGAAGCGATAGCGAAGAATCTGGAAATGATCCCATAAGGAGAATTGCTTGGGGGGTCAACCCCATGAATGAGAGATTAGATTTTAATAGTAACAATTTAAATAATTTGGTATGAAAAAGAAGTTTTATTTAGTAGGTATGCTGGCTGCCGGCTTGACCTTTGCCGGTTGTACGGACGACATCGATGATGCATCAGGAAATGGAGGAAATGCCACTGTTGGAGATGGCTATGTAAAAGTAGCGATTAATTTGCCGACTACTTCGGGAAATTCAACAAGATCTGCTAATGATGATTTTGATGATGGGTTGGCGGAAGAGTATGCGGTGAAAGATGCTATTATCGCATTCTTTAAGGGGAATATAGATAGTGATACTGAAGGGGATGCAGACTTTGTAAAGGCAATGGCATTGACATTGACTGAAAGTGAACTACCTAGTGATAATGTTACAATCAAATATTCATATACGATAGATGGTGTTCCTACAGTAGAAGCTAACGAGCAAATGTATGCCTTCGTTATTTTGAATAATAATGGGTTGTTCTCTGTTGATAATGGAAGTTTATCATATAGTGGTGGGACAATAAGTTCATTCAGTGACTTACAGGGAAAAAGCTATACAGTGGATACAGAAACTGATGCCTCTAAATTTATTACCGCAGGTTTCTTGATGAGTAATGCACCTATTTCGGATCGGCCTTCTGTAACTTCTGCTTTTACCCCGAAAGTAACAACCTTGGCTAAGGTAACTGTATATGAAAATGATCCATCAAGTTCGGATGCAATAAAGGCGGAACCAATTTATGTAGAGCGTGCTGTCGCGAAAGTTGAAGTGAATGTAACAGATGATGGTGCAAATAATAACAATGATGGTTCCATTACTCTTCCGGTTAAAGTAGATGGTGATCAAAGTCAGAATTATGACAATCATAAAGTTCGCTTTACTCGTTGGGCTTTGAACGTCACGAATAAATCCTCAAAGATTGTACGAGATGTAACGGGTTATGAAATTTGGGCTGGCTATTTTAATGATCAAGTATCTTATGAGAATCGTTTCTTTGGTACAATAGCCAATCCATATCGTGTTTATTGGGCGGTAGATGATAATTATACTGAAAACTCAAAAGAGGATTTTAATCATTTTGACGGCACGACTTTTGATCCTAATTGGCATAATATGGCAAAGCAAGATGAAGGTGGTACATGGCAAACAAACTTGGACTACGATTATTGCTTCGAGAATACGATGGAGGCCACACAACAGATTCAAGGTTTTACGACCGGTGTCCTTTTGGAAGGAAAATATCAAATCGGAGAAAATGTTGATGCGGATGTATTTACCTTAGGGGCTTCTACGGCTGTATATAGTACGGAAGAAATGTTGGCCTATATTAATGAGTTATTAGGTAAAACTGATGAGGCTAACAAATATGTATTTGTAGCGCCACAAGAGGGTACTGTCATTGGTTCCGGCGATAACGAACAGGCTAAAATAGATAGTTATCAAGCTGTATTCAAAAAAGCAACTGATGATAGTGAAATGTCAGAAGATGATGCCAAAGAATTGATCGCTAACGCAACAGTGGGAACCATCAACTATTATAAAGGTGGTCGCACCTACTACTGGTCTCGTCCAATCAAGCATTTCGGCGATTACTATACGCCGATATATAAAGATGGACAACCTGCGGATTATTATGAAAGCGCAAACGATTATGAAGCCCCTAATCATTTAGGTCGTTATGGTGTAGTTCGCAACAACTGGTATGAGTTGAATATCACGTCCGTCAGTGGTCCCGGTTATCCTGAGATTCCGGAAATTCCAACTGATCCAGAAGATCCGGATGATCCGGGAGAAGGTTACGTGAAGATGGAAATCAACATCCTCTCTTGGGCAAAACGTGAACAGAACGTAGACTTATAACAACATCCGGTTTCAACCGATGTTACACAACCCTTATCTCCTTGGCCGGAGGTAAGGGAACAAAAGCCTCGGCAAAAGAGGCAAAGCGATCTTTGAGAAATTGGGAAATAAGGAATAATGGAAGAATCATAATGAAAATACTTGTTGTTTGGGTATTTGTATTACATTTTGGCGATCCATTGGAAAAGATAGCACCTTTAAGATAAGATACGGATATGTTTACAAAAGTAGTAAAAGCCGAGTATGTGGATGGATACCGCATCCGGTTATGGTTTAATAACCAAGTAACAAAAGTCGTGGACTTGCAGTCATCTTTGAAAGGCAAAGTGTTCGAACCTCTAAAAAACATTGAGTTCTTCAAGCGATTTACTGTCAAGTATAACACGATTGAGTGGGAAAACGGAGCCGATTTCGCTCCTGAATACTTGCTGTCATTACCAGAGGCTTGATTATTTAGAAAGCCATTCTCCCATTATTCCGCCTGTCTTTTGCAATTCGATATGCAAAGGCAGGCGGTTTCTTTTTTCAAAGGATAGATAAGAAATAAAACATATATAGATATGAATAGAAGTTGGTTTAGTTTATTGAAAATGGTTGTATTGGCCTTCGGAATGACGGCCTGCGAATACATCCATGAAGATCTGGAGCCTTGCCCCATGGGCTTGGATCTGACCTTCCGGTACGATTATAACCTGCAGCGGGCGGATATGTTTTCCGACCATGTGGGTGAAGTGACGGTTTATCTGTTCGACGAGAATGGCAATTATCTGATGCAGCAGTCGGAGAGCAATACGGCTGCCGATGCCCCACTGAGGGCGAAAGACTATACGATGCACTTCGACTTGCAACCGGGGCGTTACCAATATTTGGTGTTGGCTTGTCAAAAGGATTTTGATTACGGGAGAGCCGACGAGGGCGCCAAATTCCGCCGTAGCGAACCGGGTGAGAATGGCATGATGGAGGATTTGTCCGTCACGCTCGACCACGAGGTAGCCGGGAATACCCATATCGTTCCCCACGACAATCTGCCGTTAGACACCATTTGGCACGGAATGCAGACGACGCCGGTAGAAGTCGTCTTAGACAAGATTACCCGCGACACGGTTTCGCTGGTGCGCAACACCAAACAGATTCATGTGGCTTTGCGTGAGATCGACGAACCGCAGTCGATCGACATCGCGGAGTATGATTTGCGCATCATCGACCACAACCACCGTTTGCTGTGGGACAACTCGGTGGACGAGAGCAAAGAGCTAACCTATACGCCGTATGCTACTTGGAATACTTCAGACAAAGATATGGAAGGGCAAATAGGCGATCCGGGGGTGATAGCCCATGCTGATTTTATGACATCGCGCCTGTTGTACCACGACCGGGCCGACGAGGATGCCATCCTTTCGATCACCAATAAGGAAACCGGCGTGGAGGTGGTACGTGTCAATCTGCCCGATCTGTTGAGTCGCCTGCGTACTTCAGCCGAGATTTACCGCTATACGCCGCAGGAATTCTTGGACCGTGGCTACGATTACCAGCTGACGTTCTTCCTCAAAGGTGACGTTTGGGAATATGTGAATGTCGAGATCAGCGTCTTGAGCTGGGCGAAACGGATTCAGTACGAACACATTGAGCTTTGATAGGAAAGGAGAGGTTCGAATATGAGAAAAGGAAACAGAATATATGGTATCATCGCCGTCCTTCTCCTGTCGCTGGGTGCCTGCTCGCTGATCCACGACGATATGGAGGAGCTGGGTTACCGCGAGGATGGTTCGGCCTACGCCTACGTAAGCCTGACGATCCATACCGGTACGACGGGGAACGTGACCCGCGCCAATCCCACGGGTGGGGAAACGGGCGATGGCTATGAGGATGGACAAACGTATGAAAACGCTGTCAGTAACCTGACACTCTTTTTCTATCCGGCTACTTTAGGGGATGGCGGCGTGAACCGGACGGGGGACGTTGATTTCACCGCTCGTATTTATATCCAGAATCCTGCTTCGAATGGGAATATGGAGGATGGTACTCTGCCCATCGACAAGACTTTTACGGTTGGGCCGGTTAAGGTGGATGGGTTAAAAACGAACCAGCAGTATCATGTGCTGGCGGTGGCGAATGCGGGGGATAAGACAAGTATTACCTCATTGGATGCTTTGCGCTCGGCAACTGTAAGCACGGTATATACAACAGATGGTACGACTTACAGCAACTTCGTGATGGCATCCGAAGGCGATGAGCATCCGGAGTTGGATATCAGTTATGAAAATAGCGAGACCAATCCCGCTGAGACCACGATCAATTTGGAGCGATTGGTGGCGAGGGTGGATTATCAAGTTGGGGATAATGCGGATACGGATTTTGAGATTGATGGGAGACAAATTACGGCCTCCATCACCCGCGCTTTCCTGGTGAATACCTATAATCAGGACACCTATGTCCTGAAGCGGGTGGCTGAAGGCAATACGACTGGAACAATCACCTATTTAGGGGATGAGTCTTTAAGTAATTATGTGATTGATCCGAAAACAACTTCTAAAACGATTCCTGTAGCGAGTGAGGCCTCTGATTGGTATGACCATTATTTCCCCAATTTGAGTGACGAGAATACGGAATGGGAAAATTGGTTGATACAAGGTGATCCGATTATGGAACCGGGTACAACAGATACTTGGCTTCGCTTGGGCTATCCAAAGGAAAATACCTCATCTATAGATGCGCAAGGAAAATATTATTCTACGGGCGTGGTCTTTGAGGCGGAATATAACTTAGGTGCAGGATTTACAACAGGAGAAACCTTCTTCCTCGTAAATGGAACGACCCTCTTCGCTACGTTGGAGGAGGCGATGGAGGCGCATAATAATAATAAATTTGCTGAGAATAGAAGTTTCTCTTCTTATGCCGATCTACAAGAATATATTGATGATATATTAAAAGACAATGACCCAGCTGGTTATAAGGCTTTTTTGCAAGAAGCGACGGAGCAAACGGATCTTAATTTATTGACTTGGGCCAACTACAAAACCAATCAGCTGGGCTACGACACGGAGGGAAATCCTACTGCCGCGACCCGAAAGGAATTGCACGACCGGGTAACCGGGCCGAACAAGACGGAAACCTTCCTCAATGGGCGAGGTTACTATACTTACTGGATTCGGCATAATTATGGAGATAAGGATAATGTGGTTTCAGGCTTGCCGATGGAGAACGCGATCGTGCGCAACAACATCTATAAGCTGACGGTCCGTAGTATTAAGGAAATAGGGAACGACGTGCCTGGCGACAAGACGCTCGACATCTTGGTGGCCGTGGCGAAATGGAACTTGTTGGGTGAAGAGAATATTGAATTACAACCGACGAATTAGGATTTGAATAGGAGGATTATGAGAATGAAATATTATATCCAGATGATATGCCTGATGGGGCTGCTCCTGACGGGCTGCTCATATATTCATGATGATATGGATGAGGTAATCGGAGACGAGGGCTGCCGGGTCTCTATCCGGGTCGGTGCTTCGGATAATGTGGAGACAAAGGCAGGAGATGACCCGAATGCCTTGGAGCATGAATTCATAAATGAGCTTTGTGTCTTTGTGGTGGACGATCAAGGAACGATTGAGCAGAAATTGGTAACAACTGATGGAAGCGCTACGCCAAGTGATGACGCTTTAAAAACCGGCGATGCCTACGAATGGCGGAGTGACGAATTTGTCTTGCCTGCCGGGAAAAAGACCATTTACGCGTTTGCCAATTGGAGTACGGTAACTGAAGGACAAGACAATGGTGACTGGAAAGCGATTATCAATAAGTCCGTTGGCGGAACCTTAAAAGATACTGATTTGGAAATCACCATCGAAGATCCGGCAGGAAAGGTGGATTTGAGAAGTGAGACTGATAGAAAATTCATCCCTATGAGCGTGAAGCAGGAGGTGAACGTTACCGTCGACCAAACCATACGCGTGGAATTGGTGCGTTTAGTGGGGCGGGTGAATATCCAGCTGATAAACGCTAAGGCTTCACAGGTCTCTGTCACGGGCTTTACGATGTCAAACTTTGCGAATAAGGTGGCGTTGATGCCGGAGGGAACCGCGGCAGAGGTTGATTTTAATCAGACTTATTCAACTTTCAGCACGGAGGCATCGCAAGTGATTACTGGCAATAATGGTGTCCATACTTTTAGTTTTTATGTCAATGAGACAGAAAAAGACACGCCGTTTTCCATCCAATTGATGGCCGATAACAAGAGTTATAGTGCGATGACAACGGCAACGGCTATCCCACGTAATTATATCCTGCCGTTGAACCTGACCATCTCGGAAAGCGACTTGAACCTAATGGTGACGGCCTATATCGCCCCGATTGGTGGTTATCCGGTACAGGTCTATACCTCGGGCGATTTGACACAAGCGGCAACATACAGCGTGACCCTGCCCGAAGGTTGCTCTTTCCAGGTTTCCGGCACGTTGGCGGATAACACAACAGGTACGTGTGAGCTGAGTTACGTCGGAACAACCGACCAAAACAAGAATATCGAGATCGATGACGCGGATAAATCCGTGGCATATGTGACGGCTTTACCGGGCTTGACGGACATCACCCCGTTGGAGGTCTCTTTTAAAGTTGGCGATGTCGTGCGCGCCACTTGTACATTGAATGTATCTACGGAAGCATTAAAAGATTGGGGCGAAGGCGGGTATCCGATTACCCGTTCCCTCATCCAATGGGGCGAAGCGCCACGCTGGTACGAGGCAGTCGGATTGGTGAAACGCCCATAAACCCCGGGTTTCAACCATAAGCTCCGGGTTTTAACCCGGAGCCCAATGAAAAACGCACGTTTTTGGTGTGTTGCGAGGCCGCCTCGAGGTAAAAACGCACGTTTTAAGCCATTGCAGGGTCGCTTCGAAGGAAAAACAAGCGTTTTTTAGCAAAATTGCCCTCGCTTCGGCATAAAAACATGCGATTTTTGGCAAATGCGGATGTCGGCGCCGAAAAAACGAGCGTTTTTTAACAAATGCGGGGTCGCAACAGGTAAAATGCGGATGCTTTTTGTCAGAAGCGGAGATAACAGAACAGAAATAAAAAATAGGAGAATAATATATGCGAAAGAATTATATCAAGGTAGAAGAAATTAGCTTGTCTCGTTTGAGCCATGCCGAGTTTATCAACTTTATGCAGCGCCTGCGGGCCTTGCTGCCGATCGTGAAAGACGAGGAAAGCCGCGACGCCGCTCCCGCACTGGCCATCACGGCCGATCAGGTGGCTGAGCTGGACGGTTACTTGCAGACGATGAACGACCTGACGCGCGAATCGCAGGTGAAGGCCGAAACGAAACCCAAGAAGGAAATTGACCGTCTGCGCGACAGCCTGATTTCCTATATCATCGAACAGGTTTCGCGCTCGCGCTCCCTGCCTCTGGAAGAGGAGAGCAAGGCGGCCGAGCAACTCTACATCGTGGTGAAGCCGTATTATGGCGTAGGAAAACTGCCGTACAACCAGGAGACGGAGGTGATAAAAGGCTTCCTGACGGATATGAACAAGACGGAAAATACGGCGGCAGTGACTACCTTGGGGCTTGAGAAGTATCTGGACCAGCTGCAATCGTACAACAACCAGTTCGAGGCGTTGGTAAAAGAGGCCGACGTGAAAAAGGCCAGCACGTATTTCAGCGAGAAGATGCGCGACGTGCGGGTACAGGCAAGCGAATTGTACACCGAGATGGCAGACTTTGCCTTTGCCTCCAACCTGTTGAACGAATCGGAAGAATCCCTCTATTTCATGGCGGGGCTGAATGCCTTGATCAGCAGTGTCAAGACGGCCTACAACCAGCGAGGCTCGAACACCGAGAAAGAAGACCAGCCGGCCGCGGATGAAACTTCGGGCGATGGTTCCGGCGATTCCGGCCTCGAGTTCGTGCCCGTGGAGAAAAATTGAGAATTGACAATTGACGATTGATAATTGAGAACCTTTTCGCCTGTCGTAGGGGAGCTGCCCGAAGGGCTGAAGGGTTAGCGACGAATAATAAATTCCGGGTTTCCACCCGGGAAGAAAGGAAAACAGATATGAAAATAACGAATATATATAAGAAAACAGCCGCCCTCTTCTTCCTGATGGCGGCCGCACTATGGCCTGCCGTGGATGCTTGGGGACAGGTGAAGGGGAATAAGTATGAGAGTTCTTACAGGTCTGTCAGGAATGAGGTTACTACATCTGATAAAACAATCCAGCACAAGCCGGCGAAGTGGTACACGATGCGTAGCGGCGGCAACTTCGTGGATACGTTCGATGATGAGCATCCTATGTTCACGAATGCGGGTGTTGATATTCAATCCGCCCATACCTACGTGGACACGCTGTATGTGAAGAAAGGAACGCAGGTGTCGTTGTGGTTGCCAACTATTTCGTCCAGCCAAGATCAGAATAGCGCGCGGAAATACCAGCGTTGGTATAATTACCTGACGGAAGGGACGTTCGCTACGGGATCAACTAGTAACGGGCAGGTGAATGATATTTTAACTCCAAAGTCAGGAACTGTCTATCGTTTCCAGAATGGATACGTAGGTGGAGCCAGTCTGATTGGTAACAGTTCGGTCACCTATGGCGCGGATTTTTATTATCCTGAAGATGGTGAATATTCGATATCGAATGGGGATGCCGGAAACGATTATTATGTGGTAGGTTGTGACATTTCCGGTTATACAGACTTCACGGATAATTTTAGTTCCGGCCAAGGGGGAAGTTTTCGTAATAGTTTTATGGAACCGACCCTTTCCTTGCGCGTGCTCTATTATATTGTTGGAATAGATGATAAGTGGGAAAATAATACTTACTTGAATCAATACGAACGTTTGAATACGTCCGACTATCAAAGTGGTGGTGATAAGTACTTGGAGGAATATGAGATCACCTTCCCGTGTGATCACATCGGTAATTTTACGAACGAATTGGTGTCGATCGCCCGCCAAGCGCAATTCTACCGCGTTCTGGGTGACAATGCAAACAATAAATTGACAGCTAGACTCGAGGGTACGACTATTTTTAAGCTGGTGAATAATGGCGTACAAGATAGTAACGGAAAAACGTATGATACTAATACCGCAAATTACGATGGTACTTTGACGCTGGGAGACAATAGCCGTGCTATCTTTTTCCGTAAGAATGAAGGCAATAATAATCATGCCCCTTGGAGTGTTCCAGACGGGACGACAGCGACAATCCTGGTGACGAAAACGGTTGGCTCGACAACCTATAACATCGCTCGATTTAAGTTGACGTTTAAGAAAGAAATCCGTTTGCTGACGCAGCACCAGATCGCCCGGCTGGATGAAGCTCGAGCGAATAATACGACAATTACCGGCGAGGGTGGTTGGTTTGATGAATCCTATTTGTATCGTACGCCAGCCTATCTGGACGAGAATTATATCCTATTGACGTCGCGTACGTTTGATTACGACTCCAATGTAACCGGTGCGGGAGAAACCACAACGCATCAGGGGGAATATTATCCCTATCCGTTGGCATGGGATTTTAGCTCTTACGCGTTTTATGATGGAACGAAAGAGGGGCAAGGCTTTGATGGTTCGACAGATGGAAATACTTATTTTGGTGACGCCTTTACCGAATGGGGTAGTTACGCCATCGTGAACGACTACATGGGGTATGGAGACAAGGTGGGATCTCCTAAAAAGCCGACAAATGAAGCTTTGGGGGGAAGAAACGAGGATGGTTATTTCCTGTATGTGGACGCTTCGGCCTTGCCGGGTAAGTTGGTGACCCTGCCATTCACGCAAAACTTATGCGCCGGTAGTGAATTGTTGGTTAGCGCTTGGGTGAAAAGCGCGGGAGATAATAATGAGAATACGGATGATGCGGCCATGTTGTTTTCCGTATATGGCATTGACGATAATAATAATCGGACGCTGATTCATGCGCAAACCACCGGACAGATCCGCCGGACAACGAATATACAGTTGGGAACAGGTGAATATACGTATACAAATGGATATGGAAGTCAACAGAATGATTGGTATCAGGTTGTCCTCTCGTTCTTGAATGATGATCCCAATGTCGCTAAATTCACGAGCTATGAGGTCCAGATCGATAACAATAGTGGTTCTACGTCGGGTGGTGACTTTTATCTGGACGAGATCAAGGTGTATATCTCCAAGCCATTGGCGGAGGTGACACAATTAGAGACCGCCTGCTCAACGGAACGCACGTTGATGAACCTGGACCTGGATTGGGACCGGTTGATGGCACGTGTGGGAGGTGAAAACACGAACATTACGCATAATTTGGCAATCTGTTTTGTGGATACGTTGATTTTCCATAACGAATATGATGGCACGAATATTGAGGACGCGATCGAAGCTGCCGCTGTCGATTTAGGCCAAGAGGGGAATTCTTATCATTTTCGTGTATTGACTTACAATACGACTTTTGATAAAAATGCTTCGTATGTGCCTGACAAAGAAGAAGGAAATTTGGCTGTAACTATTGACGATGCTTTCTATGGTCGTACTGATGATGATGGAACTCGTTCGCTCTCCGTGGATTTCTATGGAGCGATGGTACCGGGCAGGGCCTATTGGGTATTATTGGTTCCGGATGTGCCAGACGAGGAAATTTCGCAAATAGTCATTGATGATGATGATAATAAGATTAATATCGTTGATGCGGATGTTTTCTCCGGTTTCTATGGAGAACCTTGTGCCATTAATGCGGATTTCAAGGTGACGGGTGACGTGATTATCAAGGTGGATGGCCAGATTGTCACGCCGGAAACGGAGTTTTGCCGGGGTAACATCAATAATTTCACGGTCGAGTTGCAGATACCGGATTTATCGACGTCAGCTGATCCCGATGATATGATTACCATCACGGAAGGCATCTATTTTGATTGGTTCTTTGGAGAGGCTCGCGACGGCAAGATCGCTGATCCGATGACTCAATACACGGAGAAGGTGAGCATGGCTACAGGAACACCCGTGGCAGCGACGGATGGCATATCCTTGCAAGAAGCGTTGGTCGCCTTTCGTAATCTTTATCCAGGCGCGACCGCATTGAGTGAAACGGGTACGCCAGTGAATGATGATGAGGGTTTTACTAAGGCGATGTATGAGTTGATCAATTACTATTTGAATCTTGATCCACCCGTTGGCGCACAAAATCGTCCGTTGGTCTTGCATCAACCTTCGTTGAATATCACCTTATTGGAGGCTTTGCGCGTGGTCGTGCAGCCCATCCCGATGAGTATCAGTATGGATAACCTACCTGCTGAATATAATGAGGCGGATTGGGCCAGCCTTTGCTGGGGATATACCTACCTGGAATTGACGACGACCAATGCCGCGCCGACGGTGTACCCGGGTTTCAATACGGTCGCTTACCCGACAGATCTCTCCGGGCAGTCGTTGCGTATCGGGTTGGATCAGATCACTTCGGTAAAGAGCGGGTACAGCAATACTAATACGTTGACCGTGGATTTGCGCGACGCGAAATCGTATAAGACGACAAATCCTGAAAATCCAGACACAGGTTTTGCTTTGCAATTAATTGGAGGTAAAGACAACCCTGATCCGGATTATAACAAGCTCTTCTTGACAGATACAGATGACCCGATTATGTTGGCATTTATAAATGAACAGGGGGCGTCTTTCGATAATAAGAGTTTGCCAATAGGTGAAGTGAAATCTTTTGAGGCTCATTACTATACAGAAGGAACAACCACTCGAAAGAATGAGATGCAACTTCAATTTATTTTGGATGAACAGGATGTGCTTATTAATGGAGAAAATAAGAAGTTTACATTTAAACCTCGAGAAGGTTATTATTATACCTTTAATGTCTATTTTGAGGAGGCTGCGATTTCAGGAAGTGCGACCGCCTGCTATGGCCGTTTTCCGTTGACGATGAAGGTGGTTCCTGAATATTTGGTATGGAACGATACACAAAAAAAAGATGACTATTCGACCATTGGAAACTGGAATTATGATGGGAACTGGTTGCGGGCCACAAATGCGGATATTAAGGCTACGAATACGATTGATGAATATAAAAATGATAATCGAGCCTTTGTCCCGATGCTTTTCTCGAAAGTGCTGATTCCGGCTAACAGTAAGATCTGGCTTTATCAAGCTGGATATGGAGAGAATGGCTCTTGGGTAAATTCAGATCGTCCGGCTGAAGTCGCTGATCCGACGCTAAATATCCAATACGACCTGATGGCGTTTGAAAGTGGCTCGCCTTTAAAGACCGAGCGTTACCGTGTCAGCCTGCTGAATCAGATCCACTTCGAGCCGGGTGCGGAGATGCTTCATGCGGAATACCTGCTTTACGACACGGCATGGGTAGACTATCAGTTGGATAAGGGTCGTTGGTACACGTTGGCATCGCCTTTGAAAGCGGTTTACGCCGGGGATTTCTATACGGATAAATCGGGTACGGAAGGAAATGAGTATTTCCAACCGATTGAATTTAATTATGGTACAAATTCAACTGATAATGATCGTTTCAGTCCTTCTGTTTATCAACGAGCATGGAAAGGAAGTGCTGCTATGATGGTTATTGGTAATAATCAAAATAATGAAGAACGTGCCATTGCTGGAAATTGGAGTGCCCTATATAATGATGTAGCAGAAGCCTATACACCGGGTACGGGATTCTCGTTGAAGGTACAGGATGTAACAGATAGTGCTACATTCCGTTTGCCAAAGGCGGATCTTTCTTATACCTATTATTCTTATGATGGACAGACAAGCGGGAATTTTACGGATGTTTCTCGATTAGAGGGTGCAGAAAATGTTTCCGGCAGATTACAATCGGATCAATTGTTTATCCGAAATACGGATTTGACAGATGCGGAAAAAGGTACAGATATTACAATCACTCTTTCGGAAACGGCTCATGGCGGTTATTACTTGGTGGGTAACCCATTCATGGCGCATTTGGATATGACGAAGTTCTTTGATGAAACTACCAACAGCTCTGTCTTGCAAAAGAAATATTGGTTGGTAACAGATGGAAACCAAACAGCTGCGGTAGGTACAGAAGATGGTTCATGGGTTGCTGTAGATGATAATTCAACACCAACAGTCGCCCCATTGCAATCCTTCTTCGTGCAGAAAGTAGATAATGTGACAAGTGATCAAATCAAGTTCACCCAAGATATGCAAGTCTTAGGTGATGGTAGTACTAACGATGGATTGCGCAGCGCGAATGCCCTGACCATTACCGCTACAACAACCGACGGGCGGACCAGCCGCGCGGCTGTGGCCTACGATATGGCAGCTTCGGCTGATTATGAGGCAAGCGAGGATGCCGAGTTGTTCTTGGATTCCAATCTGGGCGACGTGCCGATGGTTTATACCGTAGCGGGCACGATGGCAACCAGCATCAACCGGACTTCCGAACTGTATAACATTCCGCTGGGCGTTTACGGCAGCAAGCAGGAAATGGTAACACTGTCGTTTGGCGGACTGAACCAGTTCAGCAGTGCGACTCTTTACGATGCCCAGGAACAGACCGAAACGCCGTTGCGCGAAGGAAAGACCGTCAGCGTTCTGGCAGGAACATCGGGCCGTTACTTCCTCCGTGCCGGAACACCAACCGGTAATGAGGTGATTGCCCGCAATGCCTTCCTGGTTTATTCGGTAGGCGGTGGCAAAGTGATGGTTACATCATCGAATACCCCGCTGAAAGACATCCGGGTTTATACGATGGGTGGCGCGCAGGTTCGCAGCATTCAGGCAAGCGGCATGCATCAGGAAATCTATCTGAACCGGGGCATTTACCTGATTACTGTTTCCGACCAGGACGGTCTGCAGGAGACGAAGAAGGTACTTGTCAGATAGAGTTGATGTTTTACTATGTAATTAATATTTCTTTTTTATACAATCTCGCTATTCTTGAGTTGTGAAATTGAGGGATAGCGCCCCCACATGAACTTGAGATTTGTGTGGGGTGATTTTAGTGGTGAGTAGAAGGTAAATGAAAACTATTTGAATTTTAAGGAGAAGAGGAGAGGGGCGCAAGCCCTTCTCCTTGTTCTTTATAATATAATTCCTTTGTTAATTATGTTTATTGGGAATGGAGTCAGGAAAGGACGATTGTCCCAGATCTCCGAAATCATATCTCTACCCGAATAACACTGCCATAAGGTGGGATGGAGTTGAATGCCTCTTCGATGGGATATTCGCCGGCAAGGACTCGGGCGCAGGTCAGGATGCCGCCGTGGGCAAAAATGGCGATTTGTTTATATCCTAACTCTTTCTTTTCTGCGAGGAAGGCTTTCAGCCGTTTGTATTGTTGACGGAGAGATTCGCCATGCAACGTGGGTGTATTGATCCAGTCGGCGAACCATTCTTTGGAATACGGGTCGGCCGAAATCTCATCCCAGGTTTTCATCTCCCAGTCACCGAAATTCAATTCTTTCAGCCGTTCGTCGCGGATCGCGTTGGGATAACCGCAGAAGGTGGCCAACTTCACACAGCGGGTCAGCGGACTGCAGAATACCTGGTTGAAATGAAGGCCGGCCAACTGCTCGAGGGTAGAGGCTGCTTCGGCTTCAAACGAAGGATTGACGGGAACATCCGTAAATCCGTAGGCCGTACCTTTGGGTACAGCCACGGATGTATGTCTGATTAAATAGATAATCATGATTCTTGCGCTTTTACGTTTATGACAAGGTATGGATGATCACGATGCCTAACATGAAACTCAGTTCGCAGAGCAGGAAAAGAGCTCCACAGCAGTCGCCTGTATAGCCCTGAATTTTATGTTTCATGAGGGATGTGAGCAGATACCAGACTACGATGGGGAAGAGGGCAGCGCCTGCGTAAACGGTGTCGGGAAGCCAATAGAGTGACAGACAGGCCGGAATCAGACAAATCAGGTATTCTGTAGCTGTCATACGGCTGTAGACCGTCTTGTTTTTCGCTTCCTCTTCTTTTCGGGCATAAGGCAGGCGGTTGATGATCATGGCCGAAACGCCTTTGCTGAACGGATCGCCGGCAAGCATGGCCGCTCCGGCTACGGTCAGAGGCAAACTGCTCAACAGCGTATAATACAAGGCAAAGTATCCGATCAGCCCGATTACCCCATAGCTGCCGATATGCGAGTCTTTCATGATGGCCAGAATCCTTTCCCGACTGGTTCCTCCGCCAAATCCATCGAAGAAATCGGCCAGTCCGTCTTCATGCAGACAGCCGGTTATCAGGAGGCGGGTCAGGATTGCCAACAGGACGGCTACTGCGTCCGGCAGAATAAGGGATGAGGCATACAGTACCAGAACACTTACACCTGCCGTAAACCAGCCGACCAGCGGCCACCAGCTGACGACGTGCTTGAAATATTCACCCGGCACTTCGGCCAGACGCCAGAAGGGAAGCCGGGTGAAGAATATGAATGCGGCTAATAGGTGAAGCATGATCAGAAGTATTTCGTGATTGCTTCTTCCTCGAAGGTGTGCATCTCGTTGATCATGCGCACGGCCGAATCGACAATCGGATAAGCACAAACCGAACCGGAGCCTTCGCCCAACCGGAGTCCGAGGTTCAACAGCGGTTCTGCATGCAGGTAGTCTAATAGCTTTTTATGTCCGCTTTCATCACCGCAATGACCGAATATGCAGTAGGAAAGCATTTCCGGATATAAACGAGATGCTGCCAGGACGCAGTTGGTCATGATGAAGCCGTCTACTAAAATAATCATTTTCAGTTCGGCAGCGCGGAGCATTCCGCCGACAGCCATCAACATTTCAATGCCACCAAAATAGCGCAAGATGTCGAGTGTACTGCCGTCGCCTTTATAATTATCCTGGGCCGCTTTCAGTACGTTATATTTATGACGGATACCCTCTGCGTTCAGTCCGCTGCCGGCACCTACACATTCAATCAGGGGAATACCTGTCAGGCAACTCATCCACATGCTGGAGACAGAGGTGTTTCCGATTCCCATCTCGCCGAAACTGATGACGTTGCAGCCTTCGTCATGGCAAAGGGTGACAATTTCGGCTCCTACTTCGAGTGCCTTTTCCACTTCCTCCTGCGTCATGGCTGCTTCATGCAGGAAGTTACGGGTTCCTTTCCGTATTTTCCGGTTAATGATGCGAGGGTTTTCAGGGAAGTCGTAATCGACGCCCCCATCTACAATCTTCATCTCGAATCCATGCTGGCGCGCCAAGTAGCAGACACCGGAACCTCCGTTCAGGAAGTTATAAACGACTTGCCGGGTTACTTCCTTGGGCGACTGACTGACACCTTCGTCGGCGATGCCGTGGTCGGCGGCAAAAATTACGTTTATCGGATGAGAAAGTACCGGATGCAGGGTTTGTTGGATCATTCCGATCTGGAGAGCCAATGATTCTAATCGGCCCAGCGAACCTTTGGGTTTTGCCAGGCTGTTGATTCTGTCAACCAAGGCTTGTCGGATAGCCTCGTCTGGCCGTTTAATTTGAAATGTTATCATGATAGATTATTTTTTTATTGCAACGGGAATACCGCTGACCATTAATACAACTTCATCTGCCTGGGATGCAATGTATTGGTTTACCCAGCCTTGCAGATCGGTAAACTTACGCTGCGTTTCATCCACAGAGACACCGCCCATTCCTAATTCGTTGGTGACAAACAGGAAACAGGCATTCTGATTAGTAAAGACGTCGAATTCCTTTTTGATTTCATCCAGCGACTGGCTGACCTGGCTGTTGTTATCGAAGAAGAAATTGGTACACCATAAAGTCACGCAATCGATCACGATGACTCTTCCTTCCAAAGCATGGCGGCTCAGGTATTTTTCTTCTTCCACATTGGTCCATTCCGGACCTCTGTTCGCCTGGTGGCGCAACACACGCTGGCGGAATTCTTCATCCCAGATGCGGGATGTTGCCAGATAAACCGGATGGGGAGTCAGGCTCAGGGCACGTTGCTGGGCATAATCACTTTTTCCGGATCTTTGTCCGCCGGTGATCAGGATGATTCGTTTTTCCATCAGGCTTCTCCTTTTCTTTTGGCGATTCGTTTGGCTTTATTGACCGGATTGTTGCGACTTGTCTTTCGCAAGCTGGCTGATTTGGGTGAGGCTGCCATCCGTTGGGCCACGGCCGAGCGGCTCAGCGACTTTCCGAACTTGGGCTGTAACGCCTCGCGCAGGGCCTTGTCTTTATCGACCTGCGGCTTGCCTCCCTGTGCTTCCCGCTCTTTGGCGGCGTGACGGGCAGCGGCGTATTTGTTGTATTTCGCATAATGTTCGCGTCGGCCTCCATTGCCTTCATTTCCACTTGCTGCGCTTGTTGGTCCGGAAGTACGGTTCACCGGTTTCCCGGAACGGCTGCCTTTTGGACGGTTCTCTTTCGGCCCCATTACTAAGTTTTCTATTTTGCGGGTGGCTGCCCGAATCGTTCCGGAGCTGGTATATTTCCCTACTCGGATCGGTTCGCCGTCAACCAGGACTTCGTCGTTTTCCGTTACTTTTTGTCCGATCTGAGGCTGCTTGCCATTGACAGTTACACGCCCCATCTCAATAAACTTGTCGGCTTCGCGGCGAGAACATAGGCCGGAATCACTCATTAATTTATTTAATCTGATTTCTTCCATAACTTTCTTATCCTTTTATACGATTGCAGAAATTAAGCTTACACAAATACCCATGACCAGTTCGGCCTGGCTGTTTATCCGGACGGCCTGGCACATATCATCAGTCGTAAAGCTGCGGGCGTTGGTGCCGATATAAGGCTTTACAACCGGCTGTCCGAAGTAGTCGTGCGTACCTCCGAACTGGCAGTCAAGAATAGCAGCTAAAGCCGCTTCGGGATAACCGGAGTTTGGACTGGCATGTGCACGACCATATTTAAATACAAAATCACGCTGGTTCAACTGACCGGCGACCAGCAACATCAGAAATGCCGTCAGTCGGGCCGGAATATAATTGGCTATGTCGTCTATCCGGGCGGCTATTCTTCCGAATTCCAGGTATCTGTCATTTTTGTATCCGATCATCGAATCCAATGTGTTCACCATTTTGTAGGCCATCATTCCGGGAAGTCCCAGTATCAGGAACCAGAACATCGGAGCAATCACGCCATCACTCAGGTTCTCGGCCAATGTTTCGAGGGCTGCTGCCCGAATTTCCTGCGGAGAAAGGTGAGCGGTATCCCGTCCGACGATGCGGCCAACCTGCATTCTGCCTTCTTCAACGCTTCTGTCTACCGCTTCGAAAACGGCTTTCACCTCGGTGATTAATGTTTTTCCGGCCAGGCAGAAGAAAACACCGACTGCGGTTAAAATTCCGGAGATTACCGGGTGAATTACATCCGCAAAATAGAGAATGCCATAAGTCAGACAGTAAATACCGAGGATCAGTGAGACGGCCATCAGACCACCTTTCAGAATCCGGTCTTTACCTTGGTTGAGATGTTTCTCGCCACAGGCAATGGCTTTACCGAACCAGACGATAGGATGCGGCCATCCTTGCGGGTCGCCCAACAAACGGTCGCCCAACCAGCCGAACAGGAAGGGCGTCGTTTTATGCAGCAAATAATGCGTGTCAATAAAAAGCATATTTCATTTTTGTTTTGACCAACAAAATTAGCTAAAAAAAGAACACTGCGTTGATTTTATCCCGAAAGATATATATCTTTGTGATATGCTTAGAATCGTTGAACATATTGAAAAGCTTTTGCAGGAGCATGATTGCGTGATTGTTCCGGAATGGGGCGGCTTTGTCGTACAGACAATACCGGTACGGTATCAGGCTGATACCTATTTGTTTGAGCCGTCTCATAAGGAAATTGTATTTAATGAGACCTTACAGCATAATGACGGTTTGCTGGTCGAATCGTATATGCGGAGTGAACAGGTCGATTATAAACAAGCCCGCCAGCTGGTAGCAGAAGATGTGTCTGTTCTTCGTCAGGAATTGCAGGAAAAAGGAGTCTGTTCGCTGGGCGAGTTAGGTACGATTTCCTTAGGTGAAGAGAAGCAACTTATATTTGAGGCTGCAGATGCCGAATGGCTGAACCAGCCGATGTTCGGACTCGCTTCTTTTGTTTTCGAACCACTGAGTGTCCGCTTCCCGGCTTCTTCAGCTTCGGAAGTTAAGCCGAAAGACAAGGAAGTATATTATATTCCTGTCAGCCGCCGCTTCTTACATGCTGTTGTGGCTTCGGTGGCTGTTATTGTTTTATTGCTGTCGATCTCTACACCGGTAAAAGATGTGAACCGGGCGGCTTATTCAGCCAGTTTTGTTCCTACAGAAATAATCCCGTCTTCCACTTGGAAAGCGCAGGAAGCCCCTGCGGCTACTGTTCCGGTACAGACAGAAGCTGTTGTAGAGAAGAAAGCTGAACAACCGAAGGTGGTAGTGACAGAAGAGAAGAGGGCAGAAAAGAAAGCAGTTGCCGAGCTTCCAAAAGTAAAGGAAACCCCAAAAGCTGAAGTGAAAGAAAACAAATCTGTCCCTGAGAAATATTATTATGTGGTGATAGCCAGTTTCCCGACAGCCAGTCAGGCCGATACCTATTTGAAAGATGTAGATCGGAAGCTTTGCCGCCATTCAGATGTGGTGTTGAACAGCAAGAAGTACAGAGTCTACGCCGATCGTTTCACCGAGCGGAAAGCAGCTGAATCGTTTATGGAAAATCTCCGGAAAGACAAGCGCTACAAAGATGCTTGGTTGTTTGTCGGTAAATAAAAGAAATAGTAAGCCTGGTTTTCAGCCAGGCTTTTTTACTTTTTGGGTGACGATATTTCCGGTAAATAAAAAGACCCGATCTTTTTGTAAAAAGGCGCCGGCTTTTCATCAAAATACGCCAGCTTTTCATCAAAATTGAAGTGCACCCCAAAAGTTGGAGATTAAATATAGATCAAGAGACTAAATTATG
>ENA-OPAC01000100-OPAC01000100.1-human-gut-metagenome-genome-assembly--contig:-NODE-100-length-47521-cov-53.512282_pt1 | contig 47521 bp, 41 predicted proteins | sample MGYA00241052_ERZ501420 | MGnify/ENA primary metagenome ERZ501420 (study PRJEB25962, sample SAMEA2042513) | human gut metagenome | biome: human gut; feature: human-associated habitat; material: faeces... | reverse complement strand
CAACACAACTGTTTGTGGTACCCAAGTCAATTCCAATTACTTTTCCCATAATTATATCTTTTTTTATTTTTATCGTTATTAATATGTTATTTATCTCATGAACTGCTGGCTAATGGAAGTCTGCCGAAGATATGCATCTGTCGGGAACCTCTCTATTCAGCGTTCACGCTTTCCGTCATAACAAAGCATGTGCCAAGGGATTGTAAAATTTAAAGTGGCTGACAAGGTGTCAGATAATGCTGACAAAATAAAAGGAATCAAGATATGGGAGGCGATAAAATGTCGCATTCTCCCTATCTTGATTCCTGTAATATGATTGAAAAATCTTTCTTTTCAGATAAAGCTCCTATATATAATAAGGTGTGAAACCTTATCTGGCTTTATTTCTGTTCCTTAGCAGCAAGTGCTTCGCGAACCTTAGCTTCCAGTTCATCGAGAAGTTCAGGGTTATCCTTGAGCAATGCCTTGCAGGCATCGGCACCCTGTCCGAGTTTAGAACCGCCATAGCTATACCAGCTGCCGCTCTTTTCGATGATATCGTTGGCTACAGCCAGACCGAATACCTCGCCGGCACGGCTGATGCCTTCGCCAAACATGATGTCGAACTCTGCCTTGCGGAAAGGAGGAGCCACCTTGTTCTTTACTACCTTTACGCGAACCAGATTACCTACTACCTCATCGCCGTCCTTGATGGCTGTTGCCTTGCGGATATCCAAACGCACTGATGCATAGAACTTCAAAGCATTACCACCGGTGGTTGTCTCTGGGTTACCGAACATTACACCAATCTTCTCGCGCAACTGGTTGATGAAGATGCAGGTAGTGTTGGTCTTGCTGATGGTAGAAGTGAGCTTGCGGAGAGCCTGACTCATCAATCGAGCCTGAAGACCTACCACATTGTCACCCATATCGCCTTCGATTTCCTTCTTAGGAGTCAAGGCGGCAACAGAGTCAACAACTACGATGTCTACAGCAGCAGAACTGATCAGCTGGTCTGCAATCTGCAACGCCTGCTCACCATTATCTGGTTGTGAAATCCACAAGTTATCAACATCAACGCCCAATTTAGCCGCATAGAAACGGTCGAAAGCGTGCTCTGCATCAATGAAAGCAGCGATACCGCCAGCCTTCTGCGCCTCTGCGATGGCGTGGATAGCCAATGTTGTCTTACCAGAAGATTCCGGACCGTAAATTTCGATGATACGTCCCTTAGGATAACCGCCTACGCCCAGTGCATTGTCGAGAGCGATACTGCCTGTAGGGATAACTTCGATGTTCTCAACGTGCTCATCTCCGAGTTTCATGATAGAGCCCTTACCGAAGTCTTTTTCTATCTTAGCCATGGCTGCCTGAAGAGCTTTCAGCTTGCCTTCATTGGGATTCAATTTTCCCTCTTGCATTTCTTTTGCCATATCTTATTTAATTTAAAGTTTAGTCGATTTCCAAATCGCCATCAAACACCTCGTGCCATGGCAATCCCTGCTTGTTCAACTGCTCCATGAATGGATCTGGGTCGAACTCCTCTACGTTCCATACGCCTGGTTTCTTCCAGATGCCCTTGAGGAACATCATGGCACCAATCATGGCTGGCACACCGGTGGTGTAGCTTACGCCCTGCATACCGGTTTCGTTGTAAGCCTCCTGGTGCTTGCAGTTGTTATAAACGTAGTAGGTGCGCTCCTTGCCGTCTTTCTTACCGCGGATGCGGCAACCGATAGATGTTTCGCCGTCATAGTTCTCGCCGAGATCCTGTGGGTTAGGCAATACGGCCTTGAGGAACTGCAGAGGAACAATCTTTACCTTGGCTGTCTTGCCTGAACCGTCTGCCAATGGAGCCTCGTATTCGATTTCGTCGATGCGGCTCATGCCGAGGTTCTGGATGCAGTCGAGGTAGGTGAGATACTGCTGACCGAAGGTCATCCAGAAGCGTGCCTCCTTGATGGTAGGGTAGTTCTTCACCAGGCTCTCCAACTCCTCGTGGTGCATCAGATAGCTCTCGCGAGGACCGATGTTAGGGTAGGTGAGAGGCTTGTGGATAGAGAGAGGGTCGGTTTCAATCCATTCGCCATCCTTATACCAGAGTCCCTTCTGGGTAATCTCGCGGATATTGATTTCTGGGTTGAAGTTGGTTGCGAAAGCCTTGTGATGGTTACCGGCGTTGCAATCCACGATGTCGAGCACCTCAATCTCATCGAAGTGATGCTTGGCTGCATAAGCGGTGAAGATGCCTGATACTCCTGGGTCGAAACCGCAGCCGAGGATAGCGCAGAGACCAGCCTGTTCGAACTTATCCTTGTATGCCCACTGCCATGAATATTCGAAGTGAGCCTCGTCCTTAGGCTCATAGTTAGCGGTATCCATGTAGTTGCAACCGCAAGCCAGACAGGCATCCATGATAGTGAGATCCTGATAAGGCAAAGCTAGGTTGATGACAAGCTCAGGCTTATAGCTATTGAAGAGAGCCTTCAACTGCTCAACGTCGTCGGCATCCACCTCAGCTGTCTGAATATCCATCTTGTAGCCCTTGGCATGGATATCCTTAACCAGCTTATCGCATTTTTCCTTGCGACGGCTAGCAATCATAAACTCGGTGAAAACGTCCTGGTTCTGGACGATCTTGAAGGCAGCCACGGTAGCCACGCCACCTGCGCCAATCATAAGTACTCTACTCATTTATAATCTTATTTTTTTTATGTTTATTATTTTAAAGTTTATTTTATTTCATTTGCCGAAATTCCCAGGGCATTCATGAGCGAATAACCGAGAATCTCCTGTCTGAAGTTGCCGCCTGGCATGGGCTGCATGGCAAAGAGGGTGATGCGCTTGTCGTCGTCATCTACCTTGCGGAGTATCTCGCGGAGCCGGTCGTAAGCATCTCCATCCTCAGAATTTGGGATTACCATCACTCGCTTCACCTCCTTGGCGTTGCATACGGTGCGTGCCACATCTACGAGGAAGTCATCCTTGCCTACCATCTTCTCCTCTGTAGGATAAGAAGAGATGATGAATTCTCCGAGCTTATCATCCTTGAAAGCCTGAGCGTTCAGATCCTTCTCATAGTTGGCAGGGCGGAAGTTCTTCATCGCCATCGACTGCTTGTCGTGGATAAGCACAACCTGTGTCTCGTGCTCGCCCTCTCTCAGACCTCCGTCAAGGGCAATGCAGACTGCCCATTGTGCCATATCGGCTGGTTGGATGCGACGGTTAATCATTCGTTCGAAGTTGACTATCAGGTCGAAAGCCACTCGGTCGATATAGTCGGCATCAGCGATAATTACATTCTCGCTCCATTTTATATTGTTTGTATCTAATGTATTCATTGGTGCAAAAATTAAGCAAACGAGCATGATGAAAGCTTGCTTTCAAATTGTCGAATGCAGATTATTTCTGCAAATTTACGAATAAATTTCGTAATTAAGGCATTTTGGAAATATAAAATAATAAAAAAGATAGTATTTTCATCATTTCTTTATTTGATGGAATACTATCTTCAGTATATTTTTCGGCAATCTGAGCCTTTTTCTTCTATTCTCCTACTTCTTCTTCTCATGCAATCATTTTCGCCAGATAATGTCCGGCGAGAACGGCGATAAGTCCCAGCGCCAAACTTCCGAAGAGATAGAGCATCATATAGAGGTAATTCTCTTCTTTCATCAGTCCTGCTCCCTCGTTCATAAAGGTAGAGAAGGTAGTGAATCCTCCGCAGAATCCCGTGGTGAGCAGCAGTTTGGCAGATGGCGACATCCATCCCCCTTCCCGCCAGTTCAATCCCGAAAGGAATCCGATGATGAGGCATCCCGCCACATTCACCGCCATCGTTCCGAACGGAAAGGCAATCACCGTGCAGGATTGCACCAACTTTGAAATCCAATATCTCATGCCGCCTCCGAAGAAGCTGCCAATGCTTACTATCAATACTTCTTTCATCTCCTTATTTATAATGTATAATATATAATAAAATAACTTATATGATATTTCCTTGTATATACTATCAGCCTTGCCGCTATTCTCTTTGAGTATGTTCTGCAATTCTTTCGAACGGCTTTTCAGTCCGTGCTAACTGATAGAACAATCTTAAGTTTGTTCCTCTCGGACAGAAAAACCGTATAATCCTTTACATAATCATTTCTCAAAATATGTGCCAATGGCTATGATAGGGATGTTTTCCATCCATTCTTGGTCTACATATCCTTTCATGGAGATACGTAACCCTTTCAACCCTGGGTTGTCTTTGATGAATTGTGCCAGGGAACGCGCACGTACGTTTTCCTCTGCCTTCACTTCTACTGGTATAACCCTTTGGCTATCTTGAATGATGAAATCAATCTCCGAAGGAGTCTTGGTATTGCTCCAGTAATAGGGCTTTAATCCCAAGGCCAACAGTTGCTGTAGCACATACTGTTCTGTAAATGCACCTTTGAACTCAGTGAATGCATTGTCGCCTATCAGCATCTGGCCTGCTGAGGCATCTGTCATGCATGCCAGGAGACCACAATCTAATAAGAACAGTTTAAAGGCATCCCTATCTTCATTAAATTTAAGCGGCATTTTAGGTTCCTTGATGCGGCTCACCTTATATACAATGCCGGCATCTTATATGCTACGTTTTTGTATTCCTTTTTTCCAAAGTGCTGCATGATCCAAGTCTTACCCACTTGTCTGGCACCTAGTAACATCAAGGGCTTTCTGTCCTTGCTTTCTTTCCATTTCAGAAGTTGCTTGTATATCTTTCTTTTCATAACTAACTGGAATTTAAATATTTCTGTTGCAAAGATACACTTTTTCGATGATAAAAACAAGTAAATTATACACTTTTTCGATGATAAGGTAGTAAAAAGACTGTCACCGCTTGTTCATCTTCGGATGATGACGACACTCCGGCTACTGGTGATATTAAGACCAACATCGTTGGTACATGGGAACTTACGCATATTAAGGGGTGGTATTGGGCTGATGATGAGGATGAAAGCCATATCACTGTAGATAAAAGTCCTGAAAGTGATGATAAATTTAGATTTTCTCTCAATGCTAATGGTGGTTGCATTTGGTATGATTATGATGCAGGGACTTGGAAATCTTATTCAGGAATTACTAAATATGAATTGAATGCCAACATTTTGATTATTAAGGATTCCTATTCTTCAGGGGATGAAACAGATTGGCAAACTTGCAAGCGCTTTAAGATTGTTTCTATCAAAGGTAATACGATGATTTGTACTGTATGCTTAATGGATGAGGGTGATACAGAACGCTTACATTTACGAAAAGATAAATATTAAAATAAACTAAGGATAGAGAAAAGCAGTATGTTGCGTGTTTTTCATACTGCTTTTCAGCTTACTTTTTGATTCTGTTGTTCTGGCGCAGTGAGTTGATCTGTGCCAACTTCTGCTCCCGCGAATAAGGATGCAATAACATGGATTCTACCTCCTTCACAGCACCCATACTGTTCTGACGGTGAAAATCGTTTATATAAGATCTTTCCAGTACTGAATTGTTCTGCATAATCATCTAATTTTGCTAGACCTTCAGATGTAAATCCTTCATTGATTATGTCACTGATGGACATCCAAAAATCATGGTTTGTCATAAATTATATTGTTTAATAAATTCTATTGGTGGCAAAGCTATAGTTTTTCTTCGATAACACCAAATTATTTGGGCTTTATTTTGCATTTACCAGCAAATTGTTTCAATACATCTTTCATTTCCCGTTGTCCTTGAAATTACATGGCGATGTAGGAATCTCTGCGTCGGGACGTAGGAAAGATTACGTCGCCATGTAGTAAAGTCTACATCGGGACGTAATTTTTGGGGTATCTATAAGGTATTGTATCAGATTCTTTTTAGATTTAGCGTCGAGTTTATACGCACACGAGAAAAGTTTTTTCGAAAAAAACTTTTATGTGCAGGAAATAAATGAGGAGAAAATGCAGAAGCTGAGTGCTATTGTGACCACGATTTCTGATAAGCAGTATCATAATGATTAACTGTCTGAAGAAGCTTGTAGATAGGGTTGATTTAGTAGAATGAGTCGGTTCTACTGGATGACGGAGTCGGCTCGATGGGATAAAGGAGTCAACTCTATAGGTTGATGCAAGCGTCTTCGTGAGTTGAAAGACATTACTCCTTGGGTTCCAGAAGATACCTTCTCAGCAGTTGCCACTAGGCTCAGCAGCTCTGCTGAGCCTAGTGGCTACACTTTATTCTAGCCGATATTTCTCTCATGTCATCCGGAAGAAAAGAGATTGCCTTCTCTTTCATATCTTGCGGAATACCGAATCGGGCTTCGGCGATACTGCCAACGATAGCTCCGATGGTATCGCTATCGCCGCCATGAGATATGGCTAAGCGGATAGCATCTTCGAAGGATGAGGCTTGCGAGAGGAGATAGAAAGATAATGGCACGGCATCCATGCAGGTTTCGTCGAATTTGCCTTTCGGATAATCTCGGGTATCGAAATCCTCGTAATAGCTGCGGGCGATATCCTTGAAGGCTTTCATTGCTTCATCATCTGGCAGATGGCTTTCCTTGCTCTTGCGGAAATGCCAGATGGCATGAGCCACGGCTTTGGCTCCCTTGATTCCTTCGGGGTGGTTATGAGTAGGAAGAGCCGTTTTCTCGGCCTCTTCCAAAACCTGCGACAGGTCATCGAATAGCCAAGCCACTGGCGATACTCGCATTGCCGAACCATTGCCAAAACTATTATATGGCTGCGGATCAAGAGAACGAATCCACCCCGCGAATCTTCCGCCATACGCTCCTTTTGGAGAAGGATAGCGGCGGCACCAATCCAGCAGACTTTCCTGATAGTTTCGCCCGTTTAATATCGCATCGGCAATCGCCACCGTGCAAATGGTGTCATCGGTGAAGTCGCATCCCTCGCCGAACATCTCGAAATCATAATCAAACGTATTGTTGAACTCATATTTTGAGCCAGCAATATCTCCTATTATTGCTCCTAACATAAGCTACTAATTCTCTATAACTTTATTCTATCACCTCCCAGAAACTCTCCGGCAAGCTGATGTTCTTCATCTCCTTTGCGCTCTCGAACAAAGGGGCGATGTCTTCGGCTTCGAAACCGGCGATGCCGCAACCTATTGGGGTTACCAGGAAATGCTTCTCGGGATGTCGCTTGGCATAGGCGATGAATCTGTACACGTATGGACGAATGGTTTCTACGCCGCCCTGCATCGTAGGGATGGCATAACTCTGGCCTTGCAAGCCTACACCCTTGCCCATGACGGCACCGAAATGCAGGCGGGCAATGCGGGCTGCACCACCACCATGCATGCCAGCCAGATTGCTGCCAAACACAAAAATCTCGTTTTCTTTTAATGAATCAATCCAGTGAGGAGTGATTCTTCCCTTCTTCATTTCTTCCATATTATTCTTATTATTAAATATGTTATTGCCTTTATCTGCCGATTCCTCGCAGCACTTGCATTCGGACATCATTCTCGGCATCGACATCTTCGGAGCACTTTCGATACATGCGTCTTTGTCGCCGAACGACAGATAGCTTCCGTATTCAGATGCATCGAAGTATCTCTTGAAATAAGGAATCACCACATCGTGCATCATCTTCTGACAACGCTGGGTGACGGCTGAATGGGAAATGCCCAACTGAGCGGCTACGTCCTTGCCCCGGAATCCCTCTATATAGAGCATCTTCAGAATGATGCTGTTCTTGCTGTCTCTGCCATAATAGAAATTGCCGATGTCTTCTATCGTCTGGTAAAGATCGTGCTCAAACTGGTTGTCGGTGAAAATCAGTTTCTGAAAAATTCTTTTCTTTCTTCATATCGATATATCTTTTTGATATCCGCAATCCGTTTGCAAATATATACTTTTTCTTTGAGAAAGCGGAGAAATAGCTCCTTTTTTCTCTTCTCTATGATATTAAAAGAGAAAAAAGGAGGAAAAATTAAGCAGGTATCGAAAAAAATGCATCCCGCTTTTTACTTTTCCCTTTTCTTAAGGTCATATAATCGTAACGTTCATAAAAATAAACGAATATGAGTGTAAATGACAAAGGCATAGTGGATACGCTGAAGGAGTGTCCGGAGAACGGATTCAGAATGCTGATGATGAAGTATCAGGAACCGGTTTACTGGCATATACGCCGATTGGTGGTTTCGCATGATGATGCACAGGATGCTTCGCAGGAAACTTTTGTGAGAATCTATCGCTCGTTCAATCAATATCGGGGCGACTGCTCACTGAGAAGTTGGATTTACCGCATCGCTACCAACGAGGCCCTGCGGCTCATCAGTAAACGGAAACAGGAAGAAGTTTCTCTAGAATCAGATTCAACGGGCGTCAGTCTCATCCCAGCAGATAATTATATCGACTTCGATGATAAGGTGGCAGTAAAACTGCAGAAAGCGATTCTCTCGCTTCCGCCTAAGCAGCAGCTGGCATTCAATATGAGATATTACGATGAACTTGGGTTCGACGAAATAGCGAAGGTCGCTGATTCCACGCCAGCCAGTATCAAGGCAAGCTATCATGTTGCCAAGGAGAAAATTATCAAGTACATGAATTCGAACGATTAAGTGAGAGTTCTGTGAGTTTTTAAATGGTTATTCAAAATGGAAAAGAATATGGATACAAATTTTGATTTCAACAAAACCGGGAAGTTTGACTTCGGCAAGGTGGGTAAGCGGATGCCTTATTCTACGCCAGAAGGATTCTTCAAGGAGATGGAAGCCAATATCCTGGAGCAGGTGAAGAATGACAAAACGCAGCCTGTCAGGATACAGCCGAAGAAACGATCTCTGAGGAAGGTGATTTGGACGGCTGCAATAGCTGTGGCTGCATCGGTGGCAGTACTTCTGGTACTCAACATCGATTTCTCAGCCTCTTCTTCCCAGCCTTCACAGGTGAATAACGGAATACAGGAGGTAGATAAGGCTTTCGCTCAGCTGTCTTCTGCCGATCAGGCTTATCTTCTCTCTGTATATCAGGAGGATGTGTTCCTCAACAATTAAACCGATTCAATAATATTTTAAAATGATAGAGTTATGAAACGATTTTTTGGTATTTTAATGATGGTCATCGCCATGATGACGGTTACTACAAATGTATGTGCACAGGCGCCTAACCAGAAGCAGCGCCTCAGTCGTGAACAGTTGGCAGAAAAGCAGGCTCAGTACATCTCTCGGAATTTGGGGCTTGATGAAAAGACCAACGCTAAGTTTATCGAGACCTATACTGATTATCAGAAAGAGGTATGGGCTTTAGGTCCTCGCCCTCATCACAAGAAGGGCGAAATGAAAACGGATGCTCAAACCGAACAGGAAATCAAGCAGCGTTTTGAGATGAGCGAAAAGATTCTCAATATCCGTCAGAAATACTACAAGAAGTATTCGCAGTTCCTGAGCCAGCAGCAGATTCAGCGTGTTTACGAACTGGAGCGACAGATGATGAAGCGCTTTGCCCAGAGAGGTTCTCGCAAGGGAATGGGTAAGGATGGAAGACCAGGACCAAGAATGTGGAGACCTGCACAGCAGAAGTAAAAAACAGAATAGGTTTAACATAATAATATATTAGTCCTCTTATACAAGGAAAAAAGATTACTTTCTATATTCAAATATATGCGAACGACGATTGGTGCAAGAGCGCGCGCCAATCGTCTTTTCTTTCTCATGTAGTTATTTCTATCATCTTTTCATAAGAGATTTTTCCTGCTTGTCCTTCCAAGCCAGAATCAGACCGATGACACCGGCATAGCTCTTTCTGCCGCCTTCTACATGGTTGCCTCTCAGATAGAGTTCGAAGAAGAAATCCTGGGCAGCATCCAGTGCCTTGCATCTTTTGCCCTGCCAGTATTGGCGGTCGCTTTTCAGCAGCCTGATTATCTCAGGACGGATATGTTTCAGATATTTCTCACCTTCCTTTTCGCCGAGGATGTCGAATACATTATATAATACATGGGGCAGAATGTGGTAATATCCGCTGAATTTCACCAGCTTATCTGCCGATGCCGTACAAACGAGATAACTGTAGAAATTCGCTTCTCCTTCGTTGGCAATGCCCAGAAAATGAGCAAACTCATGGGCATAGGTAGCAGGATAATCGTGTGCAAGAATATCGCCGTTCAGCGTAAATTCACAGAAGAATGGTCCCATGCTGCCGGTTACACCCGACATCGAACTGATGGGCGTAAACACCATCGTCTTGGCATGCGGATGCTGGTTGAAAGGCGGATTGATGCCCTCCCGATAGCCTATCTTGTTATATTCCTTCAGAACCGCATCCCGCACCCGATTCTTCAGTTTATCATCCACGATACAATTGAATTCTTCCCTCTTGCCTCTCCGTTCTTCACTCAAAAGGTTGAGGCTGTCAGCATACTGGTAGGCAAATTTCCGGAACTTCTCTTCCGAAACCTCAGCAGGCTGCATGCCAACTCTATAATAGATAACAGGCTGCGAATAGTTCAGTCCCCAAGCTGCATAAAACCATACATATATCCACAGCAGATATTCAATTACCCTTCCGAAAACCGCCTTTTTCTTCGGATAGCCGCCGCTCTTGGCAGCAAGAAAGATAAACCGACGGGCGAGTTTCTTCCGTAATCCCATCTCGTAGATAGGATAGAGGACGACCCAGGCTATGCTGAGAGCTATGAAAATATCGCCCACGGCAAAGGGAAAGATGCCCGAGATGGGCGAAAGAAGGCTGCCGATAACGGGATAAACACGGTAGGTGTAGATAACTCCCCAGAGAGGAATCATCTTGGTAAGGGTGACGAGGATGAGCAACAGCAGCAGTACCCAGTGGCGCCACTTCATTCTGTCGAGTCGTAAAGTATGTAATATCTTCATCTTGTTTCTTGTTTTTTATCTTGCATGGCTCTTGAACAGAGCTGTTTTTTGCACTTTTTGCCCCTGATGTGCAGAGATGGTGCAAAAATACAAAAGTTTTCTGAAATATTGACATCAGAAATCTGTTTTTTTAGTAATTTTGCCATATTAAAAGTTGAACTTAATAAATAGAGGAGGAGTTATCATGAAACAGACACTGGAATCATTCGAGGCTATGAACCTTGAATATGAGAACCTCTATAATGAGGACGATGAACGTAGAGAATATAATTCTGTCTGGTACAGCTAGTTACAATGTATTATAAAAAGGCTGTAGTAGGTGAATTAAATTTGTATTACATATAAAAAAGATCGTTAGGATAATAAAAGGCTATGCCATAGTTACTAAAGAAATGATGTAACATAGGCATAGTCTTTTTTTATGTCCTTTCCTTGCTGGCTGTTCTTTCCTGCATTTCTATTTTTCGAAGTGCTGGTAATCCTTGCTGTGTTTCCAGTCACCTCCCCATCGGAATCCTTTTGCCTTGAAAAGCCGGTAGCAGAGGTCGCCTTTTTTAATCATGTAAACATGGTTCTTGCTGCGGTCGAGATAGGGGCGGGCGGTGGCAGGTTCCACCACATCTTTGCCGTTCTTCAGCCGTTTGTGGTAAGGATTGTAGAGGGTGTTGATGTCTACGGCCAGTCCCCTTCCGTGCTTCGATACCGTATGGGTATGCGAGATGAAGCGGAAGTTGAAGCTGGAGGAGTTGTTGGCTCTCATCGCCCTTTCGTCGTCGGCATCCCAGTAGTCAATGAGTCTCATCCGCTCTATCGGATATTTCGCCTCGTAGAGTTTTTTCAGAATATCGAGCACATCTGTGGCTATCGCCTTGTTCACCACCATTTCTCCCACGATGTTTCTGCCGTCTTTGTCTACGTGCAGGCATCTTATGTATCTCAGTTCGCTTCTTGCCACGGTACAGTTCTTCTTGTATGTCTTGCCCTGCATCAGACGGAAGATATCATCGGGAATAGTAGAGATGGAGAAGAAATGCTTCTCGCCCAGTTTTCTGATGGTTTGAGAACTGACGTTTTCTCCAGGCTGCTGTGCCTTGGATGGGAGGCAGAAAAGTCCGGAAATAAACAGGTATATCATCAATATATTTTTTGCTTTCATCACGTTTCTCCTTATTTTGCTACGGGTATATAATGCGAATCCTTGATTTCACCTATCACGATGATGCTGTGCAGACTTCCGATGCAGTCGATGTTTCCCAGGGTGTTGAGCATAAAGTCCTGATAGGCTTTCATGTCGCGGGCATATACCTTGATCTGGAAGTCGTAATCGCCGGTGGTGTTGTAGCACTCCGTTATCTGGTCGATGGCCTGCACGGTATCCATGAATTGCTGAATCAGGTCATGGGTATGCTGCTTGAGCCGGATATTGCAGAGCACGATTACGTTGTGCCCCAACTTGTGATGGTCTACGATGGCTCCATATCGCTGGATGTATCCCTCGCGTTCCAGCCGCTTCTGCCGCTCGAAGGTAGGAGAAGGGGAGAGGTGTACTCTTGCGGCAAGTTCCTTCACGGTGAGTCGGGAGTTCTGCTGCAGTAACTTCAGTATTCTGATGTCTGTTTCATCAAGTTTTTCTTCTGTTGTCATTGTTTCTTTATTTCTGTTTTTACTGATTCTTACAGAATAATATTCTGCTGATTTGCTTAATTCGCTGCAAAGATAGTATATTTTTCTGAATTACGGAGAATATTTGGCAAATAAAATTCTTCTTCTTACCTTTGCACCCGCAATTCCGGATGCAAAGCGTCATTCATCGGTAATGACAGGATAAAGAGTCATTCACATCAAATAATAATAAGGAGATAAAAATATGAGCAACGTAAGAAATATACATTTTGAGGCAGTGGGCAGCTATTTGCGCCCTGCAGAGTTGAAGGAAGTGAGAGCTAAGTTTGCCGATGGCAAGATTTCTGCCACCGACCTTCGCGCCGTAGAAGACCGGCTGATTACTGAGGTCATCAGTCAACAGAAGGCGCATCGCCTGCCTTATATCACCGATGGCGAGTTCCGCCGCAGCTATTGGCATCTCGACTTTATGTGGGGATTCAATGGCGTGGAGCATATCGAACTGGAGCATGGCTACCAGTTTCATGGTGAGGAGACAACCAAGGGTTCTATCCAACTGACTGGCAAGATTACCGGCGAGAATCATCCTTTTATCAAGGATTTCCTGTTTGTGAAGCAGTTTGAGGAGTTGGATGCCAATGGCGAATATATCTTCGAGGCAAAGCAGACGGTTCCTGCTCCGGCTCAGTTCCTTGCCGAACTGTTCCGTGGCAAGAATGCCGAGAATACCCGCAAGTTCTATCCTAACACCACCCAACTGATTGAGGATATTGCCCAGGCTTACCGCACCTTCTTCCAGGAGATTTATGCAGCCGGTTGCCGTACCGTCCAGCTGGATGACTGCACCTGGGGAATGATTGTGGATAGCGATTACTGGAAGGCTAAGGTGGGCACAGGTTTCACCCTTGAGCAGGAAGCCCTGCAATATCTGAAGGTGAACAATCTTGCCATCGAGGGCAAACCTGAAGGGTTGACCATCAACACCCACGTATGCCGCGGCAATTATCATTCCTGCTATGCCACCAAGGGTGCCTACGATGCCGTGGCTCCTTATCTCTTCGCTCATGAAGATGTAGATACCTTCTATCTGGAGTATGACGATGAGCGTTCGGGTGGTTTCGAGCCGTTGAAGTATGTGGCAGATGGCAAGAAGGTGGTTCTGGGTCTGGTAACCTCCAAATCTCCGGTGTTGGAAGATAAGGCTACGGTCATCGCCCGCATCCGAGAAGCAGCCAGATATATCCCCATCGATCGGCTCAGTCTCAGTCCTCAATGCGGTTTCGCCTCTTGCGAAATTGGTAATAAACTGACCGATGCTGAGCAGTGGGCAAAGATAGATCTGGTGAGAGAGATTTCAGAAGAAGTTTGGGGATAATGATATATTCAAGGAGAAGATGTGTTGTCTGTCATGGCTGCACATCTTCTCTTTTTTTATTTACTTTTTATCAAAAATGTTTGGTGTTTTCATGAATTACTAGTAACTTTGCACCCCGAAAATTACAAACATCATTCATTAAGATTATCAGAGAAAATGGAATATATGTCTCAGGAAGGTTACGATGAGCTCGTGGCCGAACTTCAACACATGGTTAACGTAGAGTTGCCAGCCGTTCGCGATGCGATAGCTGAGGCCCGCGATAAGGGCGACCTCAGTGAGAATTTCGAGTATCATGCAGCCAAGCGTGAGCAGGGCAAGCTGTTGAGCCGCATCAGCTTCAAACAGAAGGTCTTGGAGAATGCCCGTGTCATCGACAAGTCTCGCCTGAAAAGCGATACCGTTGGCTTGTTGAGCAAGATTAAGATTACTAATCTCGCCAACAAGTGCAGCATGAATTATATCATAGTAAATCCTCACGAGGCAGATCTCCATAGTGGCAAGATTTCCATCAAGTCGCCTATCGCCAAGGCCCTTCTGGGTAAGAAGGCAGGTGAAGAGGTAATGGTAAAGGTGCCAGCCGGCTTGCTCAAATTCCGCCTGGATAGCGTGGAGTTATAATGTTTAATTTAAAAGGAAAACTCCCGATAATTTGAAACTGATCAAATTATCGGGAGTTTCTCTTTTTATTCTAATATTTCTCCAGAATCTTATTCAGTAAGAAGGTGGCATTCTGGTTTCTTGCCACACCCTTCTGTATCTTATAAGTATAGGTAACATCTGTGCCTAAATCTATCTCGAAACAATAGTTATGGAATTTTCCTGATGCATCATTCTCCATCTTGGAGAGCTCCAGATCGTGGGTAGCGATGATGCCGCTCACCGGCTGCTTGGCAATGGCTTCGAGGAACTTTCTCGAACCATTCAGCTTATCCAATGAATTCGTTCCCTTCAGAATCTCATCCAGAATAATCAGCGTTCGGAGTGGTTCCTTATTGTCTTCTCCACTTTCCTTGCTGCACTTTCCCTCAGCACTTTCCCTGCAGAACTTCAGAAGTTCCTCCAGTCTTATCAGCTCAGCATTAAAGTAAGAGATGCCATGCGTCAAATCATCGGTGGTTCTCATGCTCGAGAACAATCTGAAACGTGAAATCTTCAGCTGATCCGCAAACACCGGCATACCCGCCATTGCCAGGATATAGTTCACGCCCAGCGAACGCAGGAAGGTACTCTTTCCCGCCATGTTGGCTCCGGTGATGATATAATAGTTGTCGTCCTTGATGGTGAAATCGTTCTTCACCGCCTTGGCACCCAGGAAAGGATGATAGAGATTCTTACCCTCGAACACGATTTCCGGACTTCCGATTCCTGCATTTTCAGAAACATCGCTTTCGGTATCTGCTTCCGGACTTCCCGAAACAAATTCCGCCTCTTCTGCCTCCGGATGATTATATCTGAAATCCGCCATCGAAACCATTGCATCCATCTCGCTGATGATATGCATCCATTCCTCCATCTTCACCATATAGGTATTCTTCCATTTCAGGAAACTGCGAACCAGGAAGAAATCGCTCAGCATGAAGGCATCGGTGAAGAAAAGACCGAGGAAATTGCCTCTTCTGTCATACCCCTTCAATATCTTTTCCAGTTGGGCAAAGGAAGGCAGGGCATCTGCTAGGGAATTCTGCATCTCCTTGCCTGATTCGCTATGGAAATTGCGCCTGTTGATAAGCTGAAGTATCTGGGCATAGGCGATGAGCTGATGGCGAAGCTTGCCGCCATTGCTATCTATCTTATCAAGTGTCTGCTTGCAGACGAAGAACACCACCATGTATTGAACCAACACCCACCACAGGGCGAAATCCACCGAAACCATATCGCATATCGACAAAATCACGGAACCAACGACTCCGATAATCAGCAGCCATCCGATAACGAGCGAAACCGGAGACCCAAACCATGCCGGCACCTCCATCTTCGAAACCTTCTGCATCGCATCCGCCACCGCAGCAGAATCAATCTTCTTCATCTTGCCATTCACCATTTTGCCATCCGCAGTTTGGCTTCTGTTCTTTTCGCCAAGTGCCAGAAATTCCATCCGCCAGTTTTCGTCTTCTCCAGCCAATTCCTTCTGCAAATCTCTTCTTCTTTTGATATCCTCCATGCCCAGAGGCGTTTCCCGGGTAAGATTCCTGGCGAGTGCCTCCGAACCGCCCGATGTGATGGTTCGGCAGATGCGGTTGAACAGCGAACTCTTGCCGAAAACATCGAGGTCGAAGGAATAAGGATGCTGCGGATTCTGATAGGAATCGCCCGTCTCGAAAGGCGAGAAATCGCCCTCCAAAGCCTTGATTTCGTCCTGATAAACCTTGAGCAAAGCCGAAAGATGCTCTATCTTTTCCTTGTTCTTATCGTCAAGTCGTCTGATTCCCAAATAGGCAATCAGGCACAGCGCCGCCCCCATCAGATAGTTCTGCGTATCTCCATCTATTGCGAAATAGCAGATCAGGAAGGCGAGGATGCCGCCAAAAGCCAGCAGCTCGCCCGTTATAAATCCCGTATTCTTACGCTTCAGGGCAGCCACCTCAGAAGCGTATCGGCTTACATATTGTTGATAATTCTCCTTGATATTCATACTTTTTCTTTATTTTTCTTTTTTGATGTGCAAAAATAGGTATAAAATCTAGATTTCCAAAATAAATTCTCTCATTTTAAGTCTTTTATACTTATATTCGTGATAGGAATCTGGCTTTTATGAACCCTTGGCAGTAAAAAGTGCTATGAAAATTTGGAGGTTACACAAAAACATCGTATTTTTGCATTAAAATAGTTTGAATAATGAGCAAGTATAAATTTAATATAGACAATTATCATGCTATAGGGCATGCTGATATCGAAATAGAGAGTATCACAGTTATCGTGGGTAGCAATGGCTGTGGAAAAAGCACTATGTCCCGTTGGTTGTATTATATCGTCAATACATTGTCTGTGTTAGACAGTTTCTTTTTCTCTGATTTCAGAGATGTGATTATCAAATCATTAGAGAAATATTCTACTGCGCTGGATGATATCTCAAATTATCTGGATGATGATAAAAAACGATTTTTTGACCATACCTTATCATTAATGACAATGGTAACATTGAGTAATGGTGGTGTGGAGAAGCTCGATTTTTATTATAAAAGAGCGATTGGTTCACTTGATGACATGCTGGTTAACTTCCTTCAGAAAGAGCAGAATCCTCAGCAGGTGCGTCGAGTGCTTAATCTTTTTGGGATTACTGAACAAAATCATGTTCATGAGGATATAGAACGAAATTCCATTCAGCTGTTTTCTGAATATCTTCAGAAATATGAAAACAACAAAAAAAATCGTCCCATCAGTTACTTGAAAGAGAAAATCGCTTCTGTATATCGGGAAAAGGATGGCTTTCCTGCCAGCATAAGCTTTAAGGAAGATGAAGTGGAATTGCTTGTTGATAGACTTGGAAAGATATATAGTTTAAATAATGCCATATATATAGGAACACCAGCAGCTATTTCTCTTCGTCAATCAGATAGGGTTCTGATGACTTCCTTGGCACATAAAGTGGTTCACGTAAATGAAAAAGGAAGTGAGATTACCGGCAAACAGGAATTACTTCATTCTATTAATAAAATGATAGATGGTTCTATTGTAGAAAAGGAAAATTTCGATGCTGTTGATTTAGTTTATCACAGCAACAATGGTAAGGATATTAGAATTGAAGATATAGCATCGGGATTCAAACCGCTGGTTTATATGCTTCGTCTGATAGAAAACGGGTGGCTGACAGAAAACACTTTGTTGGAGATTGATGAGCCTGAAACAAATCTTCATCCACAATGGGTGGTTGAGTTGGCGCATCTTCTTGTTCGCATCAACAAAACATTTGGAACCAAGATACTCATCACGAGTCACAATCCCGATATGGTATCGGCTATCAGGTATATCTCTGAAAAAGATGGCTTGTTGAATACTACTCGCTTTTATCTGGCAGAGCAAAGTGAAGGTACAGATTCGTTCTACTATAAGAATTTGGGCTGTGATATTGAACCTGTATTTGAATCATTCAACAAGTCTTTTGATACTCTTCAGAAATACGTAGAGAACTATGGCGAAATTTAAGATTGGCAATTATCAGGGAATCAAGATTGATTGTTGGACAGCAAAAGATTTATTTCTCAAAAACATCATGCTGATAAGAAAACTTCTGCAGATATGCTATTGCATGTGAATGATAAGAGATTACTTTTGGCCGATGCAAAATTCCGACTAAGCAATACCAGAAATTTGGATTCAAAGGAGATAGCAAAAAAGGTTAGTGAATCAAAGGCAATGGTTACTTCTAACTATTCTTTTGATAATAGTTTCTATGTTTTGCTGACAAAGAAAGCTGCAACTCCTTCCAATTTAAATAGGCTTAGAAGAAATGTAGGAAATAATCCAAATTATCAATTTATGGATGCCGTTGAATTTCATAAACTGTTCGAGGATTAATGTTTGAACTCCGTTCCTGATGTCTTGAAAACTCAGAAACGGAGTTTTTTATAACTTTTTTCAGTCGCTTATCGCCCGATACATCATGTAGTAAGCGTATATATATGCCGATGTCGTTGTTATCATACTGATGATATTCACGCTGGTGAAGGCTGTCTGCTGGATGTTGTCTGCCAGGTAAAACACTGCCGTCGGGAGGAGATTCGAGCATAGCAGCCATACCATGAAAACCAGGATAAGGGCTAAGCCCAGTTTGCGCATGTTACCTCTGTGCTTGCTGTACAGATGGCAGCCGGCTATCAGGGAGGCGATGACGGAAATCAATCCCATAGAGCTTTGTATCCAGGTAAGAATAGTTGCCGTGGGTGTTATCTGTCCGTTCTGCATCATCGTTACGAGATGAAGATTGAAGCATTGGCCCAGGATGAATGGGAGCACATAGTAAAGTACCATCAACTCGCTGCAGCGTCGTAGCAATTTTACGCCTGCCGGTAGCGTGTAGCGGAATATTCCCCATAAAGCTATAGGGGCGAGCTGCAAGACCAGTTGCTTGATGGTAACCAGGATGGGACTTATTGGAATCAGGATGGGACTTGTTCTGAAGGATAAGCCCGCTTGTCTGCAAACAGAAAATGCCAGCGAAAACAATGCGAAAATGCAATATGCATACATGGCATATTGTGCAATGCGATTTATATCTATAGAATAACTTTTTCTTTCCATAATTCTACGTTTGATGATTTTATAAACAGCTTATCTTGTATAAAGCCATTGCAAAGATACGAAGTTTTTGGGAAATTCTAGCAAAATAGGTGGAAAATGTTTGGCTATGATATATACTTGTTAAAAGAATGGCAGAGAGACCGATAAAAACTCTTAAAAATCATAACGTATCTTCTTGGATATCAATGTTTGTTGCTATCTTTGCACGGTATGTACTAATAACGCTACATGGATAAATACTAATAGTGCTACATGGGTATATACTAATTGAAATATAGGTTTAATCATACAATGAATAATATGAAGTTTAATCATACAGTGAATAATATGAAGAAGATATTTTTAGGATTGGCAGCTGCACTGATGTTGACTGCCTGCAATGAGAACAGACAGCCGGAGGCAATGACCAGCGTTGACTCTGCAAGTGTGGTAACCGATTTGATGATGAGTCGCAGAAGCATCCGTGCTTACAAGGATTCCGTCATCAGCCGCGATACCCTGAACGAGATTCTGAAATGCGGCATCCATGCGCCAAACGGGCAGAACCTGCAGTCGTACGAAATCAGAGTGATAGATTCTCCTGCTCTCATCGATTCAATCACCCAAGCCGTGGTAAAGGATAATCCTAAGATAGCAGAGCGCAAGGGCTTCAAGAACATCTTTGTGAATGCTCCATGCGTGGTTTGCATCGCCTACGATACTACTTATGATATGGCGCAGATTGATTGCGGTTTGCTTGGCGAGAACATCATTCTTGCAGCATGGTCAAGGGGCATCGGTTCCTGCTGCCTGGGCAGTTCTGCCCGTTGGATACTGGATTCTCCGTCGGCCAAGCCTTACCTCGACCGCATGGCATTCTCTAAGAATTATAAGCTGCTCTACTGCATCGCCCTGGGTTATCCTGACGAATCGCCGGAGGCAAAGCCAAGACGCCAGGACATGATAAAGTTCATGGATTAAGATAAATGAAGGTTGAAGTCCTGTTTCAGGACATCAACGTTTCCCTCCATAACCCAACAAAAAAGCATGGCGCAAATCACTGCGCCATGCTCCAATAAAAGAAAGCCTTATAGTCAAAATAGAAATTAGCGATTCTAATTCTTATTCCGGTACTAATCTTTTTCTAGTACTTTGCATTCTGAGGGTCAAAGTTGGTCCAACCGCTCATCCAGTTGTTGCTGCCATCGAAGGCTCCGATGTAGGTTACGGTGTCGAAACCTGTCCAGCCGGCGAAACTTGCGGCTCCAAGCAACGGACTGCCGGCGATAGGAGTATAACCGTCTGCGCCAACCAATGAAGCCCAACTGTCAAAATACTTGTTGCTTGGCTCTGAGAAGAAGAAGGTATTGCTGTATGACTTCTGATTCTTGTCGAGATCCTTCTTGTTGGCTGCATCATAGAGGTAATCCTCATACTTCTTGTTGGCATCAGTACCAACGGCATCCATACCTGCGAAATATACATTCTGAAGCTTGAATTTGCCTTCCTTGGCATTCTTCACGGTTTCACCCTTCTCACCATCAACAATCAAACCGATAGGCCAGCCTAAGGCCACTGAGTTGATGCAGTTTAGGTTAGAAGAACGGCGAATCTGCATGGCTGACTGGAACTTGCCGAGAGCTGAACCGTTGTTTGGATTGTATGCTCCGGCAGTAATATAATCAGTGGTGTTCTGGAACTTATCATCCAATACCTTAGGACCTACAAAGGTGATGTTAGAGAAGGTTGCCTTGGTACGAGGATCTACGGTAGCACCATCGGCGCAGTTGTCGCTCTCGAAACCGTTGCTCTGAGAGGTGTCGGCTATCTTGCTGTCGCGCAGAGAAAGACCATACTGCACCTTTCCTGAGAAACCGTTATCTGTATCGAAATCATCATCCCAGCCCTTGTAGGCTACGAGATACTTGCAGTTTACTGTACCGCCAAACCACTCGAAGGAATCATCATTGGAATAAGATACCTGAACGTGGTCAATCTCTGTGCCTGAACCTACAGAACCGAGAGTCAAACCATTAATCTCCTTATCCTTCTGGAATGGATAACCGGCAAACTCGATGCGTACATAACTCAAGGCTCCTGAGTTGTCAGCATCATCTGCGCCACCATGCTTGGTACGAGGACCACCCTCTATCTGCTGCTCAGTCTGGTTGTTCTTAGCCTTGCCGCAGAGAATGATGCCACCCCAGTCGCCAGGCTTTCTGCTGCCGGCAGCCTCTTCAGATGTAAAGACGATAGGCTCTGTGGCTGTACCCTTGGCGATGAGCTTGCCGCCACGCTCTGCGATGAGTGCCGCCTTGGTTTGCTTGTCGCCCTTGATAATCGTTCCCGGTTCGATGGTAAGCTCAGCACCATCTGCAATATATACCCATCCCTTGAGGAGATAAGTGCCTTTCTTCAAAGTCTGCTTGCCTGTGAAAACGAATTCCTGGTCGCCGTTGCCAATCTGTGTTCCGTTGGCGTTTTCCTTGTCATCTGTTCCGAAGAGGATGTGGTCGCAAGCCTTCAAGCCGCCATTGGTTGTCCACTTGTAAACTGCTTCTGATCCAGGATTTGGAGAAGGAGTTGGATCGTCATTGTCACTGCTGCAGCTGCTCAACATGGCAGATGCTGCGAGGATGCCCATGCATCCTAAAAAATACATCTTGTTCATCATTGTTTCCTGTTTTATTAAACAAACATCTATTATTATCTTTCTTGAAATTCTACGGATAGTCTCTAAAATTTATAGATTGCCTGCAAACCGATGTTTCTACCCGGCTTGTAGCATCTTGCTATTTCTTCTACTTCCTTCTTGCTTCCGTCGCTATACGTTACATCAGCAAACTGCTTGTAATATATCTTTTCAGCAAGAAGATCTCTTACGTTGAGCTTCAGTTCCAGATGTTCGCCGAATTTCTTAGCCAGCGAGAAATCGATGGTGTTGCGAGGCATCTCGTAGCTGTGAGGCACTCGGGAATTGGAGTCATCGCCTGTGCTCCCCTCGCTTCTGCCCACACCGATGATTCGCTTGCCTATGCGGTTGTAGAGCAGGGCGATATCCATCTTTAATGGCGCATTCTTATAGAAGATGCCGGTGTTGATAAGGTATGGCGACTGACCCTGCATCGGTCTGTCTTCTTCCTTCGCTCCCTTCTCAAACTGAACCTTGCTCTTGATGAGGGCACCGTTAAACGACCAACTGAAATCCTTCAATCCTATGAATCCGAGATTCTTTCTGATATCCAGCTCCACACCATAGTTGTTGGCACTCTTTGCATTCTTGTAAGAGTAAATCAAGTCAGTGCCACCAGCCACCGTATAGGTCCACTCGATAGGAGAATCGAAGTGCTTGTAGAAGACTGCCAGCGAAATGAGCTCTCCACGGGATGGATACCACTCATATCGCAGGTCGAGGTTATCGACATAACAGTTCTTCAACTCAGTGTTTCCCTGCACATTGCTGGCAAGGTCGAAGTCGTAATACACCGACGACGATACTTCACGGAATTCTGGGCGGTTAATACTGCGGCCATACGAAAGTCGCACCTGGTGCTGGTCGTTGATCTTATATGTTGTATTGAGAGATGGAAAAACATCATCGGTCTTGTAATGACGGCTTGATTCACTCTTCTCGTAGTCACGGGAATTGGAGATGAGTTCCATATCATTATGCTCGAAGCGGACACCGGCGTGGATGCCGAGTTTGCCAAAGGGGAGAGACAACGCCAGGTATCCGGCGCCTAAGGTGTTGTGTCCGCGGTAGTTATTGCGCATCTGCTTTTCCTCCAGAAGATACAGCTTGTCGTAACCCATGTTTGCCTCGCTGGAGAGTAGGGTTGGGATGTCGCTGTGGCGGAAGTCGGATGGCATGTTGTTATCTGAAACATTCCAGTTGTAGATAAAGTTGCGGGTCTGGTATTCTCGGCTGCGATACTCCCCATAGGCACCCACCTGTAAGTTTGGCTCAAAGTTGCCAAACTTGAAGTGGTGCTTGTCATTTACGCCAAGAGAGAGAATGTGTTCGTCGAGTTGAGTCCACTCGCGGGATATGTCGTTGCCGGTGCTCAGGGCATAAACGCCCGATTCAAGAGCATCGTCGATGAGGTATCTACGACGGTCAGGCAAATGACGGTTGGCATACGCATACCCGATACTCCAGTCAAGGGCATCGCTGGTGAAGGTGTGCTTGCCGGTAAGCTGACCGTTATATGTAGTTCGACTGCGGTAGTAATACTCTGCGCTTCGCTCCAGGTTCGACTGGGCGCTCACGCCATCACGCCAGGTATATCGGCTGGTAGCCAACTGGTTGAAGATGTTTTTGAGCTGATACTTGTGATTGCCGTCCTTGGAAAGGAAGGTGAAGTTGAGCATCGCTCCGAGTCTCACATTATTATTATACTGGTCGTCAACAGAGTGACGGAGATAGTTCGGCTTGTCATTTGCCACATCATAGATGCCATAGAGATTGTTCTCCATGTTCTCGTAGGTGCGGTATTCGTTGGTATAGTTCAGGGCGGCGAGCATGCCGAGTGTTCTTCCGCCCAGCATCCAGCGCTGGTTTAGGCTGGCTGCCAGTTTCAAATCGCCCAAAGGCTTCTTGTTCTTGATGAGCCAATCATTATTGAATTCGTTGCCCAGGAGCGAAGTAGCATAATCGCTCACCGGTTTTCCGTTGGCATCGAGCTGTGGATTCAAGTCAGCATGGATGCCCCCATTCAGGTTTCTCAAGCCATTGTCGAACCCTAGAAAATCGGTTCCGGAACCTTTTGAGTAAGAAAAGTCCTTGAAGGCAGAAGATGTATTCCAGTTTCCGCCCACGGCGATGTTGAAACTGTTTTCTGCCGGAATCTCCTTGGTGTTGACGATGATGAAACCGCCCGAGTAGTCTGCGGGATATTCAGCCGTTGGCGACTTCACGATGGTAAGGTTGTCAATCTGCGAACTTGGGATGATATCGAATGAGAATGCCCTGGAATCAGCCTCAGAACTAGGCACTGCTCCTCCGTTCACCCACACATTGTTATAACGCTGCGACAAGCCACGAACCATCACGAATTTATCGTCGATGAGGCTCACGCCTGGCACTCGGCGTATCACCTCACCCGCATTGGTATCCTGAGTTCTGGATATTTCCTGTGCCGAAACATTGCTCACGATGACGGGACTGTTTTTGGCCACCTGTATCATTGCCGCATCCGTATTACGCCTTTCCACTGCGGTAACTGTCACCTCCTTCAGCTGCTGTTCATCAGGTTGCAGCGCGATCACCTGGTCTGCGTCCTTCGCCTGAACCCCGTCAATTTTTTGAGTCTTATATCCTACATAATTTATATATAGTGTATATGTCTTATCTTTCTTCATTCCATCGATCAGGAAGTTTCCGTCGATGTTGGTGATAGCCTTCACGTTGGTTCCATCCACAGTGACGACTGCACCGATGAGTGTCTCTTTCGATTTCTGGTCGATTACGACACCCTTAATCTGTTGCGCCCACGTTGGCATGCTAGCCGCTGAGAGCAATCCTAATACAATAATTCCCCTTTTAGCATTCATAACCTATATCGTTTGATTTCGGTTGCAAAGGTACGGTGGTTATATTACACTGGGGTTGCAATGAGGTTGAAAGGCATTGACGAAGCTGCGACAAAGGTGTTACGGCTGCAACAACTAAAAAAGTTTAAACATTTAACCCTGTATTTGGCGATAAATAAAGAAATAACTATATTTGCATCATGATTACAGAATATGGTATAGAGGCAAAGTCTAATTCTAAGATTATATCAGAATTGGGAGGACGATGCTATACATATAAACATAAAATTTTAAAGCTATGAATATGAGGAGATTTATATTTTTTCTGATTGTCTGCGAGTTTTTTTCTTTGGCATGTATTGCTGCAAATAAAACTATAAAAGGACATATTGTAGATGAATTTGGTAAGAACGTTGAATTCGCTAGCGTATATGTAGATAGTATATATGCGGTATCTGACAAGGAAGGAAAATTCTCTCTGGTGGTGCCCGATGGTATGAAACAGGAACTTGTGATTGGTCATATCAGTTATCAGACTAATAAAATTCCTTATGATGTATATAGCAAAAAGACTTCGCTGCTACTTACGTTGAAAGAAAAGACTTGTGATTTGTCAGATATAACAGTCGTTTCCGGTAAAAAGCAGGAAAGTATTCTTGGAAAGGGAGTTCGGGCACCAGGTGATGTTGCATTTCATAACGTTAGAAACACGAAATATGAAACGGGACCCTTATTTGTTGTAAATAAAGACTATTATGTGAAAACAGCCAAATTGCGAGTGCAAAAATGTACTTTTGCTTCATGCACAATTCGTTTAATCATTTATGAAGTAAAGGGAACAGTTTTTGTGCCTGTACAGCATCGACCTTTGTACGTCCGATTATCCGAAATTTCAGATAAGAAGGATTTATCTGTTTGGATAGAAGAACCGTTGAAGCTGGAGCGCAATCATAAATATTATATAGGTGTAGCTGTTATGGCAAGTAGCGGTAATGGCGAAATTCATTTTCCTGCTTATTTCAAGAAGGGCTGCGTAAGAAATCTGTGTACAGATAGGAAAAAGAATTTGCCAGTAACTTTGGGCGTTTCTCTTTATGGTATATCTGCAAAGCATCTTCAGTAATCCCCCACACGCTTACTTTTCTGTTCGTATGGGGAACGATGTGTTTGGAACTTTATGCATTTTGCCTGTTTTTACTCCTTTATCTCTTTCATGTTTGCAGGATTATAGGGAGTCAACTGCTGCATCTCCTGCTCTGTTGCTTCAGGCAAGGAAGGTATCTTGTTTCTGATGCAGAAATCGGTAATGGCGGCAGCTGATTCTTTGGGAGTAGAAGAATCCGGTTTGATGGATTGCTTCTTTTCTACATACTCCTTTTCCGTGATATATAATTCGGTAATCACATGGATGAGTTGCTGCTGCTTGTCTTTCTTATGAGAGAAAAGATAGCTGTTGTCAGATTTCTGGAAGAGCAGGTCCTTGAAGGAATAGTAATCTTCAGGACTTATCTGATAGGCTTCCACCACATGGTCGTAGATATCTGTCTGGGTATAACCGAAAAGCTGGTGTGTCAGATTCTTGTAGGTAGGAAGGTGGTTGATTTCTATCTGACAGATGTTCCGGCTGCTGTCCGTTTGAATACTGCCTATCGTCTGCTGATTGAGCAGGACGAGTTGAGAGCCCAGTGAATCTTTCAGCTGATATTTCTTTCGATATTGCTCAATAAGTGTCTTCTCTTCCGGCCAAGGTCGGAAGGTTCCTTTGTCGCTGACCATGAATGCTCGCTTTTTGTCTTCGGAAACGAGTCGGCTGTTGTGAAGATTTCTTTTGGAATAGGCATTGAGATCCGTCTTTCCATTCTTCAGGTTGATGTAATACTCCACGATGCCGTCGTTGAAGTATTTCATTACAGAGTCGTTGGTCTGGTAACTGCGATAATATCCCTTGAGTCTGATGAAGTGAGGACGATTCCCTGTTACGTTCACATCCTCCAGTTTTTGTATTTTTGTGATATGTCCAGGCATCTTCTCTTCCTTGTTCTGTGCCATGAGACTGGTAGGGAGGAAGAGGAGAAGCACAAACAGATATTTCATATAATGATGATGTTTCATATTGATGATGCTTTAAAAAGAATACTTAATGATGTGCAAAAGTAAGAATAATCAGTTAGATGCGCAAAGAAAATCTGTTATTATTAGGTTAAAACCGTAAGTAAGTAAACGATTACATACAATTATAATAAGGAATCGTGTGGTTATTGCTTTTCTTTTTGTATCTTTGCAGCCGTTTGGCAATTGTGAGTACCAAATCATACATAAAGGAAAAAAGAATATCTAATAATAAATAAAAAGTAATGACTACACTTACAATTTCTATTATTGTCGTTTTCGTGCTCGGCTATGCACTCATAGCTACCGAAAGCTTGACTAAGGTAAACAAGGCTGCGATAGCCCTGTTGATGTTGGTAGGTTGTTGGACCCTCTACATGATGGATCCAATGCAGTATCTCCAGTTGATGCACCCTGATTATACAGGCGGTGCTGCTGGAATGGTGGAGAAGGTGACCGGAATCATCCAGGAACATCTGGGCGATACTGCCACAACACTCTTCTTCCTGATGGGTGCGATGACCATCGTGGAAATCGTTGACCAGAACGGCGGATTCAACTGGGTTCGCAAGGTGATGAAGACCAAGTCGAAACGTGCGCTTCTCTGGCGTATCGCTATCCTTACCTTCTTCCTCTCTGCCATCCTCGACAATCTGACCACCAGTATCGTGATGATCATGATTCTCCGAAAGCTCGTCACCGACCACAAGGACCGCATGGTTTATGCATCCCTCGTCATCATCGCAGCCAATTCGGGTGGTGCTTTCTCTCCAATCGGCGACGTTACCACCATCATGCTCTGGAACAAGGGATTAATTACTGCTGCCGGCGTTATCGCCGAAATCTTCATCCCGTCTGTAGTTTCCATGGTGATTCCAGCCCTCATCCTTCAGACCATGTTGAAGGGCGAACTCGTGATGCCTGAGGTTTCTGCCCAGCAGAATGCATCGGTCAGCGATTTCACCGAAGGTCAGCGCAAGGCAGTGTTCTGGTTGGGAGTAGGCGGCTTGATCTTCGTTCCTATCTTCAAGAGTATCACCCACTTGCCTCCATTCGTAGGAATCCTTCTGGTATTGGGCGTTCTCTGGACTGCTACCGAAGTTTTCTATTGCGGTTTGCATCGTGGAGCTGATGCCGAGGGCACTCAGAAGCGAGTAACCAAGTTGCTTTCTCGTGTTGATATGAGTACCATCCTCTTCTTCCTCGGTATTCTGATGGCAGTATCCTGCCTGGCTGAAATTGGTGTGTTGACTGCTTTGGGTCAGGGCTTGAACGTCGTATTCGATGGCAACCACTACCTCGTAACTGGTATCATCGGTGTGCTTTCAAGTATTGTTGATAATGTGCCTCTGGTAGCCGGATGTATGGGAATGTATCCTGTAGCAGCCGCTGGTGATATGGCTGTGGATGGCGTCTTCTGGCAGTTGCTCGCCTACTGTGCCGGAGTAGGTGGTTCAATGCTGATTATCGGTAGTGCCGCTGGTGTGGTAGTAATGGGCTTGGAGAAGATTACCTTCGGCTGGTATATGAAGCACATCTCCTGGATTGCTTTCGTAGGTTACATTGCAGGTATCGTTTGCTACTGGTTCATCCGCACCTTCCTTTATGCTATCTAAAGGATAATAGTTTTCTCTTACGTGGAAAAGTTTTTTGAGAAAAAGTCTCAAAGTCTCATTTTCTATTGAAAATACCGACTTAAAGACTTGATAGATAATAAGATAAAGAGAATGAGACTTCTCGGTTTTGGTGCCGAGAAGTCTCATTAAAGTCTCATAGAAGTATCATTATTTTACTTTTTCTTTACAAGATACTTCATTCCATCTGCAAATCTCTTATGTTTTAACTCACTCATATTCGCCAGTTTTCTGCCGAATCCCATCAAACTGTTCACCTTGAGCGATGAACCTATCTGCTTTTTCAGATAGTCGAAAATCTCGGCGGCAGTCAGATATTCACCCTCTTTCTCATTCTCAACCAACTCGAAATAGAGTTGGAAATACTGGTCTATCGGCTCAGCCACCTCAAACTGGCAGTTGTTCTTCATGATCAACTTCACCTGTTCCGCATCAAAATAACTCTTCTCGCCATTGTGCAGAGCGGTCAGCGCCTGGGCGAAAAGTTGCTGATAGTTCGGACGCACACTCACATCGATCGGTCCCGTCAGTTCCACGCCTATGAACCTTCGGTTGCCGGATGGGTCGGTGAGAATATCCGTCATGTTGCTCGTGGCGATGAACGAGGCGAGACGAGGAAATTCCATGACATGACTGCCATACGGAGGCTTGTATTTCAGCGTAGGCAACTGGATGAGATTCTTCAGAAATCCCTGCTGCACCTGTGGCGAAATCTGGTTGAACTCATCGAGATTGATGACCATAAACTGCGCCATCGCCTGATAAACCTGACGTTTTTCTGACAGAATCAGATTATCGCTATATCCCCACTGCAGTTCCGGTGGCAACAGCCGGCGACAGAAAGTACTCTTGTTGTAACCCTGCTTGGAAATGAGAAGTGGAGCCACCGAGTTGCCATACTGGCGATGGGTAAAGCCGCGCCACTGGTCAACCATGCCCAGAAACCAGGTGTAGAACCAGTCTGCCCAGTAAGGATTGTTGGTAGGAACCGTACGAGCCAAGGCACGTATATGGTCCTTTCCGTCCCATTTGTTGTAGCATTGGAAGAGATATTCATCTATCGGATTATAATTCTTGATATAATCAGACTCTAGAAAATTCCTGACATCCTTGATGCTCACCCGGATATCAGCGAGCTGCACCTCCAGCGTCATGCGCTTCTGCACTCTCGGATCCACAGGCTGGAAACCATACCAACCCTTCTCCTTCGGCATGTATTCCACGAATTTCATCACCGTGTTGTATCTGAAGTTATATTTATTTTTCAGCAGCTGCATCATGCTCATGATATTCTCGCGAACGCTGTTCTTGTCAACTTTCTTTTCTTCTTCCGAAGTATCGGAACCAGGAATCATCTGCTGATTATCTTCCGTGTTGGAAGCCAGGTTCTGCGGACGCATGTTGCTGTTAATTTTCATTGCTACCGCCTTGCTGTTGAAATAAGGTTTCGCATCGAGCGTCATCATAAAACTGTTGTGCATCGAAGGCTCAAAAGACAGGCTTGCGCCCGCTTCTATAGAAGGTTTCGGTCCGTCTGTGAGCACCGAAGCCTTGGCAATCGCCTGATATACAGGCAAAATCTGCTGGTAAGCGATGCGGTACAGTCGTTCGGCATCCGCCTCCTCAACAGGCAGCAAGTCATCTTCATTGCTGAATTTTACCAATACGATAACCGACTTACCATCAGCACCTTCCAGCGCAGCAAAGGTAGAAGGCAGCATGGCAACCGAGCGCTTCACGCCCTCCACGCCGTCCGCATCCGTAATGTTTCCGAATTTCAGCATCAGGATACCGTTGCACGCCTTCATCTTCAGGTTGTTGTTTTCGTCTTTGGCGAATTCAGCAGCGGGGTAGATGTGCATCCATGTTGGCATGTCCTTGTAATACTCGTAGTTGTTTTCCATATGGGGCACATATTCACGGAAATGAGTAACAGTATTCTTGCTGTCATCCTTAGCGATACGTTGCAGCAACTTCTCCATCGTCTTTGTGCTGACGAGGAGCTGCTTCTTGTTGTTTGTATGAACGATTGTTACCTTCATTGAATATATTGATTAGAATGTTTGTTTGCTAACTATTAACCATAAACTGTCAACTATAAACTATAAAATCTTATCAGCGTTGCCCAAAGTTTGGTTGGTAAATTGGGCACTCGTTTCCCGTTGTACGGGCAATGACTGCCCGTCACGTGTTCTCTAGTTGCCCGTCACGTGTTCACCGGTAGCCCGTCACGTGTTCTCTGTGGGACCGCTTAAATGGCATGGCTGGAACATCTGGAGGGCAGAGAAAAAGATTAGCTTTTAGTGAAATCAATCTCTTCTGAGAAATGGTCGAATTCAACATCTTTATATCCGTATCTGGCGAAGAGCTGTTTGATACATGCCTGTTGTTCCGGCAGGAGTTTCAGTTGTCCCAGTTTGTAACGGTAGTATTGTCCTTTGCTGCCGAGGTAGTCTCTCATTTCGGCGCGCAGTGCAGGAGCGTCTTTCACTTTCATTTCGGCAAAGAGTTTGTCGAATCCCCATGCCATTTTCACGACACGCAGCGGAGCGAAGTACTTGCAATTCCCGTTTTTCAGGGCATTTGGGAAAATGGCATCCCCTCTATCGGTCTTCTCGTTTTTATAGAGACCGGATAGATAGTGGATACATTTGTTTTTCATCGGACATGGTTCGGTGAAACAGTAGGTGATGTTGCTAGGTACGTTTCCGTACTCAAAAGCCTTTTTCAGTAATTCCTTTTCATCCATGTTTCTTAAGTGTTAAGAATAAAACATTCTGTTTTACTAAACGCAAATACATCCTGTTTATTGCCTTGCAAACGGTATTATTATCACTTCATAAAGCATTTTTTTTCGATGCAAGCAAGAAATCATGATACTTCTCCCTAATTTATGATACTTCGATGATACTTCTCCCTCCGTTTCCAGAGAAGTGTCATTTATGTTAAGGTGTTGTGTATTAAAGATATAAGTCTTATTTTATACCCAAAAATGAGACTTTGATACTTTTTTCGAGAAAAATGATTTATACGTGCGTATATTTGTTGGTTCTTTATCGCTTGCGTACTTCTTTCTAAACTTCCTTCTAGCCTCATCCCTTTTGTAGGAAGAATCATGTTCCACAAATAGCTCTCCTTTTTACGATTGTGTCCCCTCACATAACTTTTTTCGAAACTTTTTAGCTAAAAGTTTTGTTGTTTCGAATAACATTTGTACCTTTGTAACAACATACTCACCCCCCGCTTCCCTTTAGAACAGCGCGCTCAGGGTGAGTCTTTTTTGTTCTTTTTGCCATGTTCGGTGTTTAGCTATTCGATAAATGCAGAAGAAGATAGATCTGATATTGACAAATTTGTACTCAATCATATAATAATAGGTAAGTAATGACCGGAAAGATTGGAAGAAAAAAGGTATTGAAGTTTCGCGACTTCCCAACACGCCTACATGGCGAGGTATTCTTTGTAGAGAATGGGTATGATGAAAAGTTGAACCTTTCCATCATCAACCATCTCCTGGATATCAACAACTTGTTTATCAGCAAGTCAATTCATTTTAATTATTTCCCATTTCTGGGTCCTCATATCAGGAAGACAGCTCTCTACAGCTATCCTGCGATGAATAAAGAGGATTTGAACATCTCTGTTCCTTCCGATTTGCTGTTGTCGCAATTGGTAGAAGAAAAGAATAAGGAGAAATTACATCCTAGCATCTTACAGCTAGACCATGAGGAGGATGGCATATATTATGTCAATTCCTATTCTTTGTCTATAGAGGAAGATGAGGATTTTATGCCATTGATGCAGGCTGCGTATGATAAGTTGCCGGATTGCAAAGTGATGTTCAGCTCTGTCGATGATTTTCCATACAGTATATTTGATCCGAAACCGATTCCGGCAGATGAAACATTCAGCTATGATATCCGGCAGAAGATGAAGGAGGTGTACCGGCAGGTGCAGGACTTGCGCCTTGGTGGGGTAAGCGATTGGGTGCTGAAGCAGTATCTCTTTCCACCCAAGAATCTGAGTAGAATGATCATCACAGAGAATTACGATATCATACTGCCCGACTATCATGATATGACTATTAAGATGGAGCCATTGGTAAAGGCGGTGTATATTCTCTTTTTGCGTCATGAGGAGGGAATCCTTTTCAAATGCCTGTCGGATTATAGGGAAGAGCTATATGCTATCTATGTGGATATTCGCAAGAAATCGAACAACAACGGGGCACATCTTTCGGAAGAGAAGATTCGCCAGAGCATCAAAGCCCTGACGAATCCATTGTCTAATTCTATCAATGAGAAATGTGCCCGTATCCGCCAAGCCTTCACTCTCCAGTTTGATGAAAGTCTAGCCGGGAGTTATTTCATTGATGGCAATCGTGGCGAACCCAAGAAGATACCATTGGATAGAAAGCTTGTGGAGTGGAAGTGAATTTTCTTAGGTATTCTTCCTGTATAACAAATAAACTCCTATGGCAACCCAAACGCTCGGTCCGAGGTTTGGGTTGCCACGCATAATGATACTGATAAAGCCAATTACTCCAATCAGAATACATGCCCATCCCCAAATCTTCAACTTAGTTCTTCTTTTCAAGCTCATTTGGCGTTTTCTTCTTGGAGCATAATACGACAATGAGACCAATCACCACATTGATGAGTGAGATACCAAAAGCCCATCCGAAACCAATCTTTCTGTTTCTTCCCAGGCAACCAACGCCGAATGCTAACGCAACGGCAATCACGAAAAAAAAGAGTCTTTCCATATTCCTATTATTTTTATTGTTATTTTGGCTGCAAAAATAATAAATGGTGGTAGATGTTACAAATGTTTAGGCTCCACAAGGCTTGTGGAGATAAGTTTTTCCCGAGTTTGTACATCTATTTGCAAAAAAAGAACTAACTTTGCCATCTCATAAAGTATTAATTTAAAAAGATTATAATTATGATGTTACCAATTATTTCAGTATTGATTGGCATAAGTTTGATGTATTACATCCGCCAGAAAAGAGCAGAAAAAGAGATGGATGAGATTGTTAATTCTATCTCGCCATCTAATGATAGCAATGAGAATATTGGTACTAGAGACTTGTGTCTTGAGTTGCTCCGGCAGCTTAATTGTGAAGTTCGTATAGAGCATGATGACATTTACTTCACGTATCAAAATGAGAAGTTTATGATAGAGGCTTCAAACGACTCTGCCTTTATTACAATTTGGGATCTTCATTGGGATATGGTGGATTCGGAGAATATCCAAGATGTAGAGAATATGAAAAAGGCTGTTAATCGTACTAATCAATTAGTGCATAATACGGTTTTGTATATGTCGTATGAGGAAGAAAAGTCTTATTATATTCTGTCTAAGTTGCAATGTTTGCTAATGCACAATATTCCAAACACAAAAGCCTATCTTGCTGCGATTCTTAATGACTTTTTCAGAACCAAGCAATGTTACTCTCAGGTTCTTGATGACATAGGCAAAGAGGGAGCGCAGATATAAATGCTGTTGTAGCTGGTGTTATCTTGTAAAATGAAATAAACCAGTTTCATTGTTTTATAAATTGTGTTCCCAACAACAAGTCGGTAAAAAACGAAACAACAACGACTGGGGCAATTGCTGTATCTGTTTCAGCATTGCTCCAGCAGACTTTATTAGATATTATTATTCGAACCATAAACAAACGTTAAAATATTTAGTTTTCTCTACTTTTCTCCTTATTTTCTTCTTTGGTCTAATTTAATTTTATTATTTTTGTGGTTAAATAACGGCAATTCTATAAAGTAAAGACCAACAGGTTTTATCTAATTCTTTAACGAAAATGGAAGATTCTGCCAATCAGCCTCTTATGGCTGATGCTTCATTGTATAATGGGCAACCTACTGACACAGGTTCATCGTGTCCAAGTGCAAGACTTACCTCTTGTATGCCCTCCATCCAAAATAACAAGGATGGGGTGTCGGTAGAGAACGTGCTTGATGCAAACAAGCAATGGTTCGTGCTACGAGTTTCGTATGGGCGAATCATCAAGGCAAAAGCATTTATTGAAGCTAAAGGATTGGAATGCTATGTTCCTTTGCGATATAAAGAGGTAAGGAAGCATGGGAAGAAGAGAATCATTACAGAGCCTCTACTCTCCTCATTCCTCTTTGTTTATGCTACAGCAGAACAAGTAGAAACCTTGCTTCACGACAATAGGGTTGTTGCAAATGAAAGCAGAGCCTTGCTCAGCTATTACTTTGATCACACAATTCATTGTCCAGACAATCCTGATTACAATCCTCCACTCACCATCCGAGATAATGCGATGAGCAACTTCATCAAACTCACATCCATTAAGAATCCGCATATAATTCCTGTAACAACTGGTATTATCAAGTTTAAATTGGGTGATGAGGTCGTAGTGACAGAAGGTGAATTCAAAGATATTCATGGCAGAGTGGCAAGGATTGCAGGACAACAGAGGGTGGTTGTTGAAATATTTGACGAATGCTTTGTGGCAACAGCTTACATACCGAAGAATGCCGTAAAATTGTATGTTGAATATTAATTCATTACAATATCAATGGATGAAAAAACGAAAAATATATTTAGCCTTAATCATAAGGAGGAAATGGATTTTTTTTTGAAATCAGAACAATATTATGGATTTGAACTCCCTGAGTATTTTGTGTTTGATGAACTTCTTCAGAATCTAAAAGAAACTGTTGGAGATGCTCTATACGCGGAATGTCTATAGGAAGGAGTATCATTAGAGAAATTAATGGATGTGAATTTAGATATGTTACTCAATAAGGAATGTAGTTTCTGTAGATTGTATTTAGAGAAACATGATTTTTAATGTGTAAAAGGCTATGATGAATAAAATGAGTATAGAATCAGCCAATCCATTTATGGATGTTGAGCATATTACAAACAATATTTCTGACATTGTTGAACTCAGGACTAAAGTTGTGTTTAAAACAGATAATGGACTTATTGTCTCTCTTCCAGATGATGACACAAGTCTTTTACAAGGAGTATCATTTGATGAAATTATGAATATGTCACCCGATGATGCAATTGATATCTACTATGATCCTGAAGGGAATGCATATAAAAATAATGGTAATTATAAAGTTTATAAAGATGTATTGGCAAAAGCCTCAAATGGTCACATCTTTAGCGCCATTGTAACTGATATTACAAAACAAGGGCTTCTTGTTTCTGTTGACGGGTTACAATGTTTTTTACCAGAAGGGCAAATTGGTGTAGAGAGACATTCAGATCTTAGGTGTTTTGCGAATCAACCAATAGATGTGAAACTGATAAGTATAAAACTTAAAGAAAAGGAAGGAAACCGTTTTCTACCAATTGTTTCACATAAGATTTTGGCCGAAGAGCAGAAACTTGAAAAGCTAAAAATGCTAAGTATCGGTTCTGTTATAACTGGAACAATAAAGAGTATTGAAAATTATGGTGTATTCGTAACTTTGTTCCCTTCTATTGATGGACTCATACATATAACCGATTTATCTTGGGAGAGGGTTTCTAATCCTTCCGAAATAGTTTCTGTTGGTCAAAGTGTTTCTGTTAAAATACTTAACATAAAGCAGAATGAAGGAAAGACCAATATTAGTTTAGGTTTGAAACAATTAACTCAAAAACCTTGGGAGCGTTTTGATAGAAACACTAAGGAGGGAGATATTGTTACAGGTCCTGTCTGCAATATAATGGATTTTGGCATTTTTGTAAAACTCCCTTGTGGAGTTCAAGGTTTTATCCATAAGTCAGAACTTGCTTGGGATTCACAAATTTCTACTAAAGATTTCTCCAGGGGGCAACAACTTACTGCAAAAATCATCAAAATAGATTGGGAACAAGAAAAACTACTTCTCAGTTTAAAACAGATGACAAGTGATCCTTGGAGTAGTATTGATGAAAAAATTGCAGTTGGTAATATTGTTGATGTTACTATTAAAAAAATTACGAACTTTGGAATATTCGTCAAGATAGTTGACGGAATAGAAGGTCTAATTCATGTGTCCGAATTGTCTTGGATAGAAAATATTAAAAAGCCAAAGGATATTTATAACGTTGATGATAGATTGAAGGCTATTATTTTATCAATTGATAAGGATAAGAGGAAAATAGGACTAAGTCTCAAACAAGTTAGTCCAAATCCTTGGCTCATATATCAAACTGGTCAGCAAGTATATGCAACTGTTGATAATATTGCAAAGAATGGCATCCAAGTGAAAATTGAAGGCACAAATTTACCAGCCTTTATACCATCCAATTTCTCGCCTCACGATTTGCCTATACAGGAAAGCAGTAAACTTGTCTGTGAGATTAAAGAGATTGATGTGAACAAAAAAAGAATAATCTTAGCAATTCTTTAATATATGGGATTCAATACAGATTTATTAAAAGAGATATGGTTAAAACATATCGAGGTGCAAGAACGTGTTCTTCAACTCAATTCAGCACCATTAGCAGTTGAACCTGATTCTATCAACGTTTCAGGACAAAGACTAAAACTTATTGTTAGTCAGACCGATGAACTTGACTCGAAAGTAAATAAAGTAAAGGCTTTCTTCGGTGTATCTGATGACGCAATTGATTCTGACAGCGATACAATTACCTGCGATGGTCATTTTGAGGCACATACGTCGGAAATTGCACAATTGGCAACAGAATGTCAAAAATACTATATTCAGTTATCAACTAATCCTGTTATAGATGGTGTCATTCGATCTCAGAAATCGTCATTTCTAAAATGTGTAAAAGCATTAAAGGAAGCTAATATTCAATATTCCGTTGATAATAGTAGACGATTACAAGTTTCAGTTGATGCTCTTCGTATATTAGATAAAGAACATTCTTTTCTTCATGACATTTTGCCTGAAAAAGCAAGTGGTATTTTCAGTGTATCTCCTACCCCAGCCTATTTTCTTAGAAAATGGTTATCTCTTAAATGCAAACACGAGATTAAATATCAAACTGTTAAATATGAGGATAGAGAAGAAAGAAGACTAAGACGCTTTTTATCCATTAAAAATGATTATTTCTCCGAAGCAGCTCTTCATAAACTCAACACGATTTGGGGACTCCGATTGTTTTCTTTTGATGTACTTATCAAATTATCAAATAAGACTGAAAATAGTTACAATTTTGATAACTCACTTTATGATTTTCCAAAGCTAAAAGACGGATACTTTCATTATCATTTTAATGCTAATAATAGTAATGGAGAAGGTACCCCTTCTATCATCATGGCCAAATGGCAAGTTGATCTGTTAGAAAGCATTTGCAAAAAAGAGTTTGGAGAAAATAATTTTGAACTCAATATAGATTATAATTATATATATGATTCAAGATCGTTTCATGAATTTGTTGAAGATATTAATAGTTACGAGTTTTTTCAAGATCTCAAAAATATAATAGATGAGGAAGGTATATCAGTAAGTGAAACAAAACAATCAATTGGCGTAGATTTTAATTGGAGAGAGACAGATCCTGATCATCTTAAAATTGAACTTAGCAATAAGTACGATGACATGGAAGTTTCTATTTTCTCTGATCATAGATGCAATGTAGAGATAAGTGATAAAAATGCAGATTGGGATAAAATCGAAGCTTTCCTAAAGGAGAACTACTCTTCTTTAAAGACCTATATCAGTCCCAAAGATGGATCTATGCACTTTGTTCAGGAATATCGTACACCTGAGCAAGCATCACAATTTCGTTTTTCAATTTCTGCATCATTAAACCATTTGAGAGAAATGGGATGTGAGTGCGAGATACATCCAAATGAAATTGGTAAGAAGAAGTATCTTCTACGTGTTGATCAAAATAAAATAGCGGAAAATAAAGAAAGTATAGTTAATAGTCTTCGTGGTGCAGAGTTTTCTGTTGGAGGTCATTCCATTGGAAAATTATTCAAGATATTTTTCCCTGAACTTTTATTCGACACTTCATCTGCTGACTATAACTTTTCAGAAGATGGTGCCATGTCTTTTAACCAGATAACCCCAAATCTTGAAGGCGATTTAGAGAAAATTAAAAGATTAAAAGATGCTTTTGATAATATTACTTCAGGAAAAGGCGTAAGAAATCCGAATATCAGTAGTTTTATTTTTGATGCCCAGAAAGCTACACCTACAAAGGATATAGACTTTTATACAAATGAATCTAGTGACTACTATCAGGATATAAAACATAATTTATTGAATAAGCACATTAATCCATCGCAGTTAAATGCTATTATTAAATGCTTAAGAGCTAAGGATTTATCTCTTATTCAAGGACCTCCAGGCACTGGTAAATCAACAGCTATTGCGGAACTTATTTGGCAGCATATAAGATTAAATCCGAAGGAACGTATTCTTCTAACATCAGAAACTAACCTCGCTGTTGATAATGCCATTGACAGAACTGTTAATGGCAGGCATAATCTTGTCAAGCCAATACGCTTCGGTTCAGATGATAGGCTTGCTGTAGAAGGTCGACAATTTTCTCTAGCAGCTATGGAAGAATGGGTAGAAACTGGCAAATATGAATTCATTGAAGATCTTGAAGAATCTGCTGAGGATGATGAAGCGACAACCAAGACTGGAAAGATGATATTGGTTAATTGGCTAGAAAATATCAAAAAACGTATTGACTATAGTAATATGGATTCGCGATCTGTATTATTATGGGAAAATATGCTTGACAATCCTAGTAAATCTCTTAGGCAGCTAATATTTGACCAATACAGATCACATTGTAATGTGGTTGGTGCCACATGTAGTTCTATTGGAGAAAAAAACACTAAAAATAGGCCAACAAAATTTTACATGAATTATTGTACTATATTTGGTGAAGTTGGCAAAAAGACAATTTATAAAAAAGGAATGGATTTCAATGAAGACGATAATGAATTTGAAATAACCACCTATAATTGTAAAGATGGAATTAAATTCTCAACCGTCATTCAGGATGAATCTAGCAAAGCCACTCCTGCAGAATTGGCATTACCCCTTGTCTACGGTGAAAAAAACATCGTGATTGGTGACCATCGTCAGTTGCCTCCAATGCTCGACAAAGAAGAGTTCATAAATACTCTTGACTTCCTTATTGACAATGTAACTGGCGAGTCAGAGATGAAACAACTGAAAAAATTAAAAACATATGTCATAAAGAACTTTGATGAAATGGAAATATCACATTTCCAAAGAATTTATGAAAGTATTGATCCTAGTTTGAAAGGAAAATTCACGAGACAATATAGAATGCATCCTGATATTAATGAAGTCATTAAGCAATTCTATGAAGAGAAAGATGATAATGATTCTGCTAACGGACTAATATGTGGACTCATAGATCCAATTGATTTAGGAGTAAATGATCCAGATATGTCAAATCCATTTTCAAGGTATCATGGCATTCAAATAGATGATTTTATTTGTGGAGAAGCCTTATCTGCAAATAACCATGTAATTTGGATTGATGTAAACTCTCCTGAAATGATTGAAGGAACATCAAGAGTCAACGAAGGAGAGGTTAATGTCATATCACATATTTTGAAAAAGTTCTCAGAATCAGACTCATTTAAACAATATTGTGACAAATGGGCTGATGAAGATGATAAAGAAATTGGTATCATCAGCTTTTACAGTAAACAGAGAAATAAAATCAGACGAATGTGTAAATCGTTTAACGACTTGCCGTTGAAAATCGATGTTGTGGATAGATTCCAAGGCATGGAAAGAAATATAATTATTGTTTCTATGGTCAGAAGTAACACCATTATTTCGGATTCTCAACAACAACCTGATTATTCTGAATATGAGTTAGGATTCCCAGAACAACATGATCTGGGATTTGCGCAATCACCAAATAGATTGAACGTTGCGTTATCAAGATCAAAAAGGCTATTGATTATAATTGGTAACAGCGAATTGTTCAGGCAAAAGAGTATTTATGACAATGTTTACAACATTATCAAAGCAAATCCTAATGGTAAAATAATAAAATGTAATCCATATGAAGACATTTGTAAATAAGATATCTGAGTCACAAAGAATCTATAAGTCGCAAGCATCAGATTCAACGTTCAAGACTTGGCCCTTTAAAAAAACAAAGTGCAGAATCTATTTGTACGAAGATGTGTCATGTTCTGACATTGATACTATTATATGCTCTACTTTATATCTGCATGATGGAGTTTTATCAGTTGATGATTTAGCTACGATTCTTGGTTTTAATGTAAAAGATGATTTTAGCTCCAATCCTATAAGATACAAGGATGAAGCAGAAGTCGCTATATTTAACAATTTGCTAAGTTCATTAAAATCTGATGAACTTATTAACGTAGATGCGGATAATATTCAATTAACCACATTAGGAGAATTTGCTGTAAGAAATACAAAAAAGCGATTGTTCTATTCTGCAGAATGTAAATATTACGAGAATTTCAGTTTAAAACAGATAAAAGAAGAGCAGTTTCCTTTTAGAGATGCGCTTGCACTAACAACACAAGTAGAAAAGAAACAGCGCATTTCATTTTACAAGCAGTTATCTTCGTATGATATTATTCCTGAAGTAAAGGACGATGAAAGAATCTTGGTAGAAGCGCTTCTACAACAAGTGCCTAGCAATACAAATCTTTTTTCGGCTAATCTATTGCCCAATGACTTTGTAATTGAAAGCGAAAAGATAGACATTGCTGTTTACAATGACCAAAGAGAAGACTTTGTCATTATATATTCTAACGATGGTTCAATAAGTGAAAATGCGTCAGAACTAATTAATGCAGAAGTTAATTCGAATGTCAAATCAATAAAAGTTGAATGGGGGTATTATTTACGATTACTTAACGACCCTAATGCAAAATTAGACTCGGAAGCACTTAAACCATTTGAAGACATCATTGAATGGGAAGTCGTTGTAAAGGATAATAGATTTTGTTGGGACGATTCTGTTCTTTTCAGAATGCTATGCAACAATATTGATGCTAATATCTGGCATGACGTATCTTCTTTATGTCCAATCAGTGACGTAAAGAAATATTTAAAATTCGATTCTGTGAACTGGGATTGGAGTATATTATCAGCACGTTTCGATGGTGATTTTATAACAGAATATGCTTATCAATACCCATGGGATTTTGACATCATTATCCATAATGACAATGTAAGCAAAGAGAACCTACAACAGCTATTAACGAATCCTCATCTTACATCTGTACAGTGGTTTTGGAAGGAGATAATGCCATCTCTTTCCGACGAATTCGTAATTCAACATATCGACGATGTTGATTTCGACTTGTCAATAATTACTAAAAAAAATCAGGATGTTGTAAAAGGTTTAATATTAGACTATCCCGACAAAAGTTGGGATTGGGCCTATATATCAGACGCTTATGATCTAAATTATATTTTAGAAAATATTGAGCTCCTTTCAAAACGACTGAATTTAAAAGTCGTAACAACACGAGCTCTTAGTACAACTGAATTTTCAAAAGCTTTTTGCAGATCAGACATCTTCAAAAAAGAACTGAAAAATTCTATAGCATCTTCCCATACACCATTTAATGTAAATACATCAAACCTTATATGGGATTATGAATGTATTGACTTTCTAGAAGAAGTAGGAGCTTTAACCTGGTGTGTTCCTATTGTTGGCGGCTTTGAATGTAATCAATTTATTATATGGGATAAATCTTTCTTTAATCATTACTCAAATAGAATAAATACAGCACCAGCTTACAATGCTGTAACATCACGAGTTAGCGATTTTACAATAGTTGAAGAGTATCCAGAATTTCCTTGGAATTGGGATATAATTTCGTCAAAAAAAGAATGGATAGCTGATACTCTCTTTGTTAAGAGACATATTAAAAAACTCGATTTAAGAAAGTCTTTCGATTTATTCTTAAGCGATACTTTCTGTGCCTTGTTTGATAATGAAGATATACAAAATTTCCTTTTGTCACATCCAGAGACAAAGGCTAGGGCTACAGAACTGGCCACAATCCAACTTGTGAGAGAGAACTTTAGTTTTGATTGGGATTGGAACCTACTTACATCTAAAACAGTTGATTTTCTAAAAATTGACAAATTAGGAGACACTCGTTGGGCAGAAAAATGGAATTGGCAAATATTATCCTCAAGACTTCCAGTCGACAAAGTATCTGATTACATAGCGCAATATCAAAGCTATTGGGATTGGACTATCTTGTCCAGAAGACTGCCTAAATCAACTATTCTTGAACACCTCACGGACTTTGCTGACAAATGGGATTGGAAAATATTAATTGATGAAATTTTTGATAAAGAAGACTTGTGTATCGAAGGATTCCTTCCAACAATAGCCACAATCATCAATCAAAAAGATGAAGATATTCAACCTGCTTTATGGGGCAAAATCACGAGACGATTTAACCTTGAAGAGCTTTATGATCAAATTAACAAATCAAACACATTGAAGGACTATTCAAGTCTATTCCAGTGGGACTTGTTGTATGTTTATGACCATGAAGAATTTAACCTCAATGAATACGTTGAACAGTATAGTGATGATATTGATTGGGAGTTATTATCTAAGTCAAAATCAGCAGAGAGACTCTTCTATTATGACAAAGGCATATTAAGCTTTAAGTTATGGCTTGAGATGGTGAAATCTCTCCTTTACAATGATGAATATTGTTGGGATTTCATTACCCTGTCTCAAAATGAGTCTATAAATTGGCATCCTGCAATATTAAAAATACGTCGAAGCCAATGGGATTGGCAATACCTGTCTCAGTTTAGTCGGTGCTTTGCAAGTCATCCTAAAGACGAAAACAACATAATAAAAAATATCCAGCAGTTTAAAGATAATATTGATTTCAACTTATTGTCCAAAAGAGAAGACGTTAAGTTTTCCGATTTACTGCTAAATACTTTTCTTGAAGAAGACTGGAATTGGAAGTCAATATCGGCATCCAAGAAGTTAAACATATCAAATAGTTTCCTTATAGATAATCAAGATAAAGACTGGGATTGGGATATACTTTCTCAAGGAGGTACCATTGCTATTGATAAAGAATTATTAGAACATACAAAGAATAGGCCTTGGAATTGGACACTTTTGTCCTCTAATAATTCACTAAAAATGACAATTGCAGAGCTGTTATCCCTGGGAATATCAGGATGGGACTGGGAAACTTTATCAGGTCGAATGGACATTCTATTTGACAATGATAGCATTCTATCAACAGTTGATAAATCATATATTTCATGGGATTGGAACTTATTATCATCAAGATCTGATCTGCAGTACACAGAAGACTTTGTCCTAAAAATTTACCGCAAATCGTTAGATTGGCATGCTGTGTCAAGAATGAATAGCTTCTGCCCAACAATTAATGTATTATCAAAATTATCATCCTTTGACTTGGATTGGGATGCAATTTCGCAGAACCATTCCTTGTCAAAAGATGTCTTATGGCCATATAGAGAAAAGCTTAATTGGCAATATATTAGTCAGAATAAAACTTTCCAGAATCTTGGTTTGGATTTCTTTGTAAAATATAAATCATTCTTAGATTGGACTATTATATCTGCATCAAAAGCCTTTACGCCATCAATTGATAATTTGAAAGAATTCAAAGACTGTCTTGATTGGAGTGTCATCAATGAAAGAAAAGATTTAAAATACACCAACTTGCTTCTTAATGAATTCTCTGATTATATTAATTGGACAGAAGCATCAAAAGCAAATACTATTGATTTCTCAGTAGAATTGATTAGAAAGTATATTGATAGATGGGATTGGACTCTTCTGTTTAATAATCCTTTAATAAAAGAGAAAGCTGAAATATACGAATCTGCATTTAAAGATAAACTCAATGGTATAAAATTTATAGAGCGTTTTTCTGATAGTAATCCTAAAATATATCACTTTGCTCATTTATTCAATGCTTTAAATATTATTAAATCAAGAAAAATACTAAGTAGAATTGGGGGTAAAGGATTATTTGAAAACTCAGCAGGAAGTAATGTACATAGAAGGGATACTGCACATCATTACGCTAGATTCTACTATCGTCCACAGACTCCAACACAGTATTATAACGAATCTTTAGGAGAAGATTCCCATTCATCAAAAGAGAAATGGGTATTTGGGGGATATGATAGCAGAGGAAAGAAGATTTGGAGTTCATATTTTGAATGTCCAACATCAAAATATTGGGGTGCTCAAAGATTGGGCTCGCCAAAATGTCCAATGCCAGTCTTTTTCGAATTTGATCTTAGAGAAGTTTTAAACAAATGCTTAGATAAATGCTATTATAGTACTGGAAACATGCAAAAAGACAATAGTCTGGTAATCTCAGTTGCAGATAATCCGAACAAGCTCAATACTGCAAATTTATATGCAACGATTGAAGACGGAATTGATACATATAAAGCATATTCTCAGCAAGAGTTTCTTGTATGGAATGAATTGGATTTTTCACAACTTGAAAGCTACAGAATTATCTGTTATAACGAGGAACAGGCTGAACTTTTAAAGATGCAGTTGGGTGATGATCCAATTTGTAATCACATTACAACAGATTCGTATACTGACTCAGGAATTAATGTATTCCATCGTACAAACAGAACAATTTCGGTAGAGGAAACGGAAGAGGATATTTGTTTCTCAACAAATTACAGAGATCCAAGTTCAATTATCATTGAATGCGAAGATATAGACAAACTTGAAATAACAGACAAGTCGAATATTACAGATATTTCAAAAGGCAAGATTCAAGCTTATCCTTCAATAAGCCTTGTAAAGCCTTCGATTCCTATTACTGTGCGCTTTATGGATCTTCAGAAATACGCCAGCAACTCATGGGTCATATATTCAAATGGCAAGGAGATAAGATCTAGTAAAACTGTCTACTCTATCATAACGTCATCTTTAATCAACAATTTCAGACTTGAGGTTTCAAAGCTAAACATTCAAATCTCGAAATCATTGTTTAAGGATCACATGTTATATTCATATCATGGTATAGCACATACGATGAGAGTAATGTTAAATGCATTTATAATTGCAAATATTGACAACTCTGTTAACGAAGCTCAGGTATCACACATTTTGTATGCAGCACTTATACATGATTTAGGAAAGCAAAGTGATACAGAAGGAGAAGTCCATGGTGAAAATTCTGCAAAATTATATAAAGAAAAAACCCTTCAGTTGTTCGATAATCATTGCGCTTTCAATATTTTGGAAGCTGTGAAATATCATTCTATTGATGATTCGAAATGTCCTATTCTAGTTCTCTCAAATAAAATATGGGAAATACTAAAAGATGCAGATGCTTTAGATCGCAGCAGATTACCTGGTAAAGGATGCAATCCTTCCTTCTTAAGAAATCACATTTTTGCATCGAAAAAAGGAAAGGAGTTATTGGCGCTTGCGTCACTGCTACCATCACTAACGGAAGAATGCTCATGGGATAGCCCCATCGAAGAGTTGTGCAGTGTCCTTGAATCATTGAAAATTTCAATATGATGAAGCTGTAAATGATTCTTAGGACGATTTTTGTGAACAAGTAGAAAAGTATAGTAATGAATAAAAAACGATAATTATGTCATATACAGAGAAAAAAGGAAATATTTTTAATTCAAAGGCTATGGCTGTGGTCAATACAGTCAATTGTGTTGGTGCTATGGGCAAAGGAATCGCACTTGACTTCAAGTTAAGATTCCCAGAAATGTTTAAGGAGTATCAGAGAATTTGTTTTCAGCACCTTCTTAAGCCAGGTCAGATACTTCCCTACACAAAATCGAGACCTATAATTTTGAATTTTGCTATTAAAGATGATTGGAAAAACCCATCAAAGATAGAATGGGTAGAAGAAACCTTGCAGAAATTTGTAGATAACTACAAGAAACTTGGTATTAGCTCAGTTGCTTTTCCATGGATGGGAGCAATGAATGGTGGTATTCCAATTGAAACCATCAAGTCTCTTACACGTAAATATTTATCTGCATTGACAGATATAGATATAGAAGTGTATGACTTTGATCCAGATGTTCCTTGTGCTATTTATAAAACTTTAGTGAACATAGTTAAAGAAAAGGAGCTTACTCTCTCCGAGTTAGAAGAAATGTCTGGGATAAAAGCACGCTATTGGATAAAAATAATTGATGCTATTAATGATGAAAAGACAAAAAGCATCAACAATTTATGCCACTATATTGTTAATGGTAAGCGAATTATTGGAAAAACTAATATTGAAAGATTATTTGTTTTCCTTACTAAATATAAAGATGGAAAAATCATTGAACAAAATTCTTTGTTTTAATCTCGTTATGGCCCAAATTGAATTACAAAGATATCTCCTTTGCGAATATCTGCACGAGAATGCTCGTTGTAATTGATAAGGAATTTAAGAATTTGACGAACTTGTTTAAGGGTATGAGATTGATGGTGTCATTTTCTACGTGTCGGCTATCGCCAACATGGCGGGAGATTATCTTGTGATAGGTGTAAAAGAGTGATATTATTAGGTAAAATATAAGAGAAGTAGAATGGGCTTTTTTAAAATAGTACGAACAACTTCATATTAGCAACTTTATAAATAAGAACCCTGTTGCCTCGTTTGGAAATCGTCGAGATCGAAAAGACCGAGATGTCACGCTAACGAGGTGGTTTCATTTGGGTGATACATGCGGTACTGTTTGAGCATAAGGATCAAGTAGAGGTATAAAGAATAATATGATGATAATGGCTTTGCTGATGGTGCCTTTGAATTGGAGGAGAAAGAGGATATATCTATGTAAATCTCATACTGCTGGATAGAATCTTATAATGTAGCCACTCCTCCTTAAAAAACATATAAAAAATCGAAATCTCTTGTGGGGGACGTGCTTTTTGTTTATCTTTGCACCAATAGATAGCATTCGGACATTTGAAGGCAAACTTTCATAGTGCTCGTTCGCATGTGTTAAAGCTAAAAGGAATTTACAATTATGATGTTACTAAAGAAAATAACGGATTTACGGAGTGCTCTTCTTCGTAAAAAAGGGAAACAAGAGGAGATGCAAGAGACAAAGGGGAGGGCAGAGTTGTCCTTTCCTACAACTGGTATCATTGGAGCAATTGCTGGTGATTGCTTCGGGGCTGCGTATGAATGTATATCACCATTACAGCGTAAGGTTTTAACACATTAAGTATTTACCTTTGCATC